>Ga0315272_10000409_pt1 | contig 21403 bp, 13 predicted proteins | sample C3_middle_MG_FD_203918 | JGI IMG/M metagenome (GOLD analysis project Ga0315272, IMG submission 203918) | Sediment microbial communities from Yellowstone Lake, YNP, Wyoming, USA - C3_middle | ecosystem: Environmental > Aquatic > Freshwater > Lake > Sediment | place: USA: Wyoming | collected...
TAGCCTCTAACTCTTCTGAAGAAAAAACTTCAGCCAAAGAATTTTTAAAATCAGGAAGTAGAGTTTTGCATACCCCCCTATATTATATACATTTACCTAAAATTTATTCCTTAGGTTGACGGCTATGCCCCTGACCCCCTAAAGAGGGGTAAAAGACTTGACGAATAAGAAATTATACTCTTCCCGGATATACATTCAGCGCTTCTTCAAGCACAAGCATAGCATTTTTTAGATCTTCGATCTTTAGTACGTAAGCTATCCGGACCTCATTCTTGCCGAAGCCAGGAGTTGAATAAAAGCCTGAAGCAGGGGCAACCATTACAGTCTGATTCTTATATTCAAATTCCTCAAGAAGCCATTGTGCAAATTTGTCAGAATCATCGACCGGGAGTTTTACCACAGTGTAGAATGCTCCTTTTGGTTTCGGGCAATATACCCCAGGGATCTTATTCAGAGCCTCAACCATATAGTTTCTTCGTGCAGTATATTCACGGTTAACTTCCTTAAAGTAATTTTCGGGTGTATCAATCGATGCTTCACCTACTATCTGTCCAAGTCCGGGAGGTGACAAGCGCGCCTGTGCAAATTTGAGCGCCGTTGAAATGACCTGTTTGTTTTTTGAGATAAGCGCTCCGATCCTTACACCGCATTCACTGTATCGTTTCGAAACTGAATCGAGCATAACAACATTATTCTCTATGCCCTCGAGATTCATTGCTGAAAAATGAACAGCATTATCATAACAAAACTCCCTGTAAGCTTCATCGGAGAACAGAAAGATGTCGTGTTTCTTCACTATCTCTTTAAGATGTTCAAGCTCCTCTTTCGAATACAGATATCCGGTAGGATTATTAGGGTTACATATAATAATTCCCTTTGTCTTTGAAGTAATTTTCTTTTCAATCTCACTGATCGGAGGCAGTGCAAAATCATCTTTTATATGCGATGTTACAGGAATAATATTGATTCCGGCTGTTGTCGCAAATCCATTATAATTGGCATAAAACGGTTCAGGTGTGATTACTTCTTCACCGGGATTAACGCACGACATAAGAGCAAATAAGATAGCTTCTGATCCGCCTGTGGTAATAAGCATTTCAGTATGATCGATGTTTATGCCTATTTTCCTGTAATAGCCTGCCAGTTTTTTTCTGTACGATTCATTGCCTGCCGAATGGCTGTATTCAATGACCTTCAGGTTAATATGGCGCAGTGCGTCGAGAGCAACCTCAGGTGTTGGAATATCCGGTTGCCCTATATTCAGATGGTATACTTTTCTTCCCTTGCTCTTGGCTTCCTCGGAATACGGAACTAGTTTCCTTATTGGAGAAGCGGGCATCAGCTTGCCTTTTTCTGATATTGATGGCATATTATTATGTATTAATCTACTGTTTGAACATACCCCAAAAGTAAAGAAATATGAATACCCATGGAATGATTTCATTCATTATTTAATTCCGTAGTATTTATTTTCATGCTGCGGCACATTTCCTTTCGCCTTTTAATGGTATGATTAAAATTCCTATTTTTGCATTTCTGTTTAACGAACTACTAATCGCATACTGACAATGGACATTCCTTCAAAATATGAACCCGGACGCGCTGAGGAAAAATGGTATAAATACTGGATGGATAATGGTTTCTTTAAGAGTACTCCTGACGGAAGAGAACCCTATACCATTGTGATACCGCCTCCGAACGTCACCGGAGTTCTGCATATGGGGCATATGCTTAATAATACTATTCAGGATGTCCTCGTCCGCCGTGCAAGGATGCAGGGAAAGAATGCCTGCTGGGTTCCGGGGACTGATCATGCGTCAATAGCTACTGAAACCAGAGTTGTTGCAAAGCTTAAAGCTGAGGGAATTGAGAAGCGCGATATCTCACGCGAACAGTTCCTGGAACATGTATGGGACTGGACTCATAAGCATGGTGGCATCATTCTTGAGCAGCTAAAACGGCTTGGAGCATCCTGTGACTGGGATCGTACTCTCTTTACCATGGATGAAAAGAGGTATGACTCAGTTATAAAGGTGTTCGTAGACCTATATAATAAGGGTCTTATATACAGGGGTATAAGAATGGTTAACTGGGACCCGCAGGCCCGTACGGCTGTTTCGGATGAAGAGGTTAACTATACAGATGAAAAATCGAAGCTTTATTATGTGAGATATAAGATTGTTGGAGAAGATGACTATGTAATGGTCGCTACTACCCGTCCTGAAACGATCCTTGGAGATACTGCCGTATGTGCAAACCCTGCTGATGAAAGATACAGGCATCTTACAGGAAAGAAAGTCATAGTTCCGATGGTGAACAGGGAAGTCCCATTCATTTTTGACAGTTACGTTGATCCTGAGTTTGGAACGGGCTGTCTCAAAATAACACCTGCTCACGATATAAATGACTATGAAATAGGGATCAGGCATAACCTTCCTTCGATTGATGTTTTTAATGAGGATGGATCGATAAGTGAAGTGGCAGGAATGTTTGTTGGTGTCGACAGGTTCAAGGCCAGAGAGCTTGCTGAGGATGAACTTAAAAGGACAGGCAACCTGGTAAAGGTCGAAAATTATGACAACAAGATCGGTCGTTCTGAGAGGTCAAATGCTGTTATAGAACCAAGATTATCAGTTCAGTGGTTTGTAAGGATGACTGAATTGGCGAAACCTGCTCTTGACGCCGTAATGAACGGGCAAGTGCATATCCACCCCTCCAAATTTAATAATCTTTACCGTCACTGGATGGAGAATGTAAATGACTGGTGTATCAGCCGTCAGTTGTGGTGGGGACAGAGAATACCAGCCTGGTATTACAATAATAATGATTTTGTTGTTGCGGAAAATACAGGTAAGGCATTGGAGCTGGCCAGGGGAAAAAGCGGTAATAAGGGATTGAAAGAAAGCGATCTCCGTGAGGATGAAGATGTGCTGGATACATGGTTCTCGTCATGGCTTTGGCCAATTACTGCCTTTGATGGGATAAATAACCCTGAGAATCCGGATATAAAATACTATTATCCCACAAACGACCTGATAACGGCTCCTGAAATACTCTTTTTCTGGGTTGCACGTATGATTATTGCTGGTTATGAATACAGGGGCGAGAGGCCATTTAATAACGTATACCTCACAGGACTGGTCAGGGATAAGCAAAAAAGAAAAATGTCAAAGTCACTTGGGAATTCACCTGAACCTATTGAGCTGATCGAAAAATATGGAGCTGATGGAGTCAGAGTGGGAATGATGCTGTGTTCCCCCGCAGGAAATGATCTGCTATATGATGACAGCCTGCCTGAACAGGGACGAAATTTTGCAAATAAGATCTGGAATGCATTCCGGCTGGTAAAAAGCTGGAATATTGATGACACGATTGATCAACCTGAATCATCCAAGCAAGGTATCAAATGGATGGAAGAAATCCTGAAAAAATCGATAATTGAGATAGATTCAAATTTTAAAAAATTCAGGATCTCGGAAGCTCTGATGATAAGCTACAAACTATTCTGGGATGAATTCTCTGCATGGTACCTTGAAATCATTAAACCTGAATACCAGAAACCGATCGACAGGGCAACTTATGATGCCACGGTATTAATTTTTGAAAAACTCGTAAAGGTCATTCATCCTTTTATGCCGTTTATTACTGAGGAGATATGGCAGCTGCTGGCTGAAAGGAAGGATGGTGAAAGTGTCATGATTTCACTCATGCCTGAGGCTAAAAAACACCATAAGGAGCTTATCTCTGAATTTGAGGTTGTGAAGGAAACTATAAGTGCTGTAAGAACTGTCAGAAAGAACAAGGATATACCCAACAAGGAAAAAGTTGAATTGCTTATACTGGGTAAAAAGAGTGATTTCAATGGAGAATTTCTCCCTATAGTGAGTAAACTGTGTAATCTTTCTGATATCTCCTTCGTTTCTGAGAAGCAAAATGGAGCAGCCTCATTCATGATAGGCACAACAGAGTATTACATTCCAATGACCGGTAAACTTGACGTTGAAGCTGAGATAGCAAAACTCAGGACAGATCTTGAATATAACAGAGGATTCCTCGTAAATGTGATGAAGAAGCTCGATAACGAGCGCTTTGTAAGCAATGCTCCGGAAAGTGTACTCGAACTTGAAAGAAAGAAAAAGAGCGATGCAGAGTCAAAGATAAAGTTGATTGAAGAAGCACTGAAGGCGTTGGGGAAACAGGAATGATTCAGATGGCACGGATTACAAATCCGCGCCAGCGTTGGATGTTCCTGAATTTTACCCCCTATAGGGGGGCAGGGGGGCAATAAAGGTGATTTGTAACTATTTCAGGTGGGCAAAAATTGTTTAGCGGTTATCCCTCAGGGCATCAGTTTCCTTACAAAATAATTCTGCTCTACCGGAACAAGTTCCCAGTCATTATTCAGAACGAGATGCCATCCTTCGCCTGAGATGTGGTTTTTTTCTGCCCTGAAGCCTTTTGCAGGGACCCGTATGAATTTAAGATTTCCTGAGATCAGGCAGCCTCCTTTTTCAACTGTAAGTTTTCCCCAGTTATCGGATACCCTTATTGAATTATAAAGTGTTCCGTACGGATCGAGCGAATGAACATCTTCCGGTTCAAAATCGAAATACGGACTTTCAAGTTCAATGAAAACTACGGGTTTTTCAGTGAATACACTAAGCTGTCTATCTATGCTTTCCTTAATGTCGGAATCACGTTTTTCCTCTTCTTTATTAATCGTTTCAATATCATAGCTCACAGCCAGACTTCCTGCAACATCCCTGCAGATAGCGGGTAATTCAATATGATATAGCTCTTTAACCGAATTCCCCAGATCGAAATTGCCAGTAGTGATGGTCTTCAGATCAAATCCCTTATCATAAAGCAACGAAGCGTAAAGTGCGCCGTGTATGAACCCAAAAGATCTTGCATAAGATTGCATTGAGTATATGCGGTTGAGATTTTCCAACAGCCTTTGCCGGAACTCTTCCTTTGAATCAGTACAGAGTAGTGTATAAGTAAATGTAGCCAGTCCTTCGTATGCTTCAAATTTGTTTTCATCGTCAGCATATTTTCCATATAGTTCCCTGTTGGAACCTCTGAATATGAGCGCATCCCTTATTGCCAGCTGACGATCTTGCCCCTCAGAATTAATTGCTTTTCGCAAAGCTTTCCATTCAAGTTTAATCCAGAGCCGTGCCTCTTTCTCATCCATATTGTTTGAATTGAAGGATGTTGGGAAGATCCCTTCATTTTCCTGAAAGAGATGGAACAGGCTGTGAACCGCCCTGGTTTTTATCCTGAAAGTATCTTCCTCAGGTGGTATGGGTACCAGGGCAAATTGAGTCCCTCCGAACCTGACAGGAGCATTATTAATCAGAAGTTCTTTTGGGTAAAGTCCTGTGAATACTCCATCTTTGGATTTCAGCAGACCTTCACTATCAGCTTGATTAGCAGTGACTTTACGGGTTATTCTATCGACCCACATTATTGGTCCATACAGATTTTTACCCCATAACTTCCCGCTGTCTCTGTTGCAAATCTCTTCTACCTCCTTAAAGTACAGAGTTGCTTTTGCAGGTGTAAAATATGTATCAGTGTTTTTCCCCTTACAACTAAAAATCATTAGGAAAAGAGGGAAAAATATCCATTTTTTCATTATGGCTTGTTTGTCGCCCCGAAATTAATAAAAAAAATCATTGAATGTCAAACATTAACCTGACTTTGGGTTTAGCGATTAATTAATAACTTTGAAGCTGGAAATAATTATAAATGGCAAACCAATCGGATAATTTATCTCTGCTTTATCAGGTAAGCGAAATTGTTGCTAAAAGTTCTGACCTTGAAGAGGCCATCCTGCTTGTAATGGAAGATATGGCGAAGAAATTTGGAATTCTTCAGGCTTCCTTGTCGGTCCTCAACCGCAACTCTTCAAAAATCTGCATTGAAGTCGCTTATGGAATGACAGAAGAACAAAAGGAAAGAGGCGAGTATAAGATTGGAGAAGGGATTATCGGGGAAGTTGTTCTGACAGGTGAACCTGTAATTATACCGCATATATCAGATGAACCACGTTATCTTAATAAGACCAGGGCGTCAAGCAAAGCACACGATGAGGATTCCTTTATCTGTGTTCCTATCAGGGCAAAAAATGAAATAATCGGTGCTTTAAGCGTAAAACTTAAATACCATTCCAGTCGTTCATTCGAGAATGAAATGCAGCTTCTGACTATTATGGCAGCATTGTTTGCCAGACTGGTAAGGTCGAGGCAGGATAAAGTCGAGGAACTTGAAAAGCTGCGTTATCAGAAACTTAGGGAGCAGGGACTTTACAGTTTTAATGACCGTGTATCGTCACTTGTCGGGGAGTCAGGTAAGATGCAGGAGGTGTATGACCTTATTTCGAAGGTGGCAATGACAAATGCAACAATACTTATAAGGGGCGAGAGCGGAGTAGGGAAAGAACTTGTAGCCAGAGCGATCCATGAGCAAAGTCCGAGAAACAAAATGCAGATGATCAGTATTAACTGCTCTGCAATTCCCGAAATGTTGATTGAAAGCGAACTGTTTGGCTATGAAAGAGGCGCATTTACAGGAGCTGATAAGCTTCATAAAGGACGTTTTGAATTAGCCGAGAAGAGTACAATCTTCCTCGACGAGATAGGAGATCTTTCCCCGAACCTTCAGGTAAAACTTCTTAGGGTGCTTCAGGAAAAGGAATTCCAGAGACTTGGAGGGACAGAAACAATCCAGGCAGACGTCAGAATTATTACAGCTACCAACAGAGATCTTGAGGAACTCATGATCAAAAATGAATTCCGGGAAGACCTGTATTACAGGCTGAATGTCTTTCCTCTTTTTATTCCCCCTTTGCGGGAAAGACGGGCAGATATTCCGCTGCTGGTAAATCATTTTATCGAAAAATATAATAAAATCCACGGTCTGGACATTAAACGAATCAGTTCAACAGCCATCGATCTTCTAATGACTTATCACTGGCCCGGAAATATCAGGGAACTGGAAAACTGTATTGAACGGGCAAGTATATTAAGTTCCGACAGGGTTATACGTTCTCATAACCTGCCACCGACACTTCAAAGCGCCGCCTCCACCCATTCGCGTGTTGACGGTAGTCTTGAAGCAATCCTTGAGAATGTTGAGAAGCAAATGCTGATTGATGCTCTGAATCTGTCGAAGGGAAATATCTCAAAAGCTGCGGAACAGCTGAAGCTAACTGAGCGGATGATGGGACTTCGTATAAAAAAGTACCAGATCGAACCGGCTGTATTTAAAAAATTCAGACAGAATTCAAATATTGATCTGTAAAAATAAGTAAATTAATAACTTACAATTTATCCCGTTGTCGCAATAGCAAATCCTACATTTTTGTAGGATTTTTTGTTGATTCTTACCTGATTGTAGCATTTTTCAGAGAGACAAAAGTATCCCAATTTTATTTTTAAATTTTTAATTTATTGCAAAACAGTGTATTGCACATTGTTAATATTTGCTTTTTGTTGAGAGTCTTCAATATTGGCACGGCTTTGGTCTAATAGGATTTCAAATATGAAATTATACATCAGCGTATCTTTTTAGGAAAGCAAAATTCAAAAGCAATATTAACTAACAATCAGAATGTATGAAGAAAATTGAAGCAATCATCAGAACATCGAAATTTGAGGATGTCAAGGCACAGCTCAAAGAGATTGGAATTGACTTCTTTTCCTACTGGGATGCATCAGGGATAGGAAATGAGCACATGCGCGGATTACACAGTTACAGGGGTACAGTTTTCGATACACAGTTTATCCCAAGGATATTTTTAACACTTGTACTGCGCGATGTCAACGTTCAGAAAACAATTGATTGCATTGAGAAAGCAGCCTATACAGGTGAGATCGGCGATGGAATGATTTTTTGCTATAATGTTGAAGAATCAGTCAGGATCAGTAACGGAGCCCGCGGAGAAGCATCGACCGCAGGGCCGGGTGACACCAAATTAACAAAATAGTAACTCTTAAAAACTATAGCAATGATTAAAAAACTTATATTTTTCGTCGCAGTCTTACTCATGGCAGTTGGAACTGTTTGTTATGCGGATGAAACAAGAAAGCCTGATCCGGGTGGCTCAAAAACCGGTAATGTTTCTGATATATCAGCAGCTAAACCTGGTGAACCAGTACCCGGTGAGCTAGCTGACCAGATTGGTCATAATAAAGTCGCAATTAATCTAATGTGGGTTCTTGTGACCGGATTCCTAGTAATGTTTATGCAGGCAGGATTTGCTATGGTTGAAGCAGGGCTTACCCGTGCAAAAAACGTTGCACATACGATGGCCATGAACTTCCTAATTTATCCTCTTGGAATGCTTGGTTTTTATGTTGTGGGTTTTGCTATTATGTTTGGAGGAGTGGGGGCACTGGGTACACTTGGTGGGTTCGATGGTCTTAATAAGGAATTCACCCTTAATCTGGGCGGCCATTCATTCGGTTTATTCGGAATGAAAGGATTCTTTCTGAACTTCAGCGTATATGATGTAGGTGTTCTTGCTATTTTCCTTTTTCAGATGGTTTTCATGGATACCACAGCTACTATCCCTACAGGTTCAATGGCAGAAAGATGGAAATTCTCTTCATTCTTCATCTATGGATTGTTTGTAGGTACAATAATCTATCCTGTATTCGGTAACTGGGTATGGGGCGGTGGCTGGTTGGCAACCCTGGGAAAAGAATTCGGATTGGGCCATGGCCATGTAGATTTTGCAGGATCTTCAGTTGTACATATGACAGGCGGTGTTCTTGCTTTTGTTGGAGCATATATCCTGGGACCAAGAATTGGGAAATACAATAAGGACGGATCAGTAAATGCTATACCAGGCCATAATATTCCAATGGCAATAGTGGGTACATTCATCCTCGCTTTCGGATGGTTCGGATTCAACCCTGGTTCCACACTTGCCGGCGGGGATCTGCGAATATCAGTTGTGGCTGTTAATACAATGCTCGCATCAGCAACCGGTGCCATAGCATCAACATTATGGATGTGGTTGTTCAGAACAAAAAAACCCGATCCTACTATGATGCTCAATGGTATGCTTGCCGGACTAGTGGCAATTACAGCGCCGTGCGGATTTGTAAGCCCGGGAGCATCAGCAATAATTGGAATCATTTCAGGAGTTCTTGTAATTGAAGCCGCTCTGTTTGTCGATCAAAAGATTCGTGTCGACGATCCTGTAGGTGCTATTGCAGTGCACGGTGTTAATGGTCTGTGGGGATGTCTTGCTCTGGGTCTGTTTGCCGATGGATCATATGGAGAAGGATGGAATGGAGTGGCTGGAACCGTTACCGGATTATTTTACGGAGGAGGCTTCGGTCAGTTGGCAGCACAGTCCATAGGAGTACTGACAAATATTATATATGTAGGCGGCATCGGTTGGATAATGTTTAAGCTTCTTGATAAAGTTGTAGGTAACCGTGTTAAGCCTCAGGATGAATTAATGGGTCTCGATATTCCTGAAATGGGTGTTGAAGGCTATTCAGGAATGAAAATGGATAAAAACTCTGAAACTCCATTGTCAAGATAAATAGTGGTTGGCTAAGAGACCGGAGCGATACCTAAGTAAATGATTAATTCGCTCCGTTCCTACTTGCCTCTTCAGCTCAAAAATGATCGTTGAAATTTTTATTTAAAAGAGAAATTATGAAAAGGTTAACTTATATATTCATCTTAAGCGGATTATTATTAAGCGGTGAATACTCATTTTCCACACCTTCCACGCAGCTGTGGATCCCATCCACTGATTTTCAGAAGTGGAAATCAATGCACCTCGGACTTGATAATTATATCAGAACATCAAAGATTGACGGGGTACGTGGTGCAGGCATTTTCGATATGGGTCTTACTACTGGCTTGCTGCCCTTTGAGAAATTTCAGGGTGAGATAGGTGTAGATTTTCTATCCATGGGTGACAATAACTATGATAACCACCCTTACTATTTCAATGCTAAGCTGGGTTTTCCCGAAGGTGCAATATTCAAAGGTTCTCCTGCCTTAGCTGTTGGTGCTTATAACATTGGCTTCAAAAAAGACCTTACAAATTATAATATCCTGTATGGAGTTATTGCTAAGACAATTCCAATCCTGGGCAGGTTTTCAGCAGGATATTATACAGGTAATTCTAAGCTTCTTGTTGACGAGAATCTCAAGAAATCAAATAGCGGAATTTTGCTGTCATGGGACCGCACTATGTCAGAAATCTCTGATAAACTCTGGTTATCTGTCGACTATCAGGGTGGGAAAAATTACCTGGGAGCTTTAAACATTGGAGCATCATGGGCTTTCTCCAAAAACGTTTCAGTGATTTTCGCGTACAATATTTATAATAACCAGAAAGGATATTATAATACGAATAATCAGAATGCCAATAGCTTTAGCGCACAGGTTGATATAAATTTCTAAAATTATACTTTTCTTTTTTTCATAGAGGTTGGTTGGATTCATTTTAGTTGGTTAGTTAGTTAGAAGGGCTGCCTTGATTGGGCAGCCTTTTTATTTGTCCTTCCGAACGAAGTGAGGAATCTCCTGATCCCGTATCGGAACTCTTACCGAATACAACATTTATCATAATTCTGGCATGCTTAATTATATATTTTTGTCCACTTAACATTTTATTTTCATTCAATGATGAAAAATAATGACATACAGATGAACCAGAACGAACTGGTTCAGTTCCTTAAAAAGCCAGCAAGGGATTTCACCCGCGACGACATAATCAGGTTCATTGAGGCGAAGGGGATAGCAATGCTGAATTTCAGATATGTATCTGATGACGGGAAACTCAAATCGCTTAATTTTGTTCCCTTCAGCAGAGACCATCTCGAATCGATACTAACTGCAGGAGAGAGGGTAGACGGATCAAGCCTTTTCTCATTCATCGAATCGGGTGCCAGCGACATTTATGTTATTCCCCGTTACAGGACGGCTTTTGTAAATCCTTTCACTGAATTACCCACTCTCGAAATACTGTGTTCATTCTATAATAATGAGGGTAAGCCTCTTGAAAGCGCTCCGGAATATATTCTCCGGAAGGCATATACCAGGTTTACTAAAAACACCGGATACAGGTTCAAAGCATTCGGCGAACTTGAATACTATATCAAATCTTTCCATGAGGATCTGTATCCCCTTGTGGATCAGAAAGGTTATCATCAGTCAAAACCATTTGCGAAATTTGAAGATCTTCGGATCGAAGCTCTTGAACTTTGCGCAAAGGCAGGTTGCAGGATTAAATACGGCCATTCTGAAGTTGGAAGCTTTTCAAAGGATGGTGAGGATTTTGAGCAGCATGAGATTGAATTCCTTCCGGTCGAGATAGACGAAGCTGTCGATCAGCTTCTGATTGCAAAATGGATCATCAGGATACTTGGTGCAGAATATGGCGTTGAGGTGAGCTTTGCTCCAAAGATAACGGTTGGCAAGGCAGGATCAGGAATGCATATCCATATGATGCTTGAGAAAGACGGCGAGAATATGATGGTTGAAGATGGGAAACTCAGCACTACAGCCAAAAAGATGATTGCCGGAATTCTCGATCTTTCCGAGTCCCTCACCGCATTCGGAAATACCATACCTACTTCCTATCTGCGTCTGGTACCCCACCAGGAAGCTCCTACAAACATTTGCTGGGGCGACAGAAACAGGTCCGTTCTGGTCCGTGTTCCACTTGGATGGAATGGCGCAACGAATATGATTAAAGATGCCAATCCTGCCGATACTGCAGAATATCAGAAAATGCCGTCAAAACAAACTGTTGAGCTGAGATCGCCTGACGGTTCGGCAGATATTTATAAACTTTTTGCCGGACTGGTAGTTGCTACCGAGCATGGTCTTGCGATGGATAATGCACTAAAAAAATCAGAAGAGCTATATGTGGATTACAATATCTTCAAAAGCCAGAATGAATCAAGAAAAAACCTTAAGTCTCTTCCTTCCTCATGCTGGGATTCAGCTGAATGTCTGTTGAAACAAAGAGAGTTTTATGAAAAGGATGGCGTATTCCCGTCAGGAGTTATCGACAACGTAGTTGCCAGGCTGAAAGCTCACGATGATAAAGGCTTAAGTGAAAGGCTTTATAATAAGAATGAAGAAATAAGTGCTCTTGTCAGGAAATTTCTTCATTGCAGCTGACGGATCTCAAACGTTCCTCATCTTCAGCCCTGGCTGCATGGATACTCAGGTTGAGCTCAAATCCTATCAGTATGGCTATTGAATTCAGATATAACCATATGAGGATTACCATCAGGGTTCCGACTGATCCGTATAATTTGTTATACTGACCAAAATTATTGACATAGGCAGAGAAGCCAAGCGAAGTCAGTATAAATAATAAGGTAGCAAGTGTCGATCCGGGGGAAACGAACTTGAAACCGGTCTTTTTGGCCGGTGCAAAGTAATATAGGAATGAGATAGCCAGAAAAAGAAGAAGGACCACAACCACCCATCTCAGGAAGGACAGGAAGATAAACATAAAATGCCTCTTTATTATATGAAGAGCAACGAGCCTGTTTACAGCCAGCTTCCCGAAAATGACCAGAAATCCCGCAGTCGAAATCATAAAAATGACAATCAGTAACAGAACCACCGATATCTTTCTCTGGTTTACCCACGACCTGGTTTTGAATGAGTGAGCGGAAACCACAAATGCATGAATAACAGCATGTATTCCGTTGGTTGAAAAGACTATCGTCGCCAGAAACATAATTATTAATAGACTTCTGCTTTTGTGAGTGACTATATCAATGATAGTTGTCTCAAGAAAGTTGAAGGCATTTGCAGGAAGAATATTTTCGAAAAGTTTTATCAACTCCTGCTGAAAATTAGGTAAAGGTATAAACGGAATTAAAGTAAACAGGAAGATAGAAGCCGGAAGTAAAGCGAGTAAAAGATTGAATGCAATGGATGAGGCTCTTGTGACCAGGACTCCTTTCCTGAAGCCTTTAACTACGAAAGTTATGACCTGGCTGATCGGAACTCCATCGAAGCCGGGTAAAACCAGTTTATTAATCCTTTCCCTGTCACTGAAAACAGTTGCTTCCTTCAGGTTCATTCTTAGATGGCTTTAAGACTCATATCCAGACTTTTGATATGATGTGTCAGAGCACCTACGGAAATAAAATCAACACCGCATTCTGCATAAGACCTGATCGTTGAAAGAGTGATACCACCTGAAGATTCAGTTTCATATTTGCATCCTATTTCCCTGACAGCCAGAAGAGTATTGGCGACACTGAAATTGTCGAGCATTATCCGGTTTACCCCCCCGGTTGAAATTATTGTCCTGACATCCTCAATGGTTCTTGCTTCAATTTCAATTTTCAGATTCAGGTTATTTTTATTAAGGTATTCCCTGGTTTTACTGATTGCATTAATTATCCCACCTGCATAATCGATATGGTTGTCTTTAAGCAGTATCATATCATATAAGCCCATCCTGTGATTAATACCGCCTCCGATCCTCACAGCTTCCTTTTCAAGAAATCTGAATCCCGGGGTGGTTTTACGCGTATCAAGAATCTTTGTATGCAGGCCTTTCAGCTGACTGACATATTCATTTGTTACGGTTGCAATCCCGCTCATCCTCTGCATTATATTCAAAACAAGCCGTTCAGCCTTAAGAATTGATTGCTGCCTGCCCGAAACATAAAATGCTATTTCTCCCGGAACAATAGTGGCACCGTCATCGAGGATCAATTCTAATTTCAGATTTTTGTCAACTGCAGGAAATAGTTCCTTTGCTACCCTGATTCCTGCCAGAATACCTTTCTCTTTTATGATCAGCTTTGCCTTACCTTCAGCAGTTTCAGGGATGCACGCCATGGAAGTATGATCTCCGTCTCCGAGATCTTCCGCCAGGCTTTTCAGGATGAATTCCTTTAAAAAATCATTTCCCATTGTCAGATTCAATGCGTATCTGATGAATAAGTAATTCCTGATCGACTTTTTTAAGCAGGAAGTAGACACGGAAATCTCCCTTTTCAGTTTTTAGATTGCCTATTGCATACTGGGCATCATTCTTTGCACCCTGATGGCGAATCGTAAAGTCCTTTGCCTGATATTCAGCGAAAAAGTCTTTCAATATAGTTTCAGCAACATTCTTTTTATAAAAATCCTCTTTATCAAGAAGAAGCAGTTCAATTGTTGAATTCATGTATTTTGATAATTCTGAAGCATTCCCTGCTTTTATGGCAATAGCAATTCCTTCAGGTATTTTCGCCTGATCCTGCGCATTAACGGTAATACTGCCAAGAGCTATTAATATTACCGTAATAATATTTACAGATTTCATATCGATCCAGTTTAAATATTGCGGACAAAAAAATCAGTACACTACAAATTTAATATAATTTTGATAGGATAGTTCTCAGGTTTCATCAATATATAACTGCTCATTTCGTATTTAACCACAAAGAGGCTCAAAGTACTCTTAAAATAACACAAAGGAAATCTGTCAGGATATTATAATTCTGAGCTTATTATATAATCATAAATGGATTTAAAAATCTGAAATGGCATTCTTTTAAATGTTATTTTTGTATTAGTGGCATTCTTCAATTATTATACCAAACTGATTTATCTTTCATGAAGATCATCTTATTGCAGACTGGAAAAACTACAGATAAGCATGTTTCGGAAGTAGCTGATCTTTATATAAACCGTATTAAAAAGTACACTACGTTTGAGGTACTCACTCTTCCCGATATTAAGAATACTAAAAATATGCCTGTTCAGGAGCAGAAAATCAGGGAGACTGAAAAAATGCTGCAGGTGATAAATGAGGAAGACCTGGTGGTTCTTCTTGATGAAAGAGGAAAAGAATTGAGAACTGTTGAGTTCTCAGCTGCTCTCGAAAAGATGTTTTTCATGCCTAAGAAGAGAATTGTTTTTATCATTGGTGGCCCCTATGGATTCTCTGAATCACTATATGCCAGGGCTGATAATAAAATGTCATTATCAAAAATGACTTTTCCTCATCAGCTGGTACGATTATTGTTCCTTGAACAGCTTTATCGCGCTTTTACTATTATTAAGAACGAGCCATATCATCATGAATAATAAGTGAAACCCAAACAATGAGAGCAAGTCGTTATCCTGTAATTCTTTTTTTTCTTGCTGTAGGCCTTATGGTATTGGCTCTCATTGCTGAGTCGGTTTACTTCAGTGACTTTGAATATCGTTTCCAGACCAGGGTGTTTAATAAGACACTCAGGGAGAAAGAAAAGATTATGGATGACTGCCTGAATGCAATGAAACCAATTCTCGCATGGGAAAATCACCATGGATCGAACAGCGAAAACGATCTCTTTTCTGTGGCAGACAAAAACAAGATTACAATTCTGGAATATGTCGATAACGTCCTACTCTATTGGTCAGATAATGAGTTTGATGTTCCTCCGGTATATGTTGATTCAATCTATAACAAACCGCTCGTTTTTTTCCAGAACGGGTGGTTTCTTACTAAAACCGTTCAGGCAGGTAATGAGAAAATTATTGGCTTGCTGAGAATACATACTGATTACAGTTTTCAGAACAACATTATTAAGAGTGGATTCGGAAAGTCTTTTGGAATACCTGATAATGTTGACATCATTATTAACAGAAATGCTTCGCCATATATTATCTATGACAGGAATGGTAAATTCCTTTTTTCCCTGATATTCCCTGAAGTGAAGGGTAGTACTGGTTTTATATATATTCCGATAACCCTATGGATCGGAGTTTTTCTTGTCCTGATCCTTCTTTCTTTTGAAATTGTGAAATATCTGGTCAATAATGGCAAAAGAGCCGTAGCTATATCCTCAGCCATAATCATTTTTCTACTTATTTATTCTGTTCTTCTTTTTTCACATAAGCCGCTCTCAATATTCCAGACTGAACTGTTCTCACCTTACCGCTTCTCGCTTGATAATGCAATTCCCTCATTAGGCCATCTGCTGGTTCTGGGAATTCTTGCTGCCTCTCTGGCCATAATTTTATTCAGGTATCTGCCTCCTGATGACAAAGCAGAAGATATTGAGATAAAGAGTTACTTTTCGCTTGCAGGTTTCATGATTGGAGGATCTCTGATCATAAGCGTTTATCAGCGAATATTAAGTCAGCTTGTCGCATCCTCAAATATTAATTTTGAGACATACAAAGTGCTGAATATGAATATATACAGCATTATAGGCTTTGTCTCTCTTTTTCTGCTTCTGCTGGTGCCCGGTTTTTACCTTTTAAAGATTTTCCGATATGTAAGAAAAGCCAGACTCCTGACAATCATCCTGGCCACAATCCCGTCTTTTATTTTTCCGGTACTTTTTTCCCTTAACAAACCGGGGACTATTATACCGCTCTCTCTGTTTTATCTTGTCCTGGTGATTGCACTATGGATAGCTCAGAGCAGAAATATCGGTTTGTTTAATCTTACTATTATTTTCTCTATTCTTTCGGGTATATATTTTCTCTATTTTATTACAATACTTTCAGAAGAAAAGACTACTGAGAACATTAAGATACAGGCAGTTTCCTTCTCTACTGAAAATGATCCCGAGGCTGAACATCTTCTGTTGGATTTATGTCCTTCAATAGAAAAGGATACTCTTCTGGCCAGATTAATGGCAACAAATGATTTCAGCAAGGACAGGGTTGATTCAATATCTAATTTCCTCCAGGATAATTACTTCACGGGATTCTGGAAAAATTATCATTTCAATATTTACCTGTGTAAGAGCGACCAGTCGCTTCAGATCGGGGAGGGGACTGAAAAGCTTCAGAACTGCTTCAGCTTTTTTGATGAAAGAATAAGAAAAGAAGGACACAGGCTCACTGGTACGCACTTTTATTTTTTGGATAACCAGGGAGGAAGGTCCTATTATCTGGGCAGATATTATTTTAATTCTGCGAAAAATACAACAAATGGCTTATTCATTGAACTATACAACGATGTAAACATTTTTCAACCTGGTTATTCAGAGTTATTGCTCGATAAGAAATACCATGGATATGCCGGATTGAAAGACTATTCATTCGCAAAGTATATTAACGGGGAAATGGTTCTCAGAACAGGTGAGTTTCCCTATGATAAAACTGATGCCGAGTATATCGGAAAATTTACCGATTACAGGATTTTCAGTACCGATGGATATAAGCATGTGCTTTACAGAAATGGCAATGCAACGGTCATAATTACCCGACCTGAACTCACAGCGGGCGATCTAATTATCTCCTTCGCCTATCTTTTTGCTTTTATACTGTTTTTCTCAAACTGTGTCATTTTTCTGGTAAGACGGCCTCTGATAAAGGGGATGAGAAATTTTAACTTCCGCCAGAAGTTACAATTATCATTTATCGGGATCCTCTTATTTTCATTCATCCTTGTTGGAATAGTAGTCGCCTACATTACTATCAGTCAGTATACTTCCAAACACTATGAAAATATCAAGGAAAAACTTAATTCAGTTTATCTTGAACTTGACAGCAAACTATCAATGGAAAAGAGCCTCTCCCCCGATTGGAAGGGTGGCGGGTATTCTTCTCTTGACGAGCTTCTGATAAAGCTGTCAAATGTTTTTAATACGGATATTAATCTGTACAATAACCAAAATGGATTTTTGATTGCCACATCGCGGCAGGAGATCTTTAACAGGAACCTTACCAGTCAGCGTATAAATAATATGGCTCTGAATAACCTGCATATAGGCATCAGTGAGTTTTATCAGAAAGAAAAGATTGGAGATCTCGAATATCTGTCTGCTTATGTCCCGTTTTTTAACGCCGAGAATAAGGTCATAGCTTATCTTAATATACCCTATTTCAGGATGCAGAGCGTTCTGGCAAAAGAGATATCAAACCTGGTTGTTGCCGTGATTAATTTTGCCCTGCTTCTGATAGTAATAACCATGAGTATTGCAGTTTTTATCAGCGGCCGGCTCACTTCACCACTTTCCATGCTGAGCAAGGGACTCGCTTCAGTTGGTGTTGGAAAGAAGAGTGAACACCTCACGTATATTGGAAATGATGAGATCGGCGAAATGGTAAAACAATATAATCTGATGCTTGATGAGATAGAGCAAAGCGCTAAGAAACTGGCTGATTCCGAAAGAGAATATGCATGGAGGGAGATGGCAAAACAGATTGCTCATGAGATCAAGAATCCTCTCACACCTATGAAGCTGAATGTGCAGCAGCTCTACAAATCGTGGAATGATAAAGTTCCCGGTTTTGATAAAATGATCGAGAGGTTTACCAGGAATCAGATCGAATATATAGATAATCTATCCTCCATAGCCACAGCGTTTTCTTCATTCGCAAAAATGCCTGTCACCAATCCGGTAGAAGTAAATCTGCTGGATCAGATCAGGCTCAATCTTGAGCTTTTTAAGGATACCGATAATGTTGTTTTTAATGTGGAATGGCCCAGGGAGACAAAAATCGTTATATATGCTGACCGCGAACAGCTGAACGGTGTGTTTTCAAATCTTATCAAGAACGCAATACAATCAATTCCGACCGGGCGTGAAGGATTGATTTCAGTAGGCATCGAAGTAAAAAGTGACAAGGTAGTTGTTTCTATATCTGATAACGGCACGGGTATTCCGTCTGAATTAAGGAATAATCTGTTTATTCCGAATTTCACAACAAAGTCATCAGGAACAGGATTGGGACTATCAATCGCCAAGAAATATATTGAGAGTGCAAATGGCAGGATCTGGTTTGAATCAGAGGCTGATAAAGGTTCCGTTTTCAGCTTTGAATTGCCTGTGATGTACACTGTTGACAAGCCTTCCTGAACCCGGTCTGTTGATATATCTGTAAAATACCTGAAAAAAAGTCACTGGAATTATTCAATATAATAGTTATATTAGCAGTCCTGATATAAGAATTAATGTACGGAATTTTTCTGCGCTATTGCAAGAGGCTAATACTGGGTGTACTGATACTTGGGTGTGGAAGTACTTTATTGGTGGCACAGACAGTCGTTAATCAATATGCAAGGGTTCTCACGCGGGTTGGCAATCAGGTAACAGTTGATGATGTTTCTTCATTTAACGCCGGAGATTATGTTCTTATAATTCAGATGCAGGGTGTTGCAATTGATGCATCAAATTCCCCTTCGTATGGCACAGCACCTAATCAGCTTGTTGGTATACCAGGGCGCTATGAATTTCTTAAAATTCAGAATGTTGTTGTTGCCACAAAAACAATATCATTCTATTCGAACATTTATAATTACGATCCTGCCGGTAATGTGCAGATATTAAAAGTTCCTTTCTACAGTTCTTTTTCCACAACTGATGTTTTAACATGCAAACCATGGGACAGAGCGTCAAAAACCGGCGGAGTGCTTGCTCTTATTGTTGGTAATACTCTTACACTCAATCATGATATTGATGTTTCAGGCAAGGGATTTTCAGGGGGACGCGATACAATAGGAGCTGGAGTCTGTTCCACAACAGCCGTAATTTCCGGCATCTATTCTTTTCCCAGAACATTCCTTGATGCAGGGTATAAGGGAGAAGGATTAGCAACATATCAGAGTCTTTGTCCTGATCCCTGTATTCCTGCCTTGCTTCCTCTTTATTTAAAAGGACAGGGAGCATCATTCACTGGTGGTGGTGGTGGCAACGGGGCTTTTTCCGGTGGTGGCGGAGGTTCGAACAGAGGGTATGGCGGACATGGTGGTAAAGAATTCTATACCTGTCCCATTCCACAGGATGGAGGAAGCCCGGGAGTCTCTGTTACAAATAGTTCACCAACTTTGGATCCTGCTATCGGAGGAATTTTTCTTGGCGGCGGCGGCGGTGCCTCTATACGTCTCAGCGGATCTACCTCAAGAGCCGGAGGAAATGGTGGAGGAATTGTATTGATAGTTACAGATAAACTCGTAGGAAACGGGCATCTGATAATTTCCGACGGCGGAAGCGTATCAACTGCTAAAAATGATGCCGGCGCTGGTGGCGGCGGAGCAGGAGGTTCCATTGCACTAACTTCAAATTCTATCTCAAATGTTAATATTTCAGTGAGAGGCGGAAAAGGAGGCAATCATCTTGAAGATTTTGGTCAGGGTGGCGGTGGCGGCGGAGGCTTAATCTGGTTCAGTCAGGGTTCTGTTCCCTCAACTGTCATTGATAATATTAGCGGTGGTTCAGAAGGTATTGACACCATCACAGTCACCACCAATGCTTCACCTGGCGGATCGGGACTGGAAAAATTTAATTTTACTCCCCAGCTTAACGGATTCTTATTCAATTCAATATGGTCGTCTGTTACAGGAAACCAGGAAGATTCAATTTGTGCTGAATCAATGCTTCCAAGGATAAAAGGCACTCATCCGGTAGGAGGAACCCCTGGATCAGGTTATATTTACACCTGGGAAAAAAGCACAAACCTTGGAGTAAGCTGGACTCTTTTAACAACCAATACGGATTCAATAAATTATGCCCAGATATTACCCGAAAATACTGCTGGCCAGGTATGGTTCCGCAGGACTGTTACAGATCATTCCTTGCCGACTGCTATTGCCGACGTAAGTTTACCGGTAAGAATCAAAGTTCAGCCTAAAATAACTAATAATATAATAGGGAATTCCGATACCATCTGTTTTGCTCAGGTTCCTTCGGCTTTTATATCAAAGGCATTACTTGGAGGAGGTAATGGAAATTTTGCCTTTGACTGGAGTGTAAAAATTGATAACGGATCGTATGCTGTTCCGGTAAATATACATAACCAGGAAACTTATTCACCACCTGCAGGGCTGACTTCAAAACTCTATAATTACAGGCGTACAGTCACCTCAGGCAGATGTGTTGATGCAACAGCAATAGTAACTATTACTGTGCTCGACAGTATAACTAATAACAGAATAATTAATTCACCTGCTGATATTTGCTTTGGAGCTTCATTTAGTAATCTTGTTGGCACGGTTAAAGGCAATGTGTCTCCCGACAAGCTTGGAGGTGGCGATGGCCGGTACCGATACAGGTGGGAAAGCAATATAAATAATTCAGGATGGATTCCTGCTCAGCCGGTAAATAAAGATTCTGTTTACAATCCTGTTGAACAGCCAACGAGAACCCCGTTTAATCAATACATTTACAGAAGGGTAGTTTATTCGGGAAGCAATAATGTCTGCAGTTCAACAAGTAATTCAAGAGCTTTTAAGGATTACCCTGTTATCACAAATAACAAAGTTACTGCAGTAGCAACATTATGCTCAGGATCATTGCCAGCCCCGGTCTCCGGATCAACTACTTCCGGCAGTCCAGCTCTTTCCGGAGGAAACGGGATCTATACATACTCATGGCAGGATAGTACAAAAGCTCACAACTGGACAACCATTGCAGGAGCAACAGGAACCGATTATCAGCCTCCCGTACTTACCGAT
>Ga0315272_10000410_pt1 | contig 21387 bp, 19 predicted proteins | sample C3_middle_MG_FD_203918 | JGI IMG/M metagenome (GOLD analysis project Ga0315272, IMG submission 203918) | Sediment microbial communities from Yellowstone Lake, YNP, Wyoming, USA - C3_middle | ecosystem: Environmental > Aquatic > Freshwater > Lake > Sediment | place: USA: Wyoming | collected...
CCATTGCCGAGTGTGCCAAGGCGGCGCGCGGCACCGGCGTCCCGCTGATTGCCGACGGCGGCATTAAGTATTCGGGCGATGTGACCAAAGCCCTTGCGGCCGGCGCGGACGCGGTGATGATCGGCAGTCTCTTCGCCGGTACGGACGAAAGTCCCGGTGAGATGATTCTCTACCAGGGCCGCACGTTCAAAACCTACCGCGGTATGGGTTCCATCGGGGCGATGCAACTTGGCAGCGCCGACCGCTACGCGCAGGAAGCGTCCGGCAAACTGGTCCCCGAAGGCATCGAGGGCCGCGTGCCCGCCAAGGGGCCGCTCTCGGAGATGGTCTTCCAACTCGTCGGCGGCGTGCGCTCGGGCATGGGCTACTGCGGCGTGCGCACGATTCCTGAACTTCAGGAGCGCTCGGAGTTCATCCGCATCACATGGGCGGGCCTGAAAGAAAGCCACGTCCACGACGTCATCATCACGAAGGAAGCACCGAACTACCGGGCCGAGTAACGCGCCGTCGTTTCATACCAGGTTGAGACCAAGCGGCATCGAAAGCGGGTCCCCGTGGCCGTAATGCCGTCCGATTTCGGGGCGGCGGTCCAGTGTACGGAATCGCTGCCCTTCGCTCATCCCGCGGCACGGCCAGGAATGAAATCGGTTGAGCCGAGGGTTCGGAACTGGCTCTTTCGCGTGTGCGTGTGGCACTGCAAATTCGGCTTTTCTCCTCTTGATCTCTGAGGCAATGGAAATCGAAAACCGCAAGAGCTTACGGTTTTCGAAAATAAACAATTTAGAATCAACGGCTTGAAAACGAAAAACGTAAGGTCTTACGGTTTTGGCGTTTTGGTGATGGGTCACTGTCCGGTATCGCGGTCTCAGGTCTTCACCGAATAATTAGCTCCTCACCTCCAGGCGGCATCTTCGCAAGAAGGCCCGCGATGTGGACATGCTGAGATACTCGGCTGACGCTCGTCAACGAGCCGAATGCAGCGGAGCGTGTAGGATGATGAAGTCGACTTTAGTAGGTATCCAGCGGCACCCACCGCAGTTCGGGTGTTCCACGGGCCATGAACACGAGAGCTTCTCCGTCGGCGCCTAGCAGGATGCCTTCGGAGGGGATGGGCACAGGGTTCCACTTGCCTGTCACGTGGTCAAGAACCGAGATGTCTCCAAATCTTTCCGCATAAACCGCTCCGCTCGGTGTGAACGCGACGGGCTGTCTGTCAATGTCTCCCGTACGCCACCGTCCGAGCTCTTTGCCATTCAGGTCCACCTCCACCCATAGTGCCTTAGTCGCGTTCCCCGCATTTCTCAGAAAGGCCCCAATTCGATTGTTTGCGATGCGAAGATATGCTCTGCCTACGATGTCTGCGGCTGGCTCCCCGTCGTCTTCAAAAGACGAGCGTGGCAGGAATGCGCCTAACTCCTTTCCATCCCGCGAGAAGTGACGGAGTATGAAGAATTCCGGCTTCTCGGCTAGGCTTCGGCGCGCGTGTTTTCCGGTGGTCCAAATGGAATGGTCGGGAGCGAAACAGATGAATGACGGAAGGTACTGCCCCGTTTCAATGATCTGGATTTGCGATCCCCTTCGATCAAATATGGCGATGCCCCCACCGCTGTTTCCACGATTGACGGCAGCGGCTGCAGTTTGATCAGTATCCACGGCGACGTAGGGAATATGGTGCCCGTCAGGAACGGGGATGCTGTAAGCCAGAACCCCGTCGCGCGTGTACACGGTTGCTACGCCGATGCTGTAGACGACAAGAAAGCCGTTGTCGAAAGTGGGAGGTGAGTTTGTGGGCGCGATGCTTTCGGCTTGATAGAGAACGTGTCGAACTGACTCAGCCCCAACCGATGCAGGCGAAATGATGAGAAGCGACAGAACAATCAGCTTCAACATTTTGGTGCTCCTGGAACGATTGACGTAACCAACGTGTCCGGCGTTGATACGCGCGCCCTGGCCGCGTAGTTGCGTGGGCGTTCGCCGATACTTGACTTCCTAGGTGATGTAGCCCCCGCGCATCTGGAGAATCTGCTGTGGCTGTGAAGTGCGCTTCCCGTAGACTGGCCCGGCCGCCCCGTTGCCATGCCGGATCCGGGTCGTGGGCGCCGACGCTGACCCGCTGCTTGATTCCCGAAGCCGCATCCCGCAAGTCCTGTGTCGCGACGGCCCCGATATCCATTGAGGTCCAACCGGCATCTACCTCATTCAGGGCGGCTCTCACGCACTTCCGCTTCCAGGCGGCCTTCGTGTTGTGGGGCGGACCTCCAGGTCCGCGCGGGCTCTCCAGAGCCCGCTCCGGTTGGTCTGCGGGGCCTGGAGGCCCCCCACGGCTCTGGAGAGCCGCCCCACTTAGCTCTGGTTCGAACGACTTTCGCGGACCTCGGCTTCGAGTCGGCCCTCGTGCATCCGCACGCGAATCGAGGCGCCCACCGGCGCGTCTGTCGCGCGCTTCACGATGCGGCCGTCTTCGGTCTGGACGATGGAGTAGCCGCGTTCCAACACGCGCAGCGGGCTCAGGGCTTCGAGTTGAGAGGCCAGCGGGCCATGCTCACGACGCGCGGCGTCCACGCGCCTGCGCACTGCCTCCGCGAGAGTTCTGGAAGCCGTCCGCAACCGCTCGCCCGCCTGTGCCAGCCGCACGCGAAGATCGCGTGCGCGCAGTCGCGCGTCCAGTTGTTGCAGCCGCTGCCTGCGCAGTTGGAGCGTCTGTGTCCAGCGCGCGCGCAGGGTGTAGTCCAGCTCGTCGGTGCGTTGTTGCGCGCGATTGATGCGCAGTTCCAACAGGCGCCGGCTGCGTTCGATGCCGCGCTGTTCCAGCCGCCGCGCCAGTTGACTCAGGCGGAAGTGCACGGCGCGCGAGCCGCGCTGGCGCGCCCGTTCGACGCGCAGCAAGATCTCTTCACGCTCGGGCACTACCAGTTCCGCCGCGGCGGAGGGCGTCGGCGCGCGCAGATCGGCCGCGAAATCGGCGATGGTAAAGTCCGTCTCGTGACCGACCGCGGAGATCACCGGAACGCTCGATGACGCGATGGCGCGGGCCACGCGCTCGTCGTTGAAGCTCCACAGATCTTCGAGCGAACCGCCTCCGCGTCCGACGATGACTACCTCCGGCCAGCCCGAATCGCTGAACCAGCGCAGTCCCGCAACGATGCCCTCCACCGAGCCGGAACCTTGTACCGGCGTGGGATACAGGCGGATGTGCAGGCCAGGCCAGCGGCGCTGCAGCACGGTCAGCATGTCGCGGATCACCGCGCCCTGCGGCGAGGTGACGATGCCGATGCGGCGCGGGTAAGCGGGCAGCGGGCGCTTGATCGACTCGTCGAACAGGCCTTCCGCGCGGAGCTTTTCTTTAAGCTGCTCGAACAGCTCGTAGAGCCGGCCCAGGCCCTGCTGCTCCATGCCGCTGACCACAAGCTGGTATTCGCCGCGCTCGGCGCGCACTTCGACGCTGCCGCGCGCAATCACCGCCATGCCGTCCTGCGGCTTAAAACGTAAATAGCGTAAATTGTTTCGGAACAGAACGCAGCGGATTTGCGCCTGTTGATCTTTCAGCGTGAAGTAGGCGTGCCCGCTGGTCCAGACTTTCCAGCCCGAGATCTCGCCCGCGACCTTGATGCCGTCGAAGTTGCGGCTCAGCAGGCGGTGGATCTCACCGGTCAGCGACGCGACGCTGTAGACTTCCGGCGGAACCGGCAAGTCGAAGGGCAGGCTGGTCATGCGCAGTGGAGTCCCAGCAGCCATTATCGGCCCTGCGATCGGCTTCGTGGGGTGGACCTGCCAGTGGGGCGGACTTCAGTCCGCGCGGGACTTCAGTCCCGCCCCGGCGAACCTACCTCACCGCCTCGCCACGCACTGCTGTATTGGAATTCCTCCGGCGACGAACAGAGACCTGCACGGACTGGGTTGAATTCAATGTAATTGCGAATACGCCGGAATTCCTCGCCGTTCCGTACAAGGTGGTCGAAGAACTCCTCTTGCCAGAAGGTTTGCCCGGATGAACTCAGCATGCGGTTCGCCAACCTGGCAGTTCCGCCTTTCACAAGTTTCATGGCCTGCGGGAGCGGGACGTTCGGGGAGATCAGTACGTGGACCTGGTTCGGCATGATGGCGAACGACTGTAATTCGTAGACCCCTTCCGAGCGAGCCAGACGCCTCAGATACTCAACTAACATCTCGGCGATCGCCGGATGGGCCAGATAGAGCGGGCCGGTCCGTGCGCAGTCCAACAGGTGGTCGAAGGCGACGAACGCCTTCTCGCCGGTCAGGTGCGAAGAAGTGAAGTGGCGATGCTCGGGTAAGCTCCCGGCGAGACGCCAGGTGACGAAGAGCGGTTTACCAATGTCGTAGATGTGCGGAAGACGCCGGTGGTATACGGGCACGAAGAAATAGTGCTGAGGCGAGCCCGGAATTCTCACGAGGATGCCGGGCGGGACTGAAGTCCGCCCCACTACGCCCGGCGGGACTGAAGTCCCGCGCGGACTAAAGTCCGCCCCACCGCACGCACTGTTATGCGGTCCCTGGCGCAATCCCTTTGATCATCACCAGCAGCATGACTACTTCAGTCTTCGCTTTGACACCGTGCTCCAGCTTGGGCGGCATGTGAACCAAGGTGCCCTCATGCGCCTCGTGCATTTCTCCGCCGAGCTTCAGTTCGGCCTCGCCCTTGGCGAAGTACAGCAGAGCCGGAAAAGGCGCCGTGTGGGCCGAGAGTTCCTGACCCGGCGCGAAACAGAACTGGATGGTCTTCGACACTTCGTCGGACTGCAGAGTCCGGCTCAGGATTCCGTTTTCCGGCAGCGGCGTATGTTCGCGGAAATCTTGGACAAACACGGGTTTTTCGCTCATTTTGTAGCCTCTGTTCTTCGGGTATTCTGACGCAGAAAGGGGTGAATTGCACGCTCCGAATGGTCCGACCGCGCGCGCGAGACCGCTCCCTGCGGGCATCTCGCCTGGCATTGTGCCTGGTCCGCGAACAGCACGCACTCGGTGCAGAGCAGGGGATCGATCCACATCCGGCCGCGCGGAATCTGGATGGCCCCGTTTGGGCAGATTGAGACGCACACGCCGCATGAGTTACATTGAAGGCCGATTGCCATTGCCATCAGAACAAGACCTCCTGAAGATCCGGCGCGAGACCTTCGCGCAGACGCCTCTGTTTTCCGCACTCACTCCGGAAGAGCGGGCGCAACTCGCCGCGTTCGCCTCGCCGCACCAGTTCAAGGCAGGCGAAACGCTCTTTTATGAAGGCGATCCGTGCCCTGGTTTGTGGGTGATCGGCTCCGGAACGGTGAAGATCACCAAGACCAGTCCGGCGGGCCGCGAGATCATGCTGGCGGTGGAAAACGCTCCGTCCAGCGTGGCGGAGGTGCCGCTGTTCGATGGCGGCGGGTATCCGGCGAACGTTTCGGCGATCCGGGACACGCTGGCGTTCCTGTTGCACAAGGACGATTTCCGGCGCTTCTGCGAGCAGCATCCGCAGGTCCCGCTGAAGGTGCTGGCCGTCGTCGGAAAACGGCTGCGCGTCCTGGTTCAACTGGTTGAGACGGTCACCTTCGGCAGCGTGCGCCAGAGGCTGGCGCGCGTGCTGCTGCAGGCGTCGGAAACCCGTCCGGCAAACGAGCCGCTGGAGATCCCCATTACGCACGAAGAACTGGCGGCGCGCCTGGGTACGGTGCGCGAAGTCGTCTCTCGCAATTTGTCGCGCTTTCAGGCCGAGGGCCTGGTGAAGGTCGTGAAGCGGCAGATCCTGATTGTCGACGCCGAGGCCTTGCGCGCCGAAGCCGAAACCGAGTTCTGATGATTCTGCCCTCATGGATCAAGATTGATTCAATCGTATCTCCGGCGCAGTGACCCCGGTCACAGTGCTTGCGCCCGGCCTCGCCGATCCTGAATGCAGGACGTTCGAGCGCTGAAGGAGGCGCGAAGCCATGCGGGACTTTTCGGAATCGCCATTTCTCGTGATCTGGGAGGTTTCCCAGGCGTGCGACCTGGCTTGCAGGCACTGCCGGGCCTCGGCCCAGCCCGGGCGTCATCCCAATGAACTGACGACCCGGGAGTCCCTGGAACTGCTGGAACAGATCCGCGCCATCGGCGATCCGCTTATGGTTTTCACGGGCGGCGACCCGCTGAAACGCCCCGACCTGTACGAGTTGCTGCGGGCTTCGACCTCTTTGGGGCTGAGGACCACCGTGACGCCGAGCGCGACGCCGCTGTTGACCGAAGAGGCCATCGACCGTTTCCAGGCGTGCGGAGTAGCGCGCATGGCGATCAGTCTGGATGGGCCGGACGCAGCGACGCACGACGCGTTTCGAGGCGTGGCGGGGAGCTTTGACCGCTCGATGCTGGCTCTGCGCCACGCCGCCCCGATCGGTCTTGAGACGCAGATCAACACGACCGTCACGCAATACAACCGGCGCCAACTGCGTCTGATGGCGGAACTGGTGGAGCGGGAGCGCGCCAGACTGTGGAGCGTCTTCTTCCTCGTGGTGACCGGACGCGCGCAACTGGCGGACGACCTCACGGCCGAAGAGTACGAGAGCGTTTTCGAATTCCTCTACCAGACGAGCCTCAGCGCGCCCTTCGATATCAAGACGACGGAGGCGCAGCACTACCGTCGCTACGTCGCTCAACAGCGCAAGAAGGCGGGCCCAGGCGCGAGCGCAGCCTCCAGCGGCCCGAGCATGATCCAGCGGCAGGCCGGCATCAACGACGGCAAGGGCTTCCTGTTCGTTTCGCACACCGGCGAGATCTTTCCAAGCGGCTTCCTGTCGATCTCGGCCGGCAACATCCGCCACACCAGGCTGGCGGACGCCTATCGCAACTCGGCGCTGTTCCAGGTGCTGCGGGATAGCAGCCAACTCGAAGGCAAGTGCGGGGCGTGCGAATACCGCAATCTCTGCGGGGGCTCGCGCTCGCGGGCGTGGGCGCTGACCGGGGACTACCTGGAGTCGGATCCGCGCTGCGTTTACATTCCGGCGAGAGCGTCCCAGGCGAGCGGTGAGAGCCTCATGCAGGCGGCAAAGGCGTCCTGAAACGCGGCCTCGCCTCCCAGTTCGATGTGCACCGTGCGGCTGAGCGTTTCGGCAATCAGGCTGTCGCGGGAGGACGGCCGCAGGAGGAGCAGGCGCGTGCCGCGCAGCGCGGCGTTGCCTTCGGGGACCACTTCGGAATCGTCCGGCAGCAGGCCTATGCGCTTGGCGCTCTCAGCGCGAACGTAATTGCCGAACGCGCCCGCGAGGTGGAACGTGGCCGGCTTTTCGACACCGAGTCGGTCCCTGAGCAACAGCGCCCCGGCGGCGATCGCTCCCTTGGCGAGTTGCAATTCGCGAATATCGGCCTGGGTCAGGGCGACTCCCGCGGCGAGCACGACTTCTTTCGCGCCGTTGCACATGCGGCCCGTAGGCAGCACCAAGCCGCCATCCGCCAGCGCGGCGGCGGCATCCACCAGACCGCTGCCGCAGATCCCGCGCGGCTCGGCGCCGCCGATGACGCCGCAGTGCAACGCCCCATCGCGCCAGTCCACGCGGTCGATTGCGCCGGCGCCCGCGCGCATGCCCATGCCGATGCGGCCGGCCTCAAACGCCGGGCCCGCCGCCGTGGAAGCGCAGACGATGCCGTTCGACGAGCCGACGGCGACCTCGCCATTCGTGCCGAGATCGGCGAACGCGGTCAGCGAAGGCCGCCGGACCAGACCACACGCGATCAGCCCTGCGAGGATGTCGCTGCCGACGAAGCCTCCGATGTTGGGCAGGAAGGTGATGGCGCCGTCGATGTCGGCGTTCCAGCCCAGTTCGGAGGACTGAAACGTCCGCGCATCGAGATGCGGCGTACGAAACGGAGCTTCGGCGAGGGCGTCCACGCTCAATCCACAGAAGAGGTGGTGCATCGCCGTATTGCCGCAGAGGAGGACCTCGCGCACCGTGCGGCCGGCGGAAAGATGCGCGGCCATCGCTCCCAACGACTCGCGAATCAGGCTACGCAGGACGCCGGGTTGCGACCTGTCGAAGCCGATGCGGCTCATCAGGTCCGCGCCGTGGCGGGCCTGGGGATTGAGGGCGGTCTCGGTGGCCAGGACTTCGCCGCTCATGAGGTCCACGAGTTGTGCCGCGAGCGTGGTGGTGCCGAGGTCGATGGCGATCCCGAAGCCCTCGCGCGGTTCCGCCAGCAACGTTTCGTGGCCTGTGAGTACCGGCGCGGACCATTGCTCTACCTCGATAGTGACTGGCCCGTTGGCGACGGCGAAGCAACCGAGACGCCAGCCTTGCTCGATCTCATCGCCGCTGAGAGCCTCGCGCATTTCGGAGGTGACCGGAACATCGCCGGAAACGACGCGGACGCGGCAACTGCCGCAGAGCAGGGTCCCCCCGCAGGGGAACTCGACGCCGAGTTCGAAGAGGCGGTCGCGCAAGGACGCGCCAGGCATGGGATCGATGTGAACTAAGTGGCTCATCTGTTATTGATCTTCATTGGGGCCATTGGCGATCCGGCGCAACGTCGTGGCACAGGCGTTGTGGGGCGGACTTCAGTCCGCGGACCGGCTTCAGCCGGTCCACATTTGGCGGGGCTGAAGCCCCACGCAGGCTGAAGCCTGCCCCACCAAACAGAGCCTGCCCCACCACGCGGGGCTAGTCGTGCTCCGCCGCATAGCGCGCCATGGCACGCAGATTCTCAGCGGGCGTTCCGCGCGGCACTTCGCAACCGGCGCCCACGATGTAACACGGACCCGCCTGCGCATGACATTCGGCGACGGCCGCGTAGACGCTCCCGGGCGTGCCATCGCGCAGAGTGCGAACGGGATCGAGATTACCGAGCAGCACCTGGTCCGCCCCCATCGCGGCGCGTCCCTCGGCAATCGAAGTGAGGAAATCGAGATCGACAATCTCACACTTCGTCTCGCCCATGCCGCGTACGATGCGCCTGGTGTTGCCGCAAATGTGCAGGCGGACCGGCACGCCCAGGGCGTGAATGTTTTCCACCAGCCGCTTCTCCCGATCGAGAACAAACTGCGTATAGACTTTCGGCCCGACCAGCGATGCCGCGGCGTCGCCCACTCCGATCAAATTCGCGCCCGCGGCCACCTGCGCGGCCGCAAAACGGGTCTCCATGCGGACGGAAAAATCCATCAGATCGTTGACGAACGCCTCGTCGTCGAAGAAGTCGAGCATCAGCGGGCTCATGCCGCGCAGGTCCGCCGCCATGGCGCAGGGGCCTTCCACCCAGCCTTCCACCATCAGGCTGGAACCGGCACGCTCGGCGAGTGCGCGGACGCCGTTCACCCGGTCGCTCATGCGGCCCGGCGCTTCCGGGTCGGGCACGGCGAGAGAGGCCAGCCGGGTCTTGTCCGCCAACAGCGAGGCATCTCCGCAGATGGCTGGCGGCTGGTCCTCAAACCATTCGATGACGCCGCCGAGGTCGCTCACTTCGCGCGCCGGATCGGAGATGACGCTGACCTGGTCGAAGCCGAACTCCTCGGCCACGCGAAGCTGGGACTGCGCAAGAATCTGCCAGTCGCTCGCATAGCGGCGGTACGAGACGCCCGCCACGTCGGCGGCGAACATCATGGTGATAGGCATGAACGGCAGCCGGCCGGTGGCCTCGCCGCGCATTTTGGCCAGCACACGCTCGCGCCCGTTCATTGCGCTTCCTCTCCTCGCTCAGCGTGAATCACGTCCGCGTTGTAGCGCGCCACAATGCGCTGGCCCGGCTGAACGACCAGGAAATCCTTGGGATCCCACTCCGCATTCACCAGCATCCGGATCAGCCGCAGGTCGCCCCGAAGCGTGGAATAGTCCCAGCCGTGCTCGTCCGCTTCCTCCTTGGCTTCCGTCTCGAACCGGGCGTTCGCTTCCAGACCCGTCTGGATGTAGACAAGCCGGTGATACGAGTCCTGGTACTTATTCAGCTCGGTGAAGAGGTAGGTGCCGTTGTCCTCGCCGTATTTGTCGATGAGCTTCTGCAGTTCCATCCCCAGGCCGATTTTCACCTGAGCGAGCGGAACCAGGCTCTTGCCGCGTTCCAGCCAGCCCGTAGACCGGAAGAACGTGCCTGGGTTCGCGTTGAAATACTCTTCGTAGCGCTGGCGGCCGCCCATCAGCAGCGCGATGCAATCGTGCGCGCGAGGCGCCACCAGCGGCAGACGCGCGGCGCGCAGTCCGTGCAGGCCGTTGCCGCACAGGGCGTAGCCCATCGCCACCGCGTCGTACTTGACCGGGTCGGTCGCGTCGACGCGGAACTGCAACTCCTTGCGCATCGCCGCCGCGCCGTAGTCGTGCAGCCCCTTTTCCAGGAACTCCACGTCCACATGGTGGGGCGACAGCGAGGCCGCGTTCTCGATCTCGCGGCAAAGCACTTCACAGGCAATTACGCGGATGCGCATGAGTCGAAGCGCTCCTTCAACGCCGCCACGAATGCGGGACTGGTCCCGCAACAACCTCCGACGAACGATGCGCCCGCCTCCAGCAGAGCCGGCAGATGAGCGGCGAATTCCCGGGGCGTCTGGCGATAGCGGAGTTTGCCGTCTTCGATCACCGGCAGGCCGGCGTTCGGCTTCATCCAGAGCGGCAGCTGGCTGGCCGCGCGCAGCCGCTGGCACAGGATCAGGAAATGATCGATGCCCGCGCCGCAGTTGGAGCCGATCGCATCGGCGCCGGCCGCCTCCATGCGGGCTGCGACTTGCTCGGGCTTGGCGCCGGTCAGCGTCCGGTCATGCGCTTTGCCCGTGTCGAAAGTGAACGAGACGATGACGGGCAACCCCGTCTCCTTGGCCGAGCGAAGGATGATTTCCGCCTCGTCGGGATCCGATTGCGTCTCAATTAGGAGCGCATCGGCGCCCGCCTCGGCCAGCGCCCTGGTCTGGATGTCATAGGCGCCGCGCACTTCGGACTCGGAGATCTCTCCGGCCATCACCATCTTGCCCGTGGGGCCGATGGAGGCAAATACCAGCGCGCGGCCCGCCGCGGCCTGCTTTGAGATGCGAACTCCGGCGGCATTGATTTCCGCCGCGCGGCACGCGCCATCGGCAGGCAGGCTGACGGGGTTGGCGCGAAAGGTATTGGTCAGGATCACGCGGCTGCCCGCTTCGACATACGATCGCGCGACCGAGGCGACAGCCTCCGGATTGGACAGATTCCAGAGATCCGGACAGGTGCCCGCCTCAAGACCTCGCGCGATCAACTCCGTCCCCCAGGCGCCGTCGCTCAACAGCGGACCATCCTTCAGCCATGTACTGAGCTGGCTCATGCGACCTCACGATCCTTGCTTTTGACAATCCAGAAGCGCTCGATCTCCTCGAGCGTCTTGCCGCGCGTCTCGGGCACGCCAAAGGCCACAAACAGCGCTGTGAATGCGCAAGCGGCGGCGTAGATCAGTTGCGCACCAGACTGCCCCAGCGTGCGCGAGAGCGTCGGGAAACTCATGGTCAGGGCGGTGCAGGCGATCCACAACGTCACCGTGCCGGCCGCCATGGCGCGCCCGCGAATGCGGGTGGGAAAGATCTCCGCGAGCAGGACCCAGACGCCGGGTCCGAGGCCCACGGCAAACGTGCCCGAGCAAAGAAACATCGCCACGACCACTGGCACCGCCGGCGGATGCGGCTGGCGGAAAAGGTAGGCGAGCCCGATCCAGCAGACGCCCATCGCGGCGGCGGAGAAGACCAGCAGCGGCTTGCGCCCGATGCGGTCGATCAGATACAGCGCGATGATCGTCGCCAGGAAGTTCACCGCGCCGATCAGGGCCAGCGCCCCGAGCGCCGGCGCGCCCGGCGTCTGTGCGTGCCAGCCGAGCACATCGTTGAGCGTGATCGAGCCATAGAAGAGCAGCGTGTTCACGCCGACCCACTGCTGCATCACGGCGAGCACGAGCGCGATCGCGAGCGCCTTCCGCACGCCCGGCTGAAAGAGCTCGCTGAGGGTGCCGCTTTCGAGCTGGATCGTTTCACGCAGGCTGTCGATCGCCACGCGCGCCTCGACGGTTCCAGCGGCGCGCTCCAGCACGGTGCGCGCCTCTTGTTCGCGGCCCTTCTCCATCAGCCAGCGCGGGCTCTCCGGCACGAAGAACATCGCAACCAGCAGAAACAGCGCCGGCAGCGCGGCGACGGCGAACATCCAGCGCCAGCTCTCGGTGCCAAGGAACGACAGGCCCCAGTTGGCGAGATAGGAGAGCAGGATGCCGGTGACGATCGCCATCTGGTTGAGCGCGACGAGCTGGCCGCGGATGCGCGCGGGCGAAATTTCGGCAATATAGAGCGGGGCGAGAAGGCTCGCCGCACCAACCGCGAATCCGCCCCCCAGGCGTGCGAGCAGGAATCCGCCCGGCACGCCCACCACATGCCCGAGCGGCAACAGCATGGGGAACGCCGAACAGACAGCCGAGAAAGCGAACAGCGCGGCCGACAGCAGGAGCGACTTCCTGCGGCCCCAACCGTCGCTGAGCGTGCCGGCGAAGGCCGCGCCGACGATGCAACCGGCGAGCAGACTGCTGGTGGCGATTTCCGTCCCCAGTTCGGAGAGGTTCCACAAGGGCCTGAGATAGACGATCGCGCCGCTGATGACGGCGATGTCGAAGCCGAACAACAGCCCCGAGGTCGCCGCCACGGCCGCGACGAAGGAAACGAACGCGCGACTGCCGGGCCGCTCCAACTCCGCACCGGCCGGCGCGGCGGTCGTCTGAGAATCTGCGTGCACCGCGGTCAGTTCCCTTGTTCAATCAACATGCGCCGCGTGAGCGCGACGGCGGAGTTCGCATTTTCGCCGAACCCGTCCGCACCGATTTCCGTGGCGTACTGCGCGGTGACGGGCGCGCCGCCCACGAGGATCTTGACGCTGTTGCGAACACCCGCGGCCTTCAGGGCCTCAATGGTCGCTTTCATGGCCGGCATGGTGACGGTCAACAGTGCCGAGAGACAGACCACCTGGACGCCCTTCTCTTTCACGGCCTCGATGAATTTCTCGGGCGGCACATCGGCGCCGAGGTCGATGACGTCGAAGCCACCGCCTTCCAGCATGGAGGCCACCAGGTTCTTCCCGATGTCATGCAGATCACCCTTGACCGTGCCAACCGCGACGCGGCCCGCCGACTTCGCCCCGGAGGAGACCAGCAGCGGGCGGATGAGGGCCATGGAGGCCTTCATGGCGCGAGCCGCCAGCAACAACTCAGGGACGAAATAGTCCTCCGCCTCGAAGCGCCGTCCCGCCTCGTCCATTGCGGGCACCATGGCTTCGGTGACAAGCGACATGGGCTCCGCGCCCGCTTCCAGCGCCTCGGCGGTTAGCGCGGCGGAGGTCTTTGCGTCACCCTCCAGCACGGCCGTATAGAGTTTTTGCAGATCTGCCATTCTCTTCTCCGGAGGGCGCCTAGCGCCCGTTGAATTCTCTCACTGCGTCGATCATCGCCACGATGTTGGCGACCGGCGTGCCGGCCTGGACATTGTGGATTGTGTTGAAGATGAAACCGCCATCCTTTGCGAATACCTCGCAGCGGCGCAACACCTGTTCCCGAACCTCGCCGGGCGTTCCGAACGGCAGCGTCTTCTGCGTATCCACGCCACCACCCCAGAATGTCATCCTATCGCCGTATTTGGCCTTCAGGTGTTCCGGCTCCATCCCGGCGGCGGAGCACTGCACCGGATTCAGGATGTCGAAGCCCGCCTCGATCAGCGGTTCGATGAAGCGCTCGACCGCCCCGCAGGAGTGTTTGAAGCATTTCCATTCCGTGTTGCGGTGGATCCAGCCGCAGATCTCCTTGTAGTACGGCAGCCACAGGTTGCGGAACGTGCCGACCGAGCAGAACGTGGAAACCTGCGTGCCGAAATCGGTTCCGCACAGGAAGAGCACGTCGAGATCGCCGCCGGCCGCGGCGCGCACCTTTTCGAGATTCTTAAGCGCGATCTCGCACTGCCGGCTAAAGATGGAGTGGATGTAGTCCCGCCGGCTGCTGGTGCTCATATACCACTCGGCCACGTCGCGAATCCCGCGCGGGTCTTTCAGGCTGGGCGCGGGCACGAGAGCGATGTCGCCAAACGCCGTGCCGCCGAGACCCGCCACTACGGCGCGGCCGGTGGCACGCGCGGCGCGGGCGTCGGCGGCGATCTCCGCCACCTCGGCGTCAGTCAGCTCGGCGAACTCTTCGAGGTTGTCTTCCGGGTTCAGTCTGGTTTCGTCGAAGTGGTCCTGCCGGATGATCGAGTCGAAGAAGAAGCCGCCCTTGGGCAGGCGCGCGCTGGGCTTGGCCGCCAGGTCGCCTTCGGGATAGATCAGCGTGTCGCCGTTCGCGTCGATGGTCGTATTGAAATTGCCGCCGACCAGAACTTCCAGGCCATTGAAGTCCCACAGCTTCCAATTTTCGTTGGGGAAGCCGAACATGGTGTTGCGGCGAAACAGGCCCTCGGTGTCGATCCCCATGGCCCGCTGGAGATCGTCCTCGACCAGGCCCAGCATCTGGTACGGCTCGTGCACCTTCACCGGGTGCTTCTCCAGGCCGTAGTAGTCGCGGAGCGCGGACACGCAGGTAACGTGGATGCCGGTCACCGCGGTGGCGCCGAAATCGACCGGGAGCCGCGAGGGCCGGCGGTGAGAAAGCGCGTCGAGTACGATCTGGCGGGAGAGCGTCGGTGTTGTCAGGGTCGCCACGCGGACCACTCCTTAAGATAAGCAATTCTGCGTTAAGCGTATCGGAATCTCCGGATTGGAGCAACGGGACGGCGGAAGCCCCGATTCATCTTATCTTCCCGCCGGGCAGGGGCGCGCGCCCGCCGCTAGAATTCAGCACTGTCGCGGGACGCTGGCGCGGAGTCCGGAAACGCCAGAGAGGGATTCCTCGGAGAGGTCGCCACGGCATGCGGTTCCTGAAGAGCCGCGCCGCCGCTCTGGGTCATTGCGCTGGGGTGGCGCACTCGCCCGGAACGTCGTGTATCGCCCGCTGGTAGGATGAAGGTGGTCGGGCGCAGCCGTGGTCGAAGCCGCGCGATGCGGTGGAATTGGAGCAGATCCGATGAGGCGCTTTACGATCCTGGTGGTCTCTTCTCTATTCCTGGCCGGACTGGTTGCCACGGCACAGCCCAAGACTCAGCAAACAAATTCCGCAGCCTCTTCAACGGCGTCAGGCGCCGCGCAGCAAGCGGACACCACGATCCGCCTCACCATGCAGGAGGTGCTCCTCGACCTGGTGGTGCGGGATAAACGGGAGCGGCTGGTCTCCGATCTCAAACCGGGCGATGTGGAGGTCTACGAGGACGGCGTGAAACAGACGCCGAAGTCGTTCCAATTGGTGACCGGGGGCGAGCAGACCGCCGCCGACGCCAAGGCGACTCAGGCCGCAACGGCGCAGCCCAATACGCGCCTGAACGCCCTGCGCGAGATTAACCTGGTTTCGATCGTATTCACACGCATGAGCCCGCGCAGCCGCGACTTCGCGCGCGAGGCGGTAGTCACGTTTCTCAAGAACCAGCTTCTGCCGAATACGCTGGCCGCGGTCTACAGCCTGGACTACAAACTGAACGCGCTGCAGGTATACACCAACGACCTGGCGGCGTTGACCAAGGCCGCCGGCCACGCGGCGCAAGGGGTCTACTCGCAGTACGCCACGGACAATGAGAACGTCCTAAACCAACTCGAAGTGACTGTCACCAACGTCGGCGGATCCATCAACGTCAACACGGGATTCAATCCGATGCAGTTGCCGCAAATGGCGCTCGCCGGAGCGGATCAGAGGATCGGACTGGGGGCGTTGCTTCAGGCGAAGGTGATCTCCGATCAGCGCTTCCTCGGGGCGGACGACGAGGGCATACGCACTCTGGAGGCGCTGCGGACCTTCGTGCGCAGCCAGGCCCCGCTGCCCGGACGAAAGACCGTGATCCTGTTGGGAGAAGGGCTGCCCGTCCCGCCGGAGCGTCCGGAGATGCTGCAATCGCTCATCGGCGCCGCCAACGCCGCCAACGTGAGCTTCTACGCCGTCGACGTGCGTGGGCTCTCGACGAAAAGCAGCAGCAGCCAGGCCGAATCGGAACTGCTGAACCGCGCGGGCAAGACAGGCGACTCGCGCAGCCTCTCGGCGCGGGACACCTCCGTCCCCGGCGCGACCGGAACGAACTCCAATACGGTTTTCTCCTCCGAGCCCGGAGCGACCACCGCCGCGGACATGCATATCGACGACAGTCTGTTGCTGGCCGTGCATGCCGACACGCAGTTGAACATGCGCGAACTCGCCGATTCGACGGGCGGCTTCATGGTCGCCAACACGAACATGCTCGAACAGCCGATGCGGCGCGTGATGGAAGACGTGCGCACCCATTACGAGATCGCCTACACGCCCACGTCGAAGAACTTCGACGGGCATTTCCGCAAGATCGAGGTGAGGCTGAAGCGCCCGGGACTCAGACTGCAGACCCGCAAGGGCTACTTCGCGCTGCCCGACACCGGCGGCGAGCCGATCCGGCCCTTTGAGGAGGCGGCGATGAAGGTTCTCAACGCCCCAACCGCGCCAGCCGCGGTGCCTTTCAGCGCCGGCCTGCTCGATTTCGGCCCGGTGGGCAACCGCGTCCTCTGCGTTGCCACGTTCCAGGTGCCCCAGAGCGGCCTCACCGTGACGGAAGACGCGGAGAAGAAAGCGGTGCGGGTGCACGCCTCGGTGCTGGGGCTCATCAAGGACCAGCGCGGGCAGATCGCCGCCAAGGTGAGCCGCGACCTGAACGTCGAGGTGCCCGCCGAACAGGCGGAAAAACTGCGCCAGGGCGACATGATCTACACGCAGTGGGTGGAACTGCCGCCCGGACTCTACAGGATGGAGAGCGCGGTGCTCGATGCCGAGAGTGAGAAGGCGGGCGTGAAGCGCGCCGATTTTGAAGTGCCAAAATCCGAGCCTCTGACGCTGAGCAGCATTTCCCTGGTGCGGCGCATCGATCGCGCGGACGCTTACCGGGACCCGCTGAACCCGTTGGAATACCGCGGCGGCAAGGTAGTGCCCGCGCTGGCCGGCACGGCCAGCCACAACACGGATACGGCGTTTTACTTTGTGCTGTATCCCGCCATGGGGAGCGACGGCAAGGTGGACTTGAGCGTAAAGCCCAACGTCACCGTTCAGTTCTACCTCGACGGCAAGCTGATCGCGGACGCGGCGCCGCCTTTGACTTGGAACGAAACCGTTAGCGCCATTCCGGTATTCCTCTCGGCCCGGTTCGCGCCGGGGCAGTACATGGTGAAGGTGCTGGTGGCGCAGGGCACGCTAGTGGCGGAGCGCAGCGCGGCGTTCGTTGTCGAATAAGCGACGCGCCAGCGCCCGCTCATTTGAAATCAGCCAGCGACCATTCCTTCATCCAGCGCAATACCGGTCTATCGCCCTCCCACTGCACCGGCAGCCAGATGTAGCGGCCGTCGATCGGGTTCTTCGGCCGCCAGCGGTCGGCCATGAAGATGAAGGCTCCCGGCTTGCCCGGGATGGGTAGCACGTAGGTGGACTGGCTCTCGAACGTGGTCTCGTTCTCCGCTTGCGTGCCGCGAGCCGGATTGCCGAGCGCACGCCATTCGCCCAGCATGGAATCGGCGACAGCCGAGCGCGCCGCGTTCGGGTTCCAGCCCGTGCAGCCCGAAGTGATCATGTAGTACTTGCCGCTCTTCTTGAAGACCGCGGGCGCCTCGTTGTGCCCGCCGGGAAAGGCCCGCACCCAGCGGCCGCTGAAGGAGAGATAGTCGGCGCTCAGTTCGGAGATGTGCAGCGTGCCATTCTCTTCCGAGGCCGTGATGTGATACGCCGTTCCGTCGTCGTCGACGAACAGGTTCATATCGCGTGACATCTGCCCGCCTGAAAAATCGCGGCGCACGATGGCTCCGTTCAGATTCGCTTCCAGCCACTCTTTGCTGCCCTGCGGAACGGGTCCCGCCGGCGGAGGGCCAACCCGCATTTCCTTGGGCATGTTCAACGGCCAGGAGCCGGCGTTGATCCGCAGCGAGCGCACGAATGTATAGGGCCCGGTTGCCCGGTCACTGGCCGCAACGCCGGTGCGGGCGCCTTCATAGCCCGCGCCCTTGGGCTCCAGGTGAAACCACATCACGAACTTGCGGGTCTTCGCGTTGTAGATCACCTTGGGACGTTCGATGATGGAGCCCGCAACGATGTCGCTCTTGGGGTCCCGCGACACCGGCAGAGCTATTCCTTCGTCGCTCCAGTTGTAAAGATCCCGGGACGAGTAGCAGTGGACGCCCACCATCGCGGCGTTGCCCTGAGGGCCCGCGATCTTGTGCTCACCGAACCAATAGTACGTCCCGCGATAGAGCAGAATGCCGCCGCCGTGGGCATTGATGTGGACTCCATGGTTGTCCGGCCACAGCTCGCCGGGACGGAAGCTGGAGAGCTTTTCGCTCGTTTGCCCGATTGCCGGCCAGCAGGCCAGTCCACAGGCAATCGCCAGGACTCCCATGGATCGAATCGCTCTCTGCGGCAACATGTTCACGGAGCTCCTTCTTCCTGACAGTACAGCACTCATTCGGGGCCTTCGTTCACTGAACCAGGCTTTTCAGCAGCGTCTCCGCCAGGTTCTCGCAACCCGCGCGGTCCGCTTCATCAAAACGCCCGGGCAGCGGGCTGTCCAGATCGAGCACGCCCAGCACTTCGCCGTTGCGGATGAGCGGGATCACCAGTTCGGAACGCGACGCGGCGTCGCAGGCGATGTGCCCGGGGAAGGAGTGCACGTCTTCGACGAGCAGGGACTTTCGCGCCGCCGCCGCGCCGCCGCAGACGCCCTTGCCCATGGCGATCCGCACGCACGCGGGCTTGCCGTTGAAGGGCCCCAGTACGATTTCATCGCCCTTGAGGAAGTAGAAACCGGCCCAGTTCACGTCCGGAAGCGCGTGGTACAGCAGCGAAGCCATGTTCGCCGTGTTGGCGATCAAGTCCGTCTCGCCTTCGAGCAGAGCCGCCAACTGGACTCGCAGTTCCGCATAGAATCCCGCCTTGTCCACGCTCGTCGGGATGTTCAACTCGTGCATCAGGCTCTTCCTCATCCGTCATTAGTGGGGCGGACCCCCAGGTCGTTTGTGGGGCGGACCCCCAGGTCCGCGGGCGACCCTCTGGTCGCCCATGCCGCGCTTGACCACTCATACTCACCGGCCTCCCGTACTAGGCCCGCCCGCACAGGATTCTCTTCAACGTAGCGTCGGATCTTCTCAAATTCCCGCTCATTTCTCACCAAGTGGTCATAGCACTCATCCTGCCAGAACGGCCTTCCCGTCAGTCCCAGCATCGCATTGGCCCGCCTGCCCGCGATGCCCTTCAACGATTTCGTAATCTTGGGCAGCCCCACCGCTGGGGTGGCCAGCAAGTGGACGTGATTGGGCATGACCACAAAGGCATGAAGCTCGTATTGCCCGAGGACTCGCGCATTGTATTCAATGGCCTCCACAATCATGTCGGCGACCGCCGGGTTGCGGAGGTGGGACGTGCCGTTACGAGTTTCGTCCAACAATCGATCCATAGCGTCGAATGCCTGCCCGGAACTGAGTGCAGCCTCGGGAAAGACTCGGTGGGGCGGAAGGCTGTCATAGAGCCGCCACGTGAGAAAGACAGGCCGATGCTGCTCATCAATGTGGGGCAGCCGCCTCCGGTAGAAGGTCATACCAGGGTAGTCAGGCGAGCTACCCAAAATTCTCACGCGAAATTGGCCGACTGAAAGGACTTGGCCGACGTGGGCGTCGGCCGCGGACCTGGGGGTCCGCCCCACTCTCAGTCAAGCGCTACTTGAGCGCCGAGAAGTCCGTCGGCGTCATGTAGACCGAGTCGACCTTCTCGACGATCTTCCCGTCCTTCTCCGAGGCGTCGCGCACTGTCTTCCACTCGGCATCGTTCCCGAAATCGGCCCAGGACTTCTTCGCGGCTTCGCGGCTCTCGTGAGCCAGGATGTAGATCAGCGTATCCTGCGAGGCCGGCGCGTCGGCCGGGATCCAGTAGCCGACGTTCTTCATGCCGTGTCTGGCAAAGATGGTCGTGGTGTGCTCGCGGAACCGGGTCTTCAGCGCCTCAAGGCGTCCCGGCATGCAATGGTAAGTACGCAGTTCATACACGCGGGGGCCTTGCGCTTCGACGGTGACAGGCCGGGCGAGCCACATGGTCGCGGCTCCCAGGGCGAAGAGCGCCGCACCCGCGAGCAAGTTCTTCATCAGATTCGTGTTGGACATGGCAGTATCCTATCAAGACGCTTGTCCGCAGGCTATCCGCGGATTCTTCTACCATGAGAGCGTAGGCCTGCGAAGGCCGCATTACGTCTGGAGTTTTTCATGCTTATGAAAGCGCTGGTTAAGGCCAAGTCCGAGCCCGGTCTCTGGCTCGAAGAGATCCCCGTTCCGTCCATTGGCATCAACGACGTGTTGATCCGGGTCGATAAGACGGCGATCTGCGGCACCGATGTGCACATCTGGAACTGGGACGCCTGGGCCCAGAGCACGATTCCGGTGCCAATGGCCGTCGGTCACGAGTTTGTCGGACGCGTCGTCGAGATCGGCTCGAATGTCATCGATCTCAAGCCGGGCGACCGAGTCAGCGCCGAAGGGCACGTCGTTTGTGGCCGCTGCCGCAACTGCCTGGCCGGCCGCCGGCACCTTTGCGCTCATACGAAAGGCGTGGGCGTGAATCGCCCCGGCTGCTTTGCGGAGTACGTTTGCGTCCCCGCCGCCAACATCTGGCGTCACAACGAATCGATCTCCGACGAGGTGGCGTCGTTCTTCGATCCGTTCGGCAATGCGGTCCACACCGCCCTGGCTTTCCCGGTGGTTGGAGAAGACGTGTTGATCACGGGCGCCGGTCCCATCGGCATCATGGCGGCTGCCGTCGTGCGGCACTGCGGCGCGCGCCACGTCGTCATCACCGACGTCAATCCGGCCCGGCTCGAACTGGCCCGGCGTTTCCGCATCACCGCCGCCGTGGACTCCACCAAAGAGACGCTGCCCGAAGTGCAGAAGCGCCTGGGCATGACAGAAGGCTTCGACGTTGGGCTGGAAATGTCGGGCAACGGACGGGCCCTGCGCGACATGATCGCCAACATGCGCCACGGCGGCTGCATTGCCATGTTGGGGATCCCACCCGACGAGATCGCGATCGACTGGAACCAGGTGATCTTCAACGGCCTCACCATCCAGGGCATTTACGGCCGCGAGATGTTTGAGACCTGGTACAAGATGACCGTCTTTGTCGAATCGGGTCTCGACGTCACGCCGATCGTGACGCACCGCTTCCCGTATTCGGAATTCGCCCAGGGGTTCGAAGCGATGCGCTCGGGCAAGTCGGGGAAAGTGATCCTGGACTGGAGCAAGATCTAAGCGTTGTGTTGTGGGGCGGCTCTGGAGCGCCGCGCGGGCTCTCCAGAGCCCGCTGCGGACAAACTTGTGGGGCCTGGAGGCCCCACGCGGCTCTGGA
>Ga0315272_10000411_pt1 | contig 21363 bp, 16 predicted proteins | sample C3_middle_MG_FD_203918 | JGI IMG/M metagenome (GOLD analysis project Ga0315272, IMG submission 203918) | Sediment microbial communities from Yellowstone Lake, YNP, Wyoming, USA - C3_middle | ecosystem: Environmental > Aquatic > Freshwater > Lake > Sediment | place: USA: Wyoming | collected...
GCGGCCGATTCGTCGAGCAGCGGCGAGATCGCTTGGGGCAATTTGTCGAGCAGCGCTACCTCGACAAAAATCAGCGGCTCATTGGGCAGTTGCGGATGAAAGAAACCGTAACAGCGCCGGTCACAATCGAGCCGGTTCTTCACATCGTTCCAGTCTCGAATATCGTGCACCGCTTCGTATTGAATGAGCTTCTCGATCAACGAAGCGGGCGAATCCCAACTGATGCGGCGCAGCTCCAGAAACGCAATATCGAACCAGGTCGAGAACAGGTTTTCAAGCTCGCTGTCGAGCGCCAGCAGGCGTTTTTCGGTCTTCAAGTGCGCCAGCAATTGAGCGCGCAGGTCGAGCAAGAAACGCAGACCCTGCGGGAATACCGCAAAACGCTGCAGCAAGCGGGTGCGCGGCGACACCAGCGCCTGGCGCAACCTGATCTCGGCCGGCCCCGCATCGGGCGTGTTCTGGGCCGCTTCATAGGGTTCGCGCGCCGCCTGAACTTTTTGCGGATCCGGCGCGAACATCTCGCTCATCAAAAGCCAGCAGTCGCGTTGCTGCGCCGGCGTGGCTGCGTCATACCAAAGCGCAAAGGCGCTGGCGCGGCGACCGCCCTCGACCTCGCTCACCTGGCTGTCCAGCACCGCCTGCAGCTCTGCCAGCACATGCCGCAGTTGACGCGGCGACAGCGCCTCTTCCTTGCGGCGCAAGGTGCCCGCCAGACGCTCGCGGGTTGAGCGCTGGACCGGTGCCGCCCGAGCGCTGCGCGCAGGTGCTGCCGGGCGCGTTGCGGGCACACTGTCGCCCGCGGGCAATTGCGCCGCGGCGTCTTTTGGATTGGCCACCGGCAGCAGCTTGGAGACGTTGCGGCTGATCCATTTGGGGGTGTTCATATCAAGCGCCTACAGTTCATCAAAAATTCCTCACGCTTAGCCATCCTTGCCGTCGAGCCGGGTGCGCATCAACCAGGGCGTGAAGACCCAAAGGTAGATCAAAAACGCCACGCTCCAGGCCAGCCCCGCCGCCACCAGTGTGAACGTGTAGCCAGCCGGCGCCACCAGGGGCAGCAGGACGCGGAGCAGCGCAGCCGCCATCACCAGCGCATAGGCCAGCACTTCGGCTTTGGAAACTTGCAACGCTCTGCCGGTGTGGCCGCGCGCGGTGCGTGTGATCATGCCGACGATAAGCCCGCCGGTGGCCCCCACCGCCAGCGCATGCACACCGGCGGACGGAGGGATCCAACCCATTTGGGCCAATGCCAGCATGCCCAAGCCCACGGGAATCCAGGCATACGCCGCGTGCAGAATCCACAGAATCGGACGCCGCAGCGTCAACGCAGGGCGCCAGCCCAGCAAGCGCTTGATCTGCAGCACAGCGGCCAGCGCCAGTACGACAGCGCCGATCACGCTGGGCGCAGCGGCCACCCACAGCGCCAGACCAAGCGCTGTGAAGCCCAGCGTGAACCACTCCAGCCATTTGGTCGCGACCAGTTTCAAGCCCGGCGTGACCGCCATCGTGAACGCGGGAATCACGCGCCCGGCCATCACACACTCGATCACCAGCACCAGCGCCAGCGCGGCCAGCAAAGGCGTCATGACCGGGACCTTCAACACGCCCGCGACGGCCAGATGAAACACCAAGTTGGCAGTGGCCAGCAGCAGCAGCAACAAGGCCAAGGGCAGGTTGCGGTAATTGCGCGAGCGCAGCAAGATGCTCACCAGGATCGCCGCCACGAGCGGCAGCAAAGCCACGTCCAGCACGGCATACAACGCATAAGGCCCGGTGAGCGAGGCCACGCGCGCCGCCAGCCACAGCAGGACCAATGCGCCCAGCTTGGCACCGCGCGGCGTTGGCAGACCGGTCCAGTTCTGCCCCGCCGTCAGCAGAAAACCGACGATGATCGCCATGGCAAAACCAAACAGCATCTCATGCGCATGCCACAGCAGGGGCGGCACGCCTTGGGTCAACTGCATCCAACCCAAAAACGCCGCCACCCACAGCGGTACGCTCAGCGCCGCCAGCAGCGCACCGCCGATATAAAAAGGCCGAAAACCCAGGCGCAGCAAAGGCTGGCCTTGCGGCGCGGGTGCCGCCGCTTTGGCGGTCGGGAAAATGGGCAAAGCGTCTGGTTTCATGGTGCGGTATAAAAAATGAGATATTTCTCGAACTTGTATTTATGTCAGCATCTTAAGTGTTGGCGCGCTGCGTCCATAATTGGCAACCAGGAAAGCATTCAATTCAGTCTGGTATGGCACAACATCTTGACCGACTCACCGGCACATCACATGCTTAAGAATTTTTCCGTGGCAGCAGGGACGCTCTCATGACCAGAACCCGACATTGGAGTCTGGGCGCCAAGCTGACTATGGTCGGGGTGCCCTTCCTGCTGCTGGTTTTCATCTCCACCGTCGCCACGCTGTGGGTGTCATGGCAGCTTGACGGTGGTGCCGCTGCGGTGAATGAAGCCGGGCGCATGCGCATGCAGTCTTACCGCATGTCGTTGTCGGTTGGCACCGGTGAAACAGCGGCACTGGGCGACCAGGCCAAGGAGTTCGACCAAAGTCTGCTGACATTGAAACGGGGCGACCCGGTGCGTCCGCTCTTTGTGCCCTGGGACGCTGGCGTCGCCGCACAATTTGCCGTGGTCGAGCAGGATTGGGCCCAGTACCAAGCGCGCTGGATTCAAGCCAAACCCAAGGTGCTGAGCCAGTTGCGAACCGACACGGTGACTTTTGCCGCGCATATTGACGCCTTTGTTCGAGGCATTGAGTCGCACATTGCCAAATGGACGGCGCTGCTTCACCTGCTCCAGATCAGCATGCTGACGCTGGTGATCCTGGGCGCGGCGGTGCTGCTCTATGCCGGTTATCTTTTTGTGCTGGAGCCGGTGGGACAGCTCAAGCAAGCGATTGAAAAAATTCAGTCCGGCGATTTCGGCGCCCGCGTGGCTTGCGTCACCAGTGACGAGTTCGGCACCCTGGCCGATGGCTTCAACGGCCTGGCCGAGCACTTGCAATCCATGTACCACAACCTGGAAGGCAAAGTCGCCGAAAAAACCGTTCAGATCATGGAGAAGACGGAGCGGCTTGAAAGCCTCTACGAAGTCACGGCGCTGGTCGCCAATGCCACTTCGCTGGACGCGCTGGCGCAAGGCTTCACGCAAAGCCTGGCCCGCATTGCCCATGCCGACGGCGTCGCCTTGCGCTGGTCCAATCAGGCCAACCAGCGCCACCTGATGCTGGCCGCCCACGGCCTGCCGGCTGCCATGGTGGAGGCCGAACAATGCATCTACACCGGCGACTGCCATTGCGGCAACGCTGATACGGAGGCGCGACTCAAGGTGATTGCAATCCGGGACATCGCCAGCGCCTTGCCGCAACATTGCGCCAAAGCCGGCTTCGAGACGATGTTCACGATTCCGGTGCGTCTGCACAACCGGCTGATGGGCGAAGTCGATTTGTTTTTCCACGCCCGCGTGACGCCGTCGTTGGCCGAGCGTTCACTGTTGGAGGCTCTCAGTACCCATCTGGCCAGTGGCATGGAAAATCTGCGGCTCAATGCGCTTGAAAAAGAAGCCGCCGTCTCGCAGGAGCGCCACCTGTTGGCGCGGGAGTTGCACGACTCGATTGCCCAGTCGCTGGCGTTTCTGAGAATTCAGGTGCAACTCATGCGCGATGCGATCAAGCGCAGCGACCCGCTTGAAATCGCAAAGGTGTTGGAAGAAATTGATGTGGGCGTGCGTGAGTGCTACGGCGATGTGCGTGAACTGCTGCTGCACTTTAGAACCCGCACCAATGCCGAAGATATTGAAACGGCACTGGCCATCACGCTGCGCAAGTTTGAGCACCAGAGCGACATCAAGACGACGCTTGCGATGCAGGGACAAGGCATGCCCCTGTCGCCCGACTTGCAGATACAGGTGCTGCATATTATTCAAGAGGCGCTCTCCAATGTGCGCAAGCACGCGCGCGCCTCGCAAGTTTGGCTCGACGTGCAGCAGAGCCCGACCTGGCGCTTTGAAGTGCGCGACAACGGCATCGGTTTTGACACTGGCAGCGACCCGTTCGACGAAACGCATGTGGGCCTGCACATCATGTCCGAGCGGGCCCAGCGCATTGGCGCCGAACTCGAACTCATCTCAAAGCCGCCCCACGGCAGTTCGATTATTTTGACGCTGGCGCTGCCGACACACCCGGCCACCCAAGCGATACCGGCAGCGCTCACGCCAGAGGGCGAGTCTGCAAGCGCGCTCAGTTGAACCCTGCCATGCCAAAGATCGACAAACCGATACGCATTCTGGTGGTTGATGACCACACCCTGTTTCGCCGCGGCCTGACCGCCCTGTTGGCGCGCGACCCGGGCTTGAGCGTGATCGCCGATGCCGCCGATGCTGGCCAAGCACTGCGCAAGGCGCAGGAGTTGCAACCCGATCTGATCCTGCTGGACAACCACTTGCCGGGTGTCAACGGCGTGGATGCCCTGCCCGCCCTGCTTGAAGCCGCACCCGGCGCCTGCGTCCTGATGCTTACCGTCAGCGAAGACGAGAACGATCTTGGCGCCGCCCTGCGCGCAGGCGCTGCCGGTTACCTGCTCAAGACGATAGAAGGCGACGCCCTGACCGCAGCCATCAGGCGCGCCATGCAAGGCGACAGCGTGGTCGCACCCGAAATGATGAGCAAACTGGTCGCCGCTTACCGGGGTGCCACCAAGGTCACGCCCGGCACTGGCCCGACGCCAGCTCAGCCAGATCGGCTCGGCAGCGATGCTGAATCGGCCATGGCCAGCCTGTCACCGCGCGAACGCGACATTTTGCGCGGCATTGCACGCGGTGCCAGCAACAAGGAAATCGGCCGCGAACTGGGCATTGCCGAGACCACCGTCAAGATCCATGTACAGCATGTATTGCGCAAACTCGATGTGAGCTCCCGCGTCCACGCTGCCGTCATCGCCACCGAGCACGGCCTGCTTTGACCGCACACGGCACCGCGTGAAACCGGTTGCCATCGAGCCAACTGTTTCCCGTCGCTACTCCGAGGCATACCGGATGCGCTGGCGGGTCTGGCGCGGTTGAATAATATGGTCCAGCGGCAGGACACTGGTTTGCTTTATTTTTTGCAGCGAGATGGTCGATTTGACCGTCGAAACACCGGGCAAGCGCAACAAATGCTTCATCATGAATTCTGACAAGGCAGCAAGGTCAAAAGCCACGATGCGCAACACGTAATCGGCATCTCCCGCCACCGAAAAACATTCCAGGACTTCGGGCAAGTCGGCAATCGCACGCTCGAACCTGGCACTGTGGGTGTCGCCATTGTCTGCGGGTGTGCCGCCCTGGCGCTCCAGAACGACATGGGTAAATGCCGTGACACCCAAGCCGACGACCGCCGGGTCGATCACGGCGGCGTAATGGTCAATCACCCCGGCTTCCTCAAGCCGCTGCACCCGGCGGCTTACTTGCGAGCTTGACAAGTGAATGATGCCGCCCAGAGCAGCGTTGGTTGCATGCCCGTCACGCTGCAGTTCCGTGAGCAATGCCAGGTCATGCCTATCGACATTGATGGTGGTCACGATATCTCCAATTTCTAATTTGTGTGCATTCATTGTGCATTAAATTTGCAATCAACCACACACAATGATCAAAAGATGCGCGTAGAGCGAGCTAATATTTCTTTGGAGCTTGTCTTCCCAGGCAGTTCCAAAAGCAAAGAATAACAACGAGGTCAGACAATTGGAAAGTCGTGCGCTACATGGCCGGCCATTGCGGCGCGACCCCGGCTGGCTTTCTCGTAGCAAAGAGGCGAACATGACAGGACTTCAAGTCTTAGCGGCGCCGACGCGCTTGCTCCTTTCCGGCAACGAAGCGGTGGCGCGCGCCGTCTGGGAATCGGGCGTGCGCGTGGCATCGGCCTACCCCGGAACGCCGGCCACCGAGATGCTGGAAAACCTCACCCGCTATCCCGACCTCTACGCCGAATGGTCAGTCAATGAGAAGGTGGCACTGGAGGTTGCCATCGGCGCCTCGATGGCCGGCTCCAGGTCCTTTTGCGCCATGAAGCATGTCGGACTGAACGTCGCGGCAGACGCGCTGATGACGCTGACCTTGACCGGCGCTGCCGGTGGCATGGTGATTGCCGTGGCCGACGACGTCGGCCTTTCCTCCTCGCAGAACGAGCAGGACTCGCGTTTCTGGGGACGCTTTGCGCACCTGCCGCTGCTGGAGCCCGCCGATTCCCAGGAAGCCTACGACATGGTGCGCGCTGGCTATGCCTTGTCGGAACAGTTCGAGGTACCCGTGATCCTGCGCCTGACCACCCGCGTCTGCCATGTCAAGGCCATGGTCGTTGCGGGCGAGCGGGTGCCGCATGCCTCTGCCGGTTTTGTCAAGAACCCGCAGCGCTGGGTGATGGTGCCGGGCAATGCCAAGGCGCGCATTCCAATGATGTTCGAGCGCGAAGAAAAATTGCGCGAAGCAGTGGAGCGCTCGCCGCTCAATTTCGTTGTGGCCGGAGCCGACCGGCGCATCGGCTTCATCGCTTCGGGGCCGGCCTGGCAGCATGTGCAGGAAGCGTTTCCGGATTCGCCGGCACTCAAGCTTGGTTTTTCCTACCCGGCGCCGATCGAGAAAATACGCGCCTTCAGCAAGACGGTGGAGCAGTTGCTGGTGGTCGAGGAAGTCGAGCCGCTGCTGGAAATGGAGCTGCGCGCGGCGGGCATCGCCTGCCATGGCAAGGACTTTTTGGCGCGCCACGGCGAACTGCCGCCGGAACTGCTCAGGCCCGCAGTGGCCCGGCTTCTGGGTGAAGCACCGGCGCAAGAGCAGGGCCACCAGCCGCTGCCACCGGCGCAGGTCTTTCCGCGACCACCGACCCTGTGCGCGGCCTGCCCGCATTTGGGTGTCTATTACACCGTGGCAAAGTTGAAGAACGTCACGGTGGCCGGTGATATTGGCTGTTACTCGCTGGGCGCGGGGCACCCCTGGAATTCGCTGGACTCCTGCATCTCGATGGGCGCCTCGATGGGTGTGGCCCTGGGTCTGGACAAGGGTCGCGCCGAAGTGGACCGGGACAAGAAAATCCTCGCCGTGATCGGCGACTCGACCTTCATGCACATGGGCATGCAGGGCTTGCTCGACATCACCTACCACCACGGCAACGTGACGGTGCTGCTGCTGGACAACCGCACGGTCGGCATGACCGGCGGCCAGGACAACCCGGGCAGTGGCCGCGACATCCAGGGTGCGCCTGCGCCACGGGTTGACTTTGCCAAACTCTGTGAGGCGCTCGGCGTCAAGCCCGAACGCATACGCACGGTCGATCCCTACCAGTTGCCGGAGCTGGCCAAGGCGCTACGCGAGGAAACCAAGATCGCCGAACCCTCTGTGATCATTACCAACCGCCCTTGCGTGTTGATCGACAAGTTCAAGAAACAACCATCCTTCAGGGTGGCGCCCGACCTGTGCACCGGCTGTGGCCGCTGCATCGACGTTGGCTGTCCGGCGATCAGCGAACAGCGCCGCGAGCTGCTGGCCAGGCCCTCGGGCAAGGACGTGCTGCTGCAATTTGCAAGCATAGAAACGGCAGCCTGCACCGGCTGCGGCATTTGCCTGCAACTGTGCGCGCCGCAGGCCATCGTTGCGGCAGCACCGGTGCAGGCCATCAACTTTGTAAAAAACTGATGATAAAAAATATTGTCACCAATATTCTGGTCGTCGGCGTCGGCGGCCAAGGTGTCATGACCGCCACCGAAATTCTTGCGGAAGCGGCTATTTCGCTTGGTCACGACGTGAAAAAAACCGAGGTCGCGGGCATGTCGCAACGCGGCGGCGTGGTGAGCTCGCACCTGCGCTTTGGGATCAAGGTGCTGTCGCCCAAGATCGCCCCGGGCGAGGCCGACATCATCGTCGGCTTCGAGTCGGCCGAGACCTTGCGCTGGAGCCACTATCTCAAGCCCGGCGGACTGGTCTTGATGAACACCGCAAGGCTGGTGCCGCCGGTGGTGAGCAGCGGCCTCTACGCTTACCCGGCTGATCCGCTGGCCGAGATTCGCGCGCTTGGCATTGAAGTGCATGCGTTTGACGCCATGGCCATCGCCAAACAACTCGGCGACATGCGCCTGGGCAACAGCGTCATGCTGGGGGCCATTGCCGACCACCTGCCTTTTGGCGCGGAGGTGCTGCTGAAATCGATACTCGATCGCTTTCAGGCAAGAAAGCCGGAGATGGTAGAAACCAACCGCCGGGCCTTTGCAGCCGGGCGCGACACCATTGCCAGATTGGCACAGGCCGCAACCGCACGCTGATATCAAAGCAGCCCAAGCTTGTGCATGCTTCATGCCGGAAAATCCTGCGTGCATCCGCGCATGATGCAGTTCGTCGCAAAGCCCTGGCAAGCCGGGCAGGGTTCTCCTACATTGCATGCACCGGGCCAAAGTGGCTCGCGAACAGGAGAACAGCATGTCCTACGCCAACAGTCAACGCTTCAGCATCGCCGGGTTTGCGCTCGCCTGCGCCATCACCCTTGCCCTCAATGGCTCCCTGCTTCTGGGTTTCGATCACCTCGCGCAATCGGCTGACGCGACCGCTGCCAACAGCGTGAATCCGTTGGCCGGGGCCGTTACCCATGATGAGCAGGTTACGCTGTAACCTCAACACGAGCCCGAAAACATGATGCACATCACCCGCTCGTTGTTGAAGTCAACCGCTGCCATGGCCATGGCGCTCGCGTTGGGTCTGCTCTGCGCACCGGCCATGGCTTGGGACTGGTCATTCGGTACCAGGGTGCTTGGCTCAGGTCAGCTCAGCAAGACCCAGCGCCAAGTCACCGGCTTCAAAGGTGTGTCATTGGCGCTGCCCTTTGGCATAGAGATCGTCCAGGGCGAAACCGAAGGGGTCTTGATCGAGACCGACGACAACATTGCACCCCTGATTGAAACAGTGGTCGAAAGCGATCAGCTCAAGATTCGCTGGTCTGAACGCGTGCGCTCCATCAAGCCCACCGCGCTCAAGATCACGGTCAACGCGCGCACGGTGGAACGCATCTCGATTTCCGGATCGGGCAGCGTCAGGAGCGAAAAAATTCAGTCCCCTGACCTGCAGGCGCGCATTTCCGGCTCTGGTGACATCCGCATCGCAACCCTGAATGCGAATGCCTTGAGCGTCGATATCGCGGGCAGCGGCGATTTCTTCGCCAGCGGGCGGGCCGATACGGTGCGCGTAAGAATCGCCGGCTCCGGTAATCTGAAAACCGGCACGCTGACCGCCAGGAACGTCAAGCTCAGCATTGCGGGTTCGGGTGACGCCAACGTGTGGGCTAGTCAGACACTTGACGTGAATATCGCTGGCTCGGGCGATGTCACTTATTTCGGAGAGGCTGGCGTCATCCAATCCGTGGCCGGGTCCGGGCGCATCAGGAAACTTGGCGCTGCGCCAAACCCGGGCAGCTAAGCGGCAAGCAAACTCGCGCACGTTGTAGCCAAGGCGACGCCGAGGACCAACGCATGGGCGGGCTTGCGAACCTATGGAGAGTTCCGGAATTCATGACACCGTTCTGGCCAAGACGGCCTGATGCAGATTGCTTTCGCAAGTCCGAGTCTCAGACGTGTGGGGGTCGAGGGCGCCGCAGTGGATGGCTCCGCGAATGTCCCCCGGCCTGCGGCCTCCGCCTTGATTTGGCAAAACCCCAAGTCCACGCTACGCCACCCACTGCATCGCCCTCGACAACGAGCGGCTGTGGTTTGCGCTGCTCGCACACCACCCTGCTTGAAGGATCTGGCTGATGGGGCGCTTAGCGCAGCGGCATCAAGAAGGAGGCCGAAGGCCGGGTGACAGCCGCGGAGCTGAGCGCCCCGTCGGCCAGATCCTCCCCGCATGCCGGCGGGATTTGGCATGTCTTCATTTTGGGAAAGAGCCATAGTTCTTTGGAACTAGCCCTGCCAGCGCCGGGATAGTTCTCTTGACCGGGCACACCTGTCCTTCGGAGGGATGGCGCAGCCTGGCAGCACGGCCTAAAGTCATGTCAACAAAAAAAGGGATTTTTGACATGACCAAGAAAGGGCAAGCCCTCTCTGTGCTGATCGTCAGCACCTTCGCATTCACCGTGTGTTTTATGGTCTGGATGATGTTTGCAGTGATCGGCATCCCGATCAAGAAAACACTGGACCTCAACGCTACCCAGTTTGGCTTGCTCATGGCCACGCCAGTCCTTACCGGCTCGCTGATACGCGTGCCACTGGGTATCTGGACCGACAAATTTGGCGGACGCATTGTGATGACCCTGGTGATGGCCAGCACGGTTCCAGCGATCTGGCTGATGGCCTACGCCACCGCCTACTGGCACTACTTGACGATTGGTCTCTTTGTCGGACTGGCAGGGGGTTCATTTTCGGTAGGCACCCCCTATGTCGCACGCTGGTTTCCAAAAAATCAACAGGGCTTTGCCATGGGCATCTTTGGCATGGGCAACGCCGGTTCGGCCTTGAACAAGTTTGTGGCACCCGCGCTTTTGTTGGGTTTCGGCTGGACCATGGTGCCCAAGGTTTATGCCGGCATCATGCTGGGCGCCGTGGTCTTGTTCTGGTTGTTCAGCCACAGCGATCCAGCGCATCTGGTGCCCAGCAACACCAAATTCATCGACCAACTCAAATCGCTCAAAGACCCCAAAGTATTCAAATACTGCCAGTACTACAGCATCGTGTTTGGCGGCTATGTCGCCATGTCGCTGTGGATGGTGCAGTACTACGTGGGCGAGTTCGGGCTGGACATCCGCACCGCGGCCTTGCTGGCGGCGTGCTTTTCGCTGCCGGGCGGTGTCCTGCGTGCGGCCGGCGGCTGGCTGTCGGACAAGTACGGTGCACACAGCATGACCTGGTGGGTGCTTTGGGTGAGCTGGGTTTGCCTCTTTTGGCTGAGCTATCCACAGACTGATTTGACGATTGCAACGACGACCGGACCGATGACATTTCACATTGGCCTGAATGTGTATTTTTTTACCACCTTGATGTTCATCCTGGGCATTGCCTGGGGCTTTGGCAAAGCCAGCGTTTTCAAATACATCAGCGACGACTACCCCAACAACATCGGCACGGTCAGTGGCATTGTCGGACTGGCCGGCGGCCTGGGCGGATTTGCCTTGCCCATCATGTTCGGTGCGCTCATGGACCTGACCGGCATCCGCTCCAGCGCCTTCATGCTGATGTACGGCGTGGTCTGGGTGTCGCTGATCTGGATGTACTTGACCGAAGTGCGCCACAGCGAATTCATGGGCAAAACCGCCGCCTCGCTGACACCGCAAAACTAAATTCACTTTTCTGAAAGACCTCCATGACGAACCCAACACAATCCGGCGCCGACATCGCCGACTGGCGCCCGGAAGACACCGCGTTCTGGGAATCCACAGGCAAAAAAATCGCGTACCGCAATCTGTGGATATCCGTCCCCAGCCTGTTGTGCGGCTTCGCTATCTGGGGCATGTGGGGAATCATTACGGTGCAGATGCTTAATTTGGGCTTTCCGTTTACCCAGGCCGAGTTGTTCACATTAACCGCGATCTCCGGGCTGGCCGGCGCCACGATGCGCATCCCGTCGGCGTTTTATATTCGCCTCGCGGGAGGGCGCAATACCATCTTCCTGACCACCGTCATGCTGCTGGCGCCGGCCTTGGGCACCGGCGTCGCCCTGCAGCATCCAGGTTGGCCGCTTTGGGTGTTCCAGATGCTGGCCCTGTGGTCCGGTGTAGGCGGTGGGAATTTCGCCAGTTCCATGTCGAATATCACCACCTTCTTCCCCAAGCGCTTGCAGGGCACGGCGCTAGGCATCAATGCGGGATTCGGCAATTTCGGCGTAACCACCATGCAAATCGTCATTCCTCTGGTCATGACGGTCAGCCTGTTCGGCACGCTTGGCGGCGATTCGATGCCATTGATGAGAGACAGCGGCTGGATTTTTGGAAAGATTGTTGCCGGCACCCCAACCTACATTCAAAATGCCGGGCTGGTATGGATTTTGTTGCTGGTTCCACTGTCCACCCTGTGCTGGTTCGGCATGAACAACCTGCTGCCGATTTCGCCGGACATAGGCGGCACCTTGATGGCGTTCATCAAAGTCACATGGATTTATACGTTGACCTTCATTCCCGCAGGTATCGGCCTGTATCTCTACATGCCCGCGCCCGCCGGGCTCGGATTGCTGAGCATGTGGATCGCAATGCCACTGATCATCGTCGGAACGCTGCTCTTAATGAAGCTGGCGGCCTTTGGAGCGATGAAGGACAACATCAGCAAACAGTTCGCCATCTTTCGCAACAAGCACACCTGGTCGTTGACGGCGCTGTACATCGTGACTTTCGGTTCATTCATCGGATTTTCGATGGCGTTGCCGTTGGCGATTACGGTGATTTTCAGCATCAGCCATGTACCGGACGCGACTGGGGTGATGCAGCACACGCTGAAAAACCCCAATGCGCCATCGGCGCTGACCTACGCCTGGATAGGCCCCTTCGTCGGCGCCCTGATCCGCCCGGTGGGCGGCTGGATTGCCGACAAACTGGGCGGCTCCATCGTGACGCAAATCATCTCGGCGGTGATGGTGGTGGCCTCCAGCGGCGTCGGCTACGTCATGATGCAGGCCTATGGCTCGGCCACGCCGGAGCAATATTTTTCTTCTTTCATGTGGCTGTTCGTGCTGTTGTTCGCCGCCAGCGGTATCGGCAACGGCTCCACTTTCCGCACCATAGGCGTGATTTTCGACCGCCAACAGGCCGGCCCGGTGCTGGGCTGGACTTCAGCGGTGGCCGCTTACGGCGCCTTCATCGCGCCGGTGGTCATTGGTGCCCAGATCAAGGCCGGCACACCCCAGTTGGCAATGTACGGTTTCGCCGCGTTCTACGCCCTGTGCCTGGTCCTCAACTGGTGGTTCTACCTGCGCGCCGGTTCGGAAATCAAGAATCCATAAGTGAGCAAGCAGTTATGAAGTCACCGGTTTTCGTCATGGCGAGCCCCCCCGAATCGGGCCGATACCGCACACCGGCCTTGAATCAGTATCGTCATTGCGAGGAGCGTAGCGACGTGGCAATCCAGGAAGTCCGGGGTCATGGATCGCCACGGCCTGCGGCCTCGCGATGACGACCAACAGGTTCGCATTTTCAAGTTTCTTAATTTCGAATTTAATTCTCACCGCGAAGGCATCTTATGAGCCACTTTCTGGATCGATTGAGCTACTTTTCTCAAGCCAAGGAGTCATTCTCCAACGAGCATGGCGTCACTACCGGTGAAGACCGCACCTGGGAGGACGCCTACCGCGACCGCTGGGCCCACGACAAGATCGTGCGCTCCACCCATGGCGTCAACTGCACCGGCTCCTGTTCGTGGAAGATCTACGTCAAGGGCGGCATCGTGACCTGGGAAACCCAGCAGACCGATTACCCGCGCACGCGCTGGGACATGCCCAACCACGAGCCGCGCGGCTGCTCGCGCGGTGCCAGCTACAGTTGGTACCTGTACAGCGCCAATCGCGTCAAGTACCCGATGGTGCGCGGCCGCCTGCTCACGCTTTGGCGTGAAGCGCGCCTGTCGAATGACCCGGTCGATGCCTGGGCCAGCATTGCCCAGTCCGATGCGAAGCGCAAGGAGTACCAAAGCGTGCGCGGCCTGGGCGGCTTTGTGCGATCCAGTTGGGACGAAGTCAATGAGATGGTGGCCGCCGCCAACGTCTATACCATCAAGCAGCACGGCCCGGACCGCATCATCGGCTTCTCGCCGATTCCGGCCATGTCCATGGTTTCGTATGCTGCCGGCAGCCGCTACCTGAGCCTGATCGGCGGCGTCAGCATGAGCTTTTACGACTGGTACTGCGACTTGCCACCGGCCAGCCCGCAGATCTGGGGCGAGCAAACCGACGTGCCTGAGTCGGCTGACTGGTACAACTCCAGTTTTATTATCGCCTGGGGTTCCAACGTGCCCCAGACCCGCACGCCCGACGCGCACTTCTTTACCGAGGTGCGCTACAAAGGCACCAAGACGGTGGCCGTGACACCCGACTACTCCGAAGTCGCCAAGCTGTCCGACATCTGGATGAAACCCAAGCAAGGCACCGACGCTGCCGTCGCCATGGCCATGGGCCATGTCATCCTGAAGGAGTTCTACTTCCCCGATGGAGGAAAGCCGCGCAGCGCCTACTTTGACGACTATGTGCGCCGCTACACCGACATGCCGATGCTGGTGCTGCTGAAGGAACATCAACTGCCCAACGGCGAAACGGTGCTGGTGCCAGACCGTTACGTGCGTGCCTCCGACTTCAATGGCAAGCTGGGCGCGGCCAACAACCCCGAATGGAAAACCGTCGCCCTGGATGACAGCGGCAAAGTGGTGCTGCCCGTCGGTGCCATCGGGTTTCGCTGGGGTCCCGACGGGCGCGCGGACCAGGGGCAGTGGAACCTGGAAGCGAAGGAAGCGCGCCATGGTAACGGGGTCAAACTCAAACTCTCGGTGATGGAAGGCGAGAACCCGAGTACGGACACGGCCAAGGTCGGCTTCCCCTACTTCGGCGGCATCAAGAGCGAGCATTTCACCCACAACGCCAGCGGCGCCGCCGGCAACGACGTGCTGGTGCGCACGGTACCGGTGCAACGCATTGCGCTGGGCAAGGAAGGCGACAAGCGCGACGCGCTGGTGGCCACCGTGTTCGACCTGCAGGTGGCCAATTACGGCGTGGCGCGCGGCCTGCCGGGCGAGCTGGCGGCCAAGGACTTCAACGACGACACGCCTTACACGCCGGCTTGGCAGGAACGCATCACCGGCACACCGCGTGAGCAACTCATTACCGTGGCACGCCAGTTTGCCGACAACGCCGACAAGACCCACGGCAAATCGATGGTCATCATAGGCGCGGCCATGAACCACTGGTACCACGCCGACATGAACTACCGCGGCGTCATCAACATGCTGATGCTGTGCGGCTGCATCGGCCAAAGCGGCGGCGGCTGGGCGCACTATGTGGGGCAGGAGAAGCTCAGACCGCAAACCGGCTGGACCGCGCTGGCCTTCGCGCTGGACTGGATCCGCCCGCCGCGGCAAATGAACTCCACCAGCTTCTTCTACGCCCACACCGACCAGTGGCGCTACGAGAAGCTGGGCATGGAAGAAGTGCTGTCGCCGCTGGCCGACAAGAAGCTGTTCGCGGGCAGCATGATCGACTACAACGTGCGCGCCGAACGCATGGGCTGGCTGCCCTCGGCGCCACAACTCAAAACCAACCCGTTGCACGTGGTGCGCGATGCCGTCGCTGCCGGCATGGAGCCTAAAGACTATGCCGTCAAGAGCCTGCAGGACGGCTCGCTCAAGATGAGCTGCGAAGACCCGGACCACCCCGCCAACTGGCCGCGCAATATGTTTGTCTGGCGCTCCAACATCATAGGTTCCAGCGGCAAGGGACACGAGTATTTCCTCAAACACCTGCTGGGCACGAGCCACGGCGTGCAGGGCAAGGACCTGGGCAAAGATGAAGCCAAACCGACCGAAGTGGTGTGGCACGATCAGGCGCCCGAGGGAAAGCTCGACCTGCTGGTCACGCTGGACTTTCGCATGAGCACCACCTGCCTGTACTCCGACATCGTGCTGCCCACCGCCACCTGGTACGAGAAGAACGACCTCAACACCAGCGACATGCACCCCTTCATTCACCCGCTGTCAACGGCGGTCGATCCGGCCTGGCAGTCGCGCAGCGATTGGGACATTTACAAGGGCTTCGCCAAGAAGTTCAGCGAGGTCTGCATCGGCCATCTGGGCGTGGAACGCGACATGGTGCTGACGCCGCTGATGCACGACTCGCCGGCCGAGTTGGCGCAACCGTTCGGCGTGCAGGACTGGAAGCGTGGCGAGATCGACCTGATCCCCGGCAAAACGGCACCCAATATGGCGGTGGTGGAACGCGACTACCCGAATGTGTTCAAACGCTTCACCGCGCTGGGGCCGCTGATGAACAAACAAGGCAACGGCGGCAAGGGGATCACCTGGAATACGCAAACCGAGGTCAAGCAACTCGGTGAGCTCAACGGTGTGGTCACTGCCGAAGGCGTCACCTGTGGCATGCCCAAGATCGAGACCGACATTGATGCCTGCGAAGTCGTGCTGCAACTCGCGCCGGAGACCAATGGCCATGTGGCCGTCAAGGCTTGGGCGGCACTGGGCAAACAGACGGGGATCGATCACACCCACCTGGCTTTGCACCGCGAAGACGAAAAAATCCGCTTCCGCGATATCCAGGCGCAGCCGCGCAAGATCATCTCAAGCCCGACCTGGAGCGGCATCGAGAGCGAGACCGTCTCCTACAACGCCGGCTACACCAATGTGCACGAGATGATTCCATGGCGCACGCTGACCGGGCGCCAGCAGTTCTACATGGACCACCCCTGGATGAGCGCCTTTGGCGAAGGCTTCAGCAGCTACCGCCCACCGGTGGACCTCAAGACCACGGCCGGTATTCAGGGCATCAAACCCAACGGCAACACGGAAATTGCCTTGAACTTCATCACACCGCACCAGAAGTGGGGCATTCACTCGACCTACACCGACAACCTCATGATGCTCACGCTCAGCCGCGGCGGCCCGGTGGTCTGGCTCAGCGAAGACGATGCCAAACGTGCCGGCATTGTGGACAACGATTGGGTTGAACTGTTCAACCTCAACGGCGCCATTGCGGCGCGGGCCATCGTCAGCCAGCGGGTCAACCCCGGCATGGTGATGATGTACCACGCCCAGGAAAAAATCATCAACACCCCCGGCTCGGAAATCACCGGCGCCCGCGGCGGCATCCACAACTCGGTGACGCGCATTGTGCTCAAGCCAACGCACATGATAGGCGGCTACGCCCAGTTCAGCTACGGCTTTAACTACTACGGCACCATAGGCACCAACCGCGACGAATTTGTGGTGGTGCGCAAGATGAACAAGGTGGATTGGCTGGATGACCCAGCCAGTTTGACCGCCAGCGCGACCGCCGCCCACAACTAATCAGTTTGAGGACAGAGCTGGCTCGCCTTGCGTAGCTGCGGTCTGTCCCGCAAAACATCAGGAGAAACAGATGAAAATTCGCGCTCAAATCGGCATGGTGCTGAACCTGGACAAGTGCATCGGTTGCCACACCTGTTCTGTGACCTGCAAAAACGTCTGGACCAACCGGCCCGGCATGGAGTACGCCTGGTTCAACAACGTCGAGACCAAGCCCGGCATCGGCTACCCCAAGGAATGGGAGAACCAGGACCAATGGAATGGCGGCTGGGTTCGCAAGGCCAACGGCAAGATAGAACCGCGCCAGGGCGCCAAGTGGAAGCTGCTGATGCGCATCTTCGCCAACCCGAATCTGCCGGAGATTGACGATTACTACGAACCCTTCACCTTCGACTATGACCACCTGCAGTCGGCGCCTGAGTCCAAGGTGGTGCCGACAGCGCGTCCACGCAGCCTGATCACCGGCCAGCGCATGGAAAAAATCGAATGGGGTCCGAACTGGGAGGAAATTCTGGGCGGTGAATTTGCCAAACGCAGCAAGGACAAGAACTTCGACGACATCCAGAAAGATATTTACGGCCAGTTCGAAAACACCTTCATGATGTACCTGCCCCGGCTGTGCGAGCACTGCCTGAACCCGACCTGCGTGGCAAGTTGCCCATCGGGCTCCATCTACAAACGCGAAGAAGACGGCATTGTGCTGATCGACCAGGACAAGTGCCGAGGCTGGCGCATGTGCGTGAGCGGCTGCCCGTACAAGAAAATTTACTACAACTGGAAATCCGGCAAGGCCGAGAAATGCATCTTTTGCTACCCGCGCATCGAAGCGGGCCAGCCCACCGTCTGCTCGGAAACCTGCGTTGGTCGCATCCGCTACCTGGGCGTGCTGCTCTACGATGCGGACCGCATTGAAGCGGCTGCCAGCACCGAGCATGACCGTGACCTGTACCAGGCGCAACTCGACATCTTCCTCGATCCGAACGACCCCAAGGTGATCGAGCAGGCGCGCCTCGACGGCATTCCTGACCAATGGATAGCAGCCGCCCGCAAGAGCCCGGTTTACAAGATGGCAGTCGATTGGAAAGTGGCGCTGCCGCTGCATCCCGAGTACCGCACCCTGCCCATGGTCTGGTACGTGCCGCCGCTCTCGCCCATCAGCGCCGCCGCCAATGCCGGTCACATCGGCACCAACGGAGAGATACCGGACGTCAAGCAGCTGCGCATTCCGGTCAAGTACCTGGCCAACCTGCTCACCGCGGGCGACACCCGGCCGGTCGAGCGCGCCCTGGAGCGCTTGCTGGCCATGCGTGCGTACCAGCGCGAAAAGCACGTCGATGGGCGCATCAACACCGCCGCACTGGACCAGGTTCAGATGACGCAGACCGAGGTCGAAGAGATGTACCACGTGATGGCGATTGCCAACTACGAGGACCGTTTCGTGATTCCCACCACACACCGCGAATATGCCGAAAACACATTCGACGTGCGGGGCGGTTGCGGCTTCTCGTTTGGCAATGGCTGCTCCGACGGCAGCAGCGAAACCAGTCTGTTCGGCAGTGCCAAGCGCCGCACCATCCCGATCAAGGCGGGAGTCTGAACCATGGCACTTGCTAACACCTCCATCAGCCTGCGGGTACTGGCCCGTCTGCTGTCCTACCCCGACGCTGCACTGCGCAGCGACCTGGCCGACATGCGCCATGCACTGCACGCGGAGCGCACGCTTGCACCGGTCCGCCTGGTCGAACTCGATGCCCTCATGAACACCCTGTCCAGCAGTGACCGGCTGGAGAGCGAGGCCCAGTATGTCGAGATTTTTGACCGGGGCCGCGCCACGTCGCTGCATCTGTTTGAACATGTGCACGGCGACTCGCGCGAGCGCGGGCCGGCCTTGATTGATCTACAACAGACCTATGAAAAAGCCGGTCTGTTCCTGGCAGCGGGCGAGCTGCCGGACTATCTGCCCGTGGTGCTTGAATTTGTATCGACCCAACCCGCCAAAGAGGCCAAAGCCTTCCTGGGCGAGATGGCCCACATATTCAACGCCATTTTCAACGCGCTGCAAAAGCGCGAAAGCGCTTACGCCAGCGTTCTGGGTGCCTTGCTCGAACTCAGTGGCGAGAAGGCGCATGCCGTCAAGGTGGTACCGGACGAGCCGGTTGACACCGCGTGGGAAGAACCCGTGGTTTTCGGCGGCTGCGCCACCACCGGCCAGGCCAAACCCGGACAAGCCCAACCCATTCACTTCGTCAAGACAGACCGAGCCCGCGCCCAAAACGCCGCGCATGAAGGAGCATGACCATGAACGCACTCGACAATTTTTTGTTCGGCTTGTACCCCTACATCTGCCTGAGCGTCTTTCTGCTGGGCAGCCTGATTCGCTTCGAGCGGGATCAATACACATGGAAGAGCGATTCTTCCCAGTTGCTCAAAGCCGGCCAGTTGCGCTGGGGCAGCAACCTGTTTCACGTTGGCGTGTTGTTTTTATTCTTTGGGCACTTCACCGGCTTGCTGACGCCGCACTTTGTTTACGAGCATTTCACCAGCGCTGCCGACAAACAATTGACGGCGATGGTCGGTGGCGGCATTGCCGGTGTGCTGGGTTTGGCCGGCGTGAGCTTGCTGCTGCATCGGCGCCTGAGTGAACCCCGCATTCGCATCAACTCCAAAACCAGCGATATCGTGCTGCTCGTTCTGCTTTGGCTGCAGTTCGTGCTCGGCTTGGCAACCATTCCCATGTCGGCGCAACACATGGACGGCAGTCTCATGATGCAACTCGGCGAATGGGCTCAGCGCATTGCCACTTTGCGCCCCGGCGCAGCCGAATTGCTGGCGCAGGCCGGTTGGGTTTTCAAGCTGCACATCTTCCTGGGCATGAGCATTTTTCTGATCTTCCCGTTCACCCGCCTGGTGCACGTCTGGAGCGGCTTTGGCACCCTTGCCTACCTGGTACGCCCGTACCAGGTGGTGCGTTCGCGCCGATTGAACCTGCCGGCCGGTCACAACCAGCCGCCGCGCCCCGACGCTGGCGTTTAAGGACAATCCATGCCCATCAACCCACCCTCCCCATCAGCCGTTGCCAGCATCAACGGTGTCGCGCTGCATACCGCGCAAGACCAGCTTGACGACGCTGCGCTGCGCCAACGCGGCTGCTCTGAACTCTTGCGCCAGGCCGCCATTGACGCGCGCCTGCTGGCCGCCGACGACGCACCCGCGCCGGATGCCGTCCTGAGCGAAGCGGCCAGCAGCGCCATCGAGCTTCTGCTGGAGCGCACGCTCGTGATGGCCGAGCCCTCGGAGGCCGCCTGCCGGCGCCACCACGCGGCACACCTTGGCACTTACAGCAGCGGTGAAAAAGTCAGGGTGCGGCACATCCTGTTCGCCGTGACGCCGGGTGTCGATGTGGCGGCACTGCGCAACCGCGCCGAAACGACACTGCTGGAGGTGCGCTGCCACGATGGCAGCGGTCTTGCCGACAAGTTTGTCCTGGCGGCCGGCACACTGTCGAACTGCCCCAGCGGTGCGCAAGGCGGCAACCTGGGCTGGCTGCAAAGTACCGACTGCGCGCCAGAATTTGCCAAAGAACTTTTTGGCCGCATCGAGGTGGGGGTGTTGCCCCGTCTGGTGCACAGCCGCTTCGGTCTGCATGTGGTGGAGGTTCTGGAACGCGAACCCGGCGTCGCACAGCCTTTTGAAACAGTACGCGCCGCGGTGGCTATGTCGCTGCGGCAAAAATCCTATGTGACCGCCCTGCGCCAGTATTTGCAGCGCTTGGCGAGCCAGGCCACCATCGTCGGCATCGCTCTTGAAACCACCGACACGGCGCTGCTTCAATGACCCTGGGCTAACACCAACCCGTCTTAGCCCAGTGCGTCATTGACCTGGTCATTGAATTCGGCCAGACTGACGGCCGCGCCAACCTCACGCGGCAAGGCATCCCGCGCCGAAAATACTCCAAGAATTTTTCCAGCCGCCGAGACGATAGGCAGGTGCCGGAAACCGTGTTCGATCATGATCAGCACCGCATCGGCAACCTTGGTTTCCGGACTCACAATTTGCGGATTGCGCGTCATCACCTGCGCCGCCGGCGTGGTCTTGGGGTCAAGCGCCTTGGCGACCACGCGGGTCATCAAATCGCGCTCGGTCAAGATGCCTTGCAGCACGCCTGCAGCGTCGATCACCAGGACGCTGCCGCAGTTGGCCTTGGTCATGATGCAGGCAGCGTCCCAGACGCTGGCTTGCGGCGACAGGCTCACCACTTGGCGCTGTGACACGGATTGAAACACGGTGCGTACTGACATGATGCTGTTCCTGTTCAAAAAAGGATGAGGGAATTCAACCCGGCATCAACGCAAGGAGGCATTGATCTTGTCCAGT
>Ga0315272_10000412_pt1 | contig 21352 bp, 13 predicted proteins | sample C3_middle_MG_FD_203918 | JGI IMG/M metagenome (GOLD analysis project Ga0315272, IMG submission 203918) | Sediment microbial communities from Yellowstone Lake, YNP, Wyoming, USA - C3_middle | ecosystem: Environmental > Aquatic > Freshwater > Lake > Sediment | place: USA: Wyoming | collected...
TCAATTTTCAATTCATTGCTCATGTGCATGCGCACCGATTTCCGGTGTCTTTTTTCCATGAGTCAACGACCCATTTTGCCTCCTCTCAGTCTTTCCTCCCCGGTGTCTTTTAATTTGAGTCAACTCGCTCTGAAACACGCGTCGTACTTTTTATTGACCGCTTACCGCATACCGCTTATTCTCACTTTCTGGCGTGGCGCTGGAAAAACGGCCTGTCCGGTTGTTTTTTGGGAGTTGATGGCCGTGGAACGTGGTATTCGCGCGGAGGATGACCATCAGCGGTTGGCGGGAATCGTTGGCGCGCCGGTAGGGCAAAGATATGCGACATACAATCTCTGTTTTGGTGGAAAACAAGTTCGGCGTGTTGACACGCGTGGCGGGCTTGTTCAGCGGGCGTGGTTATAATATCGACACGCTTAATGTGGCGCCCACGCAGGATCCGACGGTCTCGCGGATGACCATCGTCACGCGCGGGGATGACGCCACGCTGGAGCAGATCGTCAAGCAGCTCAACAAATTGGTGGATGTCATCAAGGTTCAGGATTTCGGTTCCGGCGAGTATGTGGACCGGGAGCTGGTGCTGGTGAAGGTATCGGTGGATTCTCGCACGCGGGCCGAAGTGATGCAGATCACGGACATTTTCCGCGGGAAGATTGTGGATGTGCAGCCGAAGCATTTGACGATGGAGATCACCGGCAATGAGAGCAAGGTCGAGAAGTTCATTGAATTGATGAAGACCTTCGGGATTCAGGATCTGACCCGGACAGGCCAGGTGGCCATGCCCCGGAAGTGATCTGATTGAAACGGATTTGGATTTGACCGGATGCGATCTTTCATTAGAATGGCCGGTCTGGTTAACAAGAAAAACAGAAACTAACAACCAACCGTTGCTCAGGGCGGATTTAAAAACGTCCGGCAACCATACAAGAAATATGGCAACTATTGATTTTGGCGGCACAAAAGAAGAAGTGATCATGCGCCGGGAGTTTCCGATGGCCAAGGCCCTCAAGACTCTTAAGAAGGAGACCATCGCCGTCATCGGCTATGGTGTGCAAGGGCCGGCGCAGTCTTTGAATCTGCGGGATAATGGTTTCAATGTGATCATTGGCCAGGCCAAGGAATTCAAGCGGGACTGGGACCGCGCCCGCAAGGATGGATGGATTCCGGGAAAGACGCTTTTCTCCATCGAAGAAGCGGTTCAAAGGGGGACGATCATCCAGATGCTCGTTTCGGATGCGGCGCAGCGCACGATCTGGCCCGCGGTTAAAAAGCTTCTAAAGCCCGGTGACGCCCTTTATTTCTCACATGGTTTTTCCATTGTTTACAAGGATCAGACCAAGGTGATTCCTCCGGCGGATGTGGATGTGATCATGGTGGCCCCGAAGGGTTCGGGCACGTCCGTGCGTCGTAATTTCCTTTCCGGCGCGGGGATCAATTCGAGCTTCGCGGTATTTCAGGACGCCACGGGCCACGCCCGTGAGCGCTGCCTGGCTCTGGGCATTGGCATTGGCTCGGGGTATTTGTTCCCGACCACCTTCCAGCAGGAAGTGTTCAGCGATCTGACAGGTGAGCGCGGTGTGTTGATGGGCGCCCTGGCCGGCATCATGGAGGCCCAGTACGAGGTGTTGCGCAAGAATGGCCACACGCCCAGCGAGGCGTTCAACGAAACCGTTGAGGAATTGACCCAGAGCTTGATTCGTCTGGTGGACGAAAACGGCATGGATTGGATGTATTCCAATTGCTCGGCCACGGCTCAGCGCGGCGCGTTGGACTGGAAGCCCAAGTTCAAGAAAGCCACGCTGCCTGTCTTCAAGGAGCTTTATGAGCGCGTGAAGACCGGCAAGGAAACGGCGCGTGTTTTGAGCGCCTGCGGCAAGCCTGATTATCAGGTGGAGCTCCAGAAGGAATTGGCGGAGATCGGCAATTCTGAAATGTGGCAGGCCGGCAAAGCGGCTCGCTCCCTGCGTCCCAAGGAGGTTGCCAAAGTGGTGACCAGGACCACCAAAGGCATGGGCGGACGCGGCTCGAATTAATTTTTAATTCAACTTTTCGAAAAAAAGGACGACTTGAGGGTCGTCCTTTTTTTGTTGTTTCATGGGGAGGTGGAGCGGGCCGGAATTAATATTTTGAGGAATTGTGATTTCTGGCGTATGGTGAACCAAGCGTCATGGAACCACAGACAGTCCAACCCGGTGCCACCGGTAATCCTGTGGCGGTTAATCGTCTCGCAAAGGAGAGGTCGCCTTATCTTCTGCAGCATCAATGTAATCCAGTGGATTGGTATCCCTGGGGCGGGGAGGCTTTTGCCGAGGCCCGGGCTTTGGACCGCCCCATATTTCTAAGCATCGGTTACTCGACCTGCCATTGGTGTCATGTGATGGAGCGCGAATCGTTCGAGAACGCGCAAGTGGCGGAGTACTTGAACGCGCATTTCATCAGCATCAAAGTGGATCGAGAGGAGCGTCCGGATGTGGATAAAATCTACATGACGGCGGTCCAGGCTTTCTCGGGGCAGGGGGGGTGGCCGCTTAATGCATTTTTGACTCCCGACTTGAAGCCGTTTTATTGCGGGACTTATTTTCCGCCGGATAGCCGGCACGGTCTGCCCGGGTTTCTGTCGTTGCTTCGGCAGATCCATCAGGTGTGGATTTCGCGACGGCATGACATCCTCCACTCCACAGCCGAGCTTCACAAGCGGCTGCAGCAATCCACACGGCCGGAGTCATACCAGGGCATGGCGCTTTCCCCGGCCCTGCTGCATGACGCCGCGGCGCTTTTTTCGGACCAATATGATGAAAAGCACGGTGGTTTCGGTCCCGCGCCGAAGTTTCCGCGACCTTCGTTGCCCATGTTTCTCCTGCGCTATGGAACCCGCTTTCACGACGAGGATGCGGTGGAAATGGTTCTCAACACCTGCGCTCATATGGCGGCGGGCGGCATTCACGATCATCTGGGCGGCGGATTTGCGCGGTATGCGGTCGATGAAAGCTGGACGGTGCCGCATTTCGAGAAGATGCTTTACGACAACGCCCTGCTGGCCCAATTGTATATCGAGGCCTATCTGGCCTCAGGCGATCCCCGTTTTGCCGGCACGACCAACGGGATTTTTCAATATGTTCTCAGGGACATGACGCACCCCAAGGGCGGTTTTTATTCCGCGGAGGATGCGGACAGCGAAGGCAAGGAAGGCAAGTTCTATTGCTGGACGATGGCGGAGTTGCGCCAGTTGCTCACGCCAAACGAAATGACGATGGCGGAGCGATATTTCAAGCTCACTGAAGAGGGGAATTTCATCGACCACAGCGATCCGAGTCCATTGACCGGCCAGAATGTCCTGTGCCTGTCTAATTCAGCGGTGACGGATGCGGAACGCCCCACTCTGGAATCCGCCCTGAAGAAAATGTCGGCGGCGCGGTCCCGGCGCATCCGGCCGCATTTGGACGACAAGGTGCTGTCCTCCTGGAATGGTTTGATGCTTGGCGCCTTCGCGCGTGGGGGGATGGCGCTGCGTCAGCCTCTCTATTTGCAGGCGGCGGAAAAAAACGCGGCGTTCCTAAAAGAACACCTGTGGGACGCCCGGACGGGTATTCTTTACCACCGGTGGCGGGATGGCCAGCGCGATGACGTTCAACTGCTGGACGCCTACGCGTTTTTGCTATCGGGTCTCTTGTGTCTTTATGAAGCCACGTTGCAGCCCGCGCATCTGGAATTTGCGTGCCGTCTTGCGGATAAGATGATCGAGCTTTTTTATGATGTGGAACTCGGCGGTTTCTGGCAAACGCCGGCCGGGGATCCCCACCTGATCCTTCGATTCAAAGAGGACTACGATGGCGCTGAACCGTCGGGAAACTCCATTGCCATTCTTGTATTGATCAAATTGGCCGCGATTACCGGCAACGCCGCTTACAAAAAGGCGGCGGAAAACAGTTTGCGTCTCTTCACTCCCCATTTGTTTAAACTGCCGCAGGCGGCGCCTCACATGCTGATTGCGATGGATGCCTGGTTCCATGAACCGACGCGGATTGTTATTACGGGAGATCCAGGCTCGCCGGAGACCCAGGCGTTGCTTCGCGCGGCGCATTCGGTCTATCGGCCCGGTACGGTCATTCTGGGAAACACCGGTCCTGTGGACGCTTTTTCGCAATTATTGAAGCCCCGGCACAAAATGGCGGAGGCTTTTCTTTGCACGGCCACGGGTTGTCAGGAGCCAACCGGTGAACCGGACCGGCTGTTGGAGCAGATAGAAGCAATTCATGCGTAACCGATGTAACATGAGGAACCGGTATGTTCGAGGCGGCGGGAAAATTCGATGCGTTCCCATGGGGATGGACCGTGATATTTAAGTTTTCCAAGGGCCGCATTCCAAGTAGTGTGGGCCTGTGGCAATCGTAAGAATATTGGTTGACGGTTACAGCCTGCTGAATGGCTGGCCCGAATTGGCAGCCGGCCATTCCCCGTTTTCCGCCACGGCCCGCACGGCGCTCATTCATCGGATGGGCCAATATCGGGACGCCGTGAGTATTCCAATCACGATTGTTTTCGATGGAGGCGCGACGCCTGCAATCGGTCCTTCGGAAGCCGCGCCTGTGGGCCTGGAGGTCTTATATTCCAAGGCGGGCCAGACCGCCGACCAGATCATTGAGAGGCTCGTCGAATTGTTGCGGCCTCATGGCGAGGCGCTGGTGGTGACGGATGATTTTGCGGAACGGGATACCGTGACGTCTCTTGGTGGAAATGCTTCCAATTGCGTGACTTTCATCGGAAGCGTGGACGCCGCGGTGAGTGACATGTCCCGGAACATCAAACGGCGCAATGAGAAGGAGGTAGCGCATTTCAAGCGGCCCAACAGCGAGGACGGAAAGGACATATGACGCGGATCGTTTGGATTTTCCTGCTGTTTTTAATGCTGACCCTGGTCGGTGGCATGAGTTTTGTTTACGCTGGTGTATCTGACAAATGCCAGGTGTTATTCGTGGTGGATAATTCACGGTCGATGGCCCGTTATTCAGCCATGACGCGCCAGACGGTGTTCGATCTTGTTTACGATGGCGTGCAGGGGCAGATGAATTCCGGCGATCTCTATGGCATCTGGATTTTCAATGAGAAGGTCCAGACCAATGTTTTCACCTCGTTGAGCTGGGATGCCCAACTTAATCGCGGCCTGGCCGCCGGCGCCGTCAATTTTATTAAAATCCTTGGCTACGAAAAGCAAACCAGATTGGACCGGCTTTGGGCTGAGCTTGTGGGTTACACGCGCCAGACAAAGAAACTGACGGTCGTCATCATAACCGATGGCACGGATCGTTTTGTGGGCACTCCATTCGATGCGCCCATCAATACTTATTGTGAGAAGCATTCCAAGGAATTCCGTCAGGCTAAAAAGCCCTTCATTATCACTCTGGCGGCATTGGATGGCCAATTCCTGGCCTGCACCGTGAACGGCGCGCGCGATCCCATAGCCTTCGATTCCATTGCGTCACAGGTGTACGACTGGAAGCAAGGCCAGCCTCAATACCAGGCCAAAGAGTCCAAGCCCGTATCTGTCGCTATCAATGAAGCCCCTGTCGCGCCCGCGATTCAGGCGGCACCCGTGAAAATCCCGACAGCCGGGTCGGCGGCGGCGGTTGTTGTCGTGCAAACCAACACGGTCGTTCCACAGGCGAATGCGGGGCCAGTGACGCCCATTGCAGCACCTCCAACATCCGCCACACCCGCAGTGGTGGTTTCCGCCGCGGCTGCGCTGGAGGCGCAACCGCCTGTGATCCAGACGAATGCACCAGCCATGCGGGCTGCCATGCCAACCGCCGAAAACCCAGCCACGGAAGTCGTGGTTGAGGCTGCAAAGCCACAAATTGCAACCATGGAGACGCCGACCAACGCAACCATGACTGAACCTCTGAAAGCCGAAATCGCGCCTGCGACGGGTATTGAAAAGCAGCCGGTTGGTCCGCCAGCGGTTGAGGAACGCCCTGTTGAAGCGGCGCCCATGGCTACTGTGGCGCCTGCCAATCCCACAAACATGGCCGGGACCCATTTGAATACCCCGCTGGCTAGTCTGTCTGTAAAGACCGCGCCCGCGTTCGATTTTGTGAATCGAACTCCGCTGATTTTTATTGGGACCGCCGTCCTTTTGTTGGCGGCCGCCGCGGGCCTTGCGGCGGTGATGTTTCGTCGTTCGCGAAAGCGACCCACCGCCAGTTTCATTTCCCAGTCCATCGATCGAGAATATCGACCGTGAAGCGCCGCGAATGGATTCTTCCAGAGCTCGCTCGCGCAGATCTCAGCATCTCTGTTTGAAAGTGTCGCGCCTTTTGCGGCGAATATTTTTGGCAAGGGATTAACTGCTTCCACGACATTCCAAAGAGTTTTGGGTTTTTCTGATTGCGGAAGGATTTGGTCATGCACCCAATTGAACATCCAATCGAGCGCTTAAATCTGGTCCTCCAGGGGAAACAGGGAAAGAAAGATTGTCATTAATTGGCGCCAGCAGGCCGCGTGTGGATCGAAGGAATACCGCACCGGTTTGCCATTCTCGTTAGTGTTCCACACCACGATCGTTCGAGCCGGTGTGTTGTGGATGGGGTCGGCAGGAATGGTTTCCCAGCTAATCCGATAACTGTTTTTGGGTTGAACGGCGTCATTGAAGAGTGCCGCCACTTGTCGCGCCAACTCCGGACTTTCGACAATGAGCCCCATTTCGGTATTTAGCCGCAAGGAGCGTGGGTCCAGATTCAGAGAGCCGACGAAGACGGTTCGACGGTCGAAAACAAAGGCCTTGGTGTGCAAACTGGCCCATTTCGATAAGCGGGCGTGCTTGCGCTTGATGCGGCGGATCAATTCCGCAGAGGGTTTGTATTCGTAGAGTTCCACTCCGCACTGGACCAACGCCTTCCGGTAGCGCGTGTAGCCGACGTGGACGATGGGCGAATCGTTCGATGCGAGCGAATTGCTGAGAATGCGCACCCGGACTCCTTTTGCGCGTAGGCGGTGGAAAAATTCCATTCCTTCCTCGCCGGGCACGAAATAAGGGGAGACGAGGAGGAGTTCCTTTTCGGTGCGGTTGGCGATGGGCTCCAACTGGGAATGCATGTAGCGGACAAAGAATTGTTTGTTGAGTCCTGCGATTTTGCTCGGGGGGTCGCAAAACACCTGCGATGGCGCCCAGATGAGTTGTAATTTGTCCCGCGTCAGGGTGTTCATGAAGTCAGAATCCCTCAACGCCACAACGTAGGGCGTCTCCCGGCTTGCATCGTAGAATTCATTCAGTGCCTGGGATTCCTTGGCAAATTCAGACGCGGTGGGTTTGGAGGAGCGCAGCGCTCCGATGGGCACGGCCCATTCGCTGTTCCAGTAATCGTCGAAACAGGTCGAGACCTGGTTGACCACGGGGCCGAACGCGAGCAAATCCAGGTCATGAAATTCCATGTCCTCGCTGGCTTCGAAATATTCATCGCCGATATTGCGCCCACCGACGATGGCGGCGGCGTTATCCACCGCAAACACCTTGTTGTGCATCCGCCTATTCAAGCGGGAGGGATGTATCATGAAATCGATGGGCCGGGAAACCATCACAACATGACGGCCCATGTAGGGATTGAACAGGCGCACTTCGATGTTGGGATGCGCGTCGAACGTGGCCATCTCGAAGTCTCGCCCCCCGGTATGATGGTCGTCGAGCAAGAGGCGCACGCGCACACCCCGATCGGCGGCTTTAAGCAGGTGATACATCAGGAGTTTTCCGGTAAGATCGCCATGCACAATGTAATACTGGACGTCGATGGTGCGTTCGGCCTTGTCCGCGAGATAGGCTCGCGCGAGGAAGCCTTCCATGCCCGTGGAGAGGAGGCAAAATCCCGATTGATCCGGGTGGTCAAGTTGTTCCGCGGCGTATTTGCGTCCGAGACTGGTTTTCTCCGGATTGGGCCAGGCTGCGGAGTTGGGTCGGGGATAGTTCTTGCGGATGGTGGTGCAACCTGTGGCAAGAAGAACCAGCAGAAATACGCGGATCAAGGGAATCGCCATTGCCAGATGATGGTACAGGGGCGCCTTGGACCGGCTATTCCGGTTTAGTTCATTTTGCCATCGACATGAATTCCGCGTCATCTGATCCGCTCCCGCCCGTTCATTCACCTATGTGTGCGAAACAACAGCGAAGTTCCTTACCCATTGAGCGGCTTAAGTAAAGCGCGAACTGGAACTTGCCGCATCGGACTCCAGGCGTTCAGCGGTCCTGATGACGCATGTGGCGCAAGCGAAGGGCGTTTCCAATTACGAAGACGTCCGAAACACCCATGGCCAGCGCGCATAAAATCGGGCTCAAGAATCCCAGTGCCGCCATGGGAATTGCGGCTGCGTTATAGAAAAAAGCCCAGAACAGGTTTTGTTTGATGACCCGCAGGGTGGCCTGGGCCAGACCCAAGGCCTCGGGCACCGCATGAATATCCGATTTCAAGAGGAGGATATCGGCGGATTCGCGCGCGATGTCGCTGGCCAGCGTGACTGCGATGCCCAGGTTCGCCTGAACGAGGGCGGGCGCGTCATTGATGCCATCGCCCACGAAGGCCACGCGGTGGTTTTCGGTCTGAAGTTTGCGTATGATATCGGCCTTTTGTTCCGGACGGGTCTCCGCAAAGACGTGGGTAGCCGGAATGCCCGCCTGGGCGGCGATGGCATTGGCGGTGGCGGGATTGTCGCCTGTGACCATATAGATTTCCTTGCCCATGCGTATGAGCCGTTGGACCACTTCGGGCGTGCCGGGTTTGATGGCGTCCTTCAACGCGATCAAACCGAAGAGTTGATTGTTGACGGACAGGCCCAAAACGGTTGCGCCCTGGGAGGTCCAGGTGTCCATGAAACGTTGCGCGCCGGTGATGTCGATTCCGGTTTCCGCGAGCCAGCGCAACGAACCCAGGCGAAGCGCCGCGCCATGCAATGTTCCAGATTCGGCCAGTGTGGCCGTCACGCCATCGCCTTTGATTTCGCGCCAGCCTTCGAGACGAATCAACGCGTGTGCTCCCTGGGCGACGGCCTGGCTCAGGGGATGTTGAGAGGGCGTGCCCAGTGCGGCCGCGAGATCCAACAAGGACGGGGTCCCGGCGGATTCGATGCCGGGACGTTCATGAGCCGCAATGGAGAGCCGCCCCTGCGTCAGTGTGCCGGTTTTATCGAAAAGGACTGTTGTGATCGCGCCGGATTTTTCCAGGGCGTTGCCGTCGCGAATGAGAATGCCTCGTTCCGCCGCTGCATTGGCTCCTGCCATGATGGCCGCAGGCGTGGCCAGGCCCATGGCGCAGGGACACGCCACGATGAGCACACCCGCGAGGTGAATGAACGCGGCCGCCAGCGCGCCCTCGGGCAAATGCATGTGCCATAACCAGGGGGCGAGCCACGCGTGAACCGCCATCGCTTTTTCGTTGAATAAACCCCAGAAAAGCGCTGTGGCGATGGCGATGACGACCACTATGGGAACGAATACGCTGCTGACACGGTCGGCGAGCTTTTGAATTTGGGCGCGGCTGTTCTGGGCGCGTTCCACCGCGGCAATGATTTGGGACAGGGCGGTGGTTTGCCCCATGCCGCTGACACGCGCCACGAGCCGTCCGTTTTGGTTGATCGTCCCCGCATAAACCGCGCTTCCTTCGGTTTTTTCCACAGGCATCGATTCACCAGTCAGCATCGATTCATCCAGCGCCGAGGATCCCTCGATGATCCGGGCATCCACGGGCACGCGATCACCGGGCTTCAGCAAAATGCGTTCCCCGGTCATGAGTTCACTCACCGGTGTGACCTGCTCCTGATCGTTGTCGTCGAGCCGTCGGGCAACGGGCGGGGCAAGGTTCAGGAGTTTGCGCAGAGCCGCGCCCGCGCGCGCGCTGACGAGCGATTCCATCCAGTGACCGGCGCTGATCAGCGTGATGATCGCGATCGATTCGGTGAAGAACAGGTGCTGTTGGGTTCCGGAAAAAAATCCCCAGACGCTGAATCCATAAGCCGCAGTCGAACCGAGCGACACCAGGGTGTCCATGTTCGAATCGCCGATCTTCAACTGATTCCATGCGCCACGGTAGAAACGACCGCCGCAGAAGACCTGGACGAACGATGCCAGAATGAACGCAACCCAGAGAAACCAGGGTTCCCGCCCCAGGGCCAGGAGATGGTCCGCCACCAGAACGAAAACAAACGCGATGCCGCCAATGACGACGTTGAAGCGCCAGCCTTCCAGGGGCGACCAGGGATGGGCTTCCCGGACATTGCTTGAGGCCGTGGTCTCTTGAGCCTCAAATCCGGCGCTGACAACCGCGCGCACCAAGGTGGAGGGGTCTGGTGTGGCCTGGGGCTTCCAATGAATCATGGCGTGGTGGTTTTCCAGATCGACATTGGCAGAGGCGACGCCATCGACCGCCTCGAGCGCTTCCCGGACGTGTCGAACACAATTCTGGCACGTCATGCCCCCCACATTGACATGCGTATCCTGTTCGCGGCGGGCATCCAATTGCGGTTCGGTTTGTATATCTGGCGGTTGCATCTGCTTGTAACGAAAATGCCTCATTTCCCAACTGACGCAACAGTTCATCTGTAAACATGGACCCTTAAAGAAACAGCATAGCCGGGCGGAAGAAAAAAAAGAAACGGGCCGCGAGTTCCTTACGGCTCTTACAGAGGAGTATGCCGAATGCCCCTTCGGGTCCTGTGCGCGCAGGGAAATAAGAAGAGTCTATCAGCCGGAGATCGGAAGAAAAAGTGACGAATTAAACCAGGAACTGACCATGCCAGAAGATAATCCCGCGCGGCGTTTTTGCAAAAGGAAGATGGGTCGCCACAGGAAGATCAATAAATTTGACGCCGGTGAACGGTGTGCGCTAGGGTGGCCGCACTGTGAATATTCACGAATACCAATCGAAGCAGCTTTTAGCGAAGAATGGCGTGGGAGTGCCGTCCGGCAGTGTGTGTTCGACGGCCGCGCGCGCCAAAACAATTGCGGGCAAACTTTTTGCCGAAGGGGCCAAACAGGTCATCGTGAAATCGCAGATTCACGCGGGCGGGCGCGGCAAGGGTGTGTTCAAAAGCGGCTTTCAGGGTGGGGTGCGATTATGCAACAACAGCGCTGAGGCTTATGCCTATTCCAAGGCGATGCTCGGGGAGGTGCTTGTGACCAAGCAAACGGGACCTGAAGGGCGCCTGGTGAGCAAGGTGCTGGTGGAGGGGGCGCTGGCGGTCGATCGGGAACTTTTTGTGGCGGTGTTGTTGGATCGGGCGATTGGACGTCCGGTCATGATGGTGTGTCCCTCGGGCGGCATGGACATCGAGGAGGTGGCGGCGACGACTCCGGAGAAAATCACCCGGGAGGTGATTGATCCGGCAATCGGTATGATGCCTTATCAAGCCCGCAAAGTGGCATTGGCCCTGGGCTTGAGCAGCGACTTGCTGCCCGCGGCGACCAAGTTGTTGATGGGGGTGTATCGGACCTGGTGGGAATGCGAGGCGACCCTGGTGGAGATCAATCCGCTGCATGTGGTCGCTTACGGGGACGGAAATCACTCTCTTATGGCGGTGGATGGCAAGATCAGTTTGGATGACAACGCGTTGTACCGGCATCCGGAGTTGCAGGCGTTGCGCGATCTGGCCGAGGAATCTCCACTGGAGGTTGAGGCGAGCAATTACAATTTGAGTTACATCAAACTCACCGGGAATATTGCCTGTCTGGTCAATGGGGCGGGCCTGGCGATGGCCACAATGGACATTATCAAGTATTGCGGGGGCGATCCGGCCAACTTTCTGGATGTGGGCGGCGGCGCGTCTCAGGAGCAGGTCGCGGCGGCCTTTAAAATCATTCTGGGCGATCAAAATGTGAAAGGCATCCTGGTGAATATTTTCGGCGGGATCATGCGTTGCGACATTATTGCGCGCGGCATTGTCGAGGCGGTCAAGGAATCGCGGGTCAACCTGCCTCTTGTGGTGCGTCTGGAAGGAACGAATTCCGACCTTGGAAAGAAAATATTAAAGGATTCGGGCTTGCAGTTGCTCAGCGCCGATACTCTGGCCGAGGCGGCCGAAAAAGTGGTCAAGGCGGTTGCCGCCCAGTAAACGCCCTAATCTTCATAAAAATATGTCAATTCTTGTGGATTTGAATACGCGGGTCATGGTGCAGGGCATCACGGGCCGTTACGGAGCGCAGCACACCAAACTGAGCCTCGAGTACGGCAGCAAAATTGTCGCGGGAGTCACCCCGGGCAAAGGCGGCCAGATGTTTGAGAACAAGGTGCCCATTTTCAATACCGCCGCAGAGGCCGCAGTCGCCACGGGCGCGACGGTGTCGGTGGTGTTTGTGCCGCCGCCGTACGCCGCGGATGCGATTTTGGAGGCGGTGGCCGCCAATCTCGACCTGGTGGTTTGCATTACGGAGTTCATTCCCATCCAGGACATGATCAAGGTCAAACGAGCCATGGAAGGAAAGAAGACGCGGCTGCTGGGTCCCAATTGTCCGGGCATTGTGACACCCGGGGAGGGGAAGGATTCATACGGTGGCTGCCGCATTGGCATTTCTCCGGGCTATATTCATAAAAAGGGGCACATTGGGGTGGCTTCGCGCAGCGGCACGCTGACTTATGAGACGGTGTGGCAATTGACGCAGCGCGGGGCGGGGCAGTCCACATGCGTGGGGATTGGCGGTGACCCTGTGAATGGGACGAGCCATTTGGATATTGTGAAGATGATGAATGACGATCCGGATACCCACGGCATCATCATCATTGGTGAGATTGGCGGTTCGTCCGAGGAGGAAGTGGCCGGATGGGTTAAGAAGAACTGCAAGAAGCCTGTTGCGGCGTTTGTCGCCGGGGCGACCGCGCCTCCGGGACGCCGCATGGGCCATGCGGGCGCCATCGTCAGCGGCAACAAGGGGACGGCGACCGCCAAAATCGCGGCGTTCCGGGCGGCGGGCATCGCGGTTGCGGCCACACCGTCGGTTATTGCGGAAACGCTGTTGAAGATCATGTGATCGGCCGGGTGGGGTTACAGGCCGGGCGTCGGCCTGTGGGGGTGTAAATCGGCAGGACAGGGGATTGAAATTGTGAAATGAGCCTGATCGATTGGATGCTGAATCTGGCAGGTTTGATCCTGTGGCTGGGTTGGCGCAACGCGCCCCCAGTCGGAAAGCGTCGTTCCCCGGGGATCAGTATTGCCGCCACGGTCAAGCCGATGGAGACCGCGCGTCCCCGGACGTGGCTTCTGCCGTTATGCCTCCTGGCTTTGATCACACTGCGGAGCTTCTTTTACTGGCATATCGGTTCGGCGCTGGATTGGATGCCGCGTCTGCCGCTGGCGGTGGTGGTTCTGCCATTTCGAAGCGATTTTTTCGGCAGAATATTTTTATTTTCATTTTTGAGTTTCATCTTTTTTCTGGCCACCTTTTATTTCGGTCTATTTCTGCTGTCCGCAGTGAATCGAAACATCCCGGACAGCGATCCTGCGCAGCGTTGGATAAGAACCCAATTGGGCTGGGTGGAGAGAACTCCAGCGGCTGTGCTGGTGATCATGCCGATCCTTTTAAGCGGTTTGGGATGGGCTGCGTTAAGTCCACCGCTCGTACGGATGGGATTGCTGCCTGAGCCGGTTTCCGGGGGGCATTTGATGCAGCAGGCGATTGTCGTGGGCCTGGGATCCATTCTCATCTGGAAGTACCTCGTCGCGGCGTTGCTGGTTTTGCGAATTGCCAATGATTATGTGTTTCTGGGGGATCTGGCGTTCTGGCGATTTGTCAATGCCACCTCGCGTAATCTTCTCAAGCCGCTGGCGTGGCTGCCACTTCGGGCGGGTCATGTGGATTTTGCCCCTGTGGCGGGTGTAATCATGGTCATGGCCTTGTTCGAACTTGGTGGCTATGGACTGAGCCAACTCTACAGGCGTCTGCCGCTGTAGAAGCCAATGAAACCATTGCCTTGTGAATACGCCTCTTGAGCCGGTTCGCAGCCTCTATGCGCATGTGCCGTTTTGCGCGCATAAATGCCTTTACTGCGCCTTCTATTCCGAAATCCCCGGCCGGGGCGACATGGACCGCTATGTTCAGGCCCTGCTTGGGGAGATGGGATCCATCGCTGGTCGCACAAAGCCGGACACGATTTTTTTTGGCGGCGGCACTCCATCCCTGTTGAGTGTGGAACAGTGGAAAACCCTATTTGCGCGGATGGAGAGAATGGGGCTGTCCGGCGCGGCCGAATTTACCGTGGAATGCAATCCAGCCACGATTGACCGGGAGAAGGCGGACGTTTTTCGCAGTCACGGCGTCAATCGCATTTCCATGGGCCTTCAATCGTTTGACGACAAAATTCTACAAAGGCTGGGGCGTGTTCACAGTCGGGACCAGGCGGTTGCATCTTTCAAGGTTCTTCGGGCGGCGGGATTCGACAATATCAATGTGGATCTCATGTTTGCCATTCCCGGACAAACTCTCGCGCAATGGCGGGCGACACTCCTGGAAGCCATTGATCTGGGCAGCGAGCATCTATCGAGTTACGAGATCACTTATGAGGAGGACACCCCGTTATTCGAACAGCTTCAGGCCGGCCGGATCGATGTGGATGAAGACCTGGCTTGTGAGATGTATGATACGCTGGTGGAGGAGGCTGGAAAGGCGGGCGTGTATCGTTATGAAATCTCCAATTTTGCCAGGGATAACGGTGGGAATGCGATTCCATCGATGGCCTGCCGGCACAATGTTAATTATTGGCGGGGTGGGGCTTATTATGGGGTCGGTCCCAGCGCCACCAGTTATGTCGATGGCTGCCGATGGACGGATTACAGCGATACGGGCAGGTATTGTGACATGATCGAGCAAGGTCGCAGTCCGATTGAGAGCGAGGAAACATTGTCACCCCTGAGACGGGCCGGGGAAATCGCAGCGTTCGGTTTGCGCATGAGCATCGGCTGGCCGTTTGACCAATTTCAAAAAATCACCGGGTTTGATCTGCGCAAGGAATGGTCGAAGGAAATCGAATCGCTCACAGCCAGAGGATTGGGGTGTTTCGATGCCACCGGTTTTCGGCTGACACCAAAGGGTCTGCGATTTGCGGATTCCGCCGCCGAGGCATTCATCCGGCTCCCCGAGAGCGGCGTGTGGGCAGAGGATTGATTCCATGCGGAACGGTTGTTAGGCTGACAGGGTGTTGGAAACAACGAGCTATTCTTTGGTGCGCCTGGCCAATGGGGCGTACAGCCTGCGAAGCCTGAAGCATGGCGAGACTTTTCATCCGGTGATCGGTCCGATGCGCGAGGCGGAATCCCTGTACGTGCGCCAATTGGGTTTGCCGGAGCGATTGCGGAATCACCCGGGGGAGTTCGTGATTTGGGATGTCGGACTGGGCGCGGCTGCCAATGCCCTGACGGCCCTGCGGTTGACACGGGCCATCGGTTGCGACATTCGACTGGTGAGTTTCGATCGCACGCTCGGAGCGTTGGAATTCGCGCGCCAGCACAAGGACCAACTGGCTTATTTTCAAGGGTATGAGCAGGCGGTGGAGGGCTTGATCAAGGATGGAACCGTGGTTTTTGAGGACGGTTTAAGACGGGTTCATTGGCAGGCGCATATTCATGATTTCCCATCGCTTGTGGCTTCATGGCCTGAAATTGGGGGGAGCGATGGGCAGGAAACTTTGCGGAAAATTCCATCGCCACATGCGATATTCTGGGATGCCTATTCACCAGCCAGAAATCCGGCCATGTGGTGCCAGCCCTTGTTTGCGCGGGTTCGCAGCCATCTGGCGGAGGGGCGGGCTTGCGGGCTGGCCACTTATTCGCGCAGCACCCAGTTGCGCGCGGCGCTGCTCCTGGCGGGGTTTTTTGTCGGGCGCGGCGTGTGTACCGGCGAAAAAGAGGAGACCACCATCGCGACGACAACTCTGGATCTCATCAACCATCCACTGGACGCAAGATGGCTCCAGCGGGCGAGGAATTCCACGAGCGCCGAGCCTTTGTGGGAACCAGTTTATTCGCAAAACCCGCTCACACCCCAAACATGGGAAAAATTAAAAGCGCACCCTCAATTTGCCTTGCTCCAATAAAAAAACATTCTTGCGAGTTGCCAGTTTTGGAAAAAGCCGGGAGGCGTCGTTGGGACCGTTTCCGCAACTTACTTGAATTCAGGTTTTTGATTTTTGGAGAACCATTCCCGCAATAATTTCTGGCGGTCTGTTGGTGTGGCTGAGGGTTGATTGTCCTGGCGGTCATCGCCATGTTCGACACTCCATCCGCTCCATTCGCGAAAGGCGTGGTAGCTCCAATCCCAGCCGTAAGCTTCAAACAGATCGATGACGTCCTTCAGATAGCGGTAGCCGCTGTTTTGTGGCGCCCATCGGATGGCGCTGAATTCGCCCACATAGATATGGACGCCGTATTTGCGTTGAAAATCGAGGACGGGTTTAAGGACGGTTTCCAGCCGGGCTTTGTCCCAGTATTCTCCGTCGATGGTTCCGGGATAAACAACCGGCGGCCCGTTTTTAAAAACACCTTGATGCGTAAGTCCCATTGGAACATACATATGCACGCTATAGACCACGTTTGACGCGTCGATGGGATCGAAGTTTCTGAATGTGTCCGGGCCGCCCCAGTCGGGAGCTTCAAGAATGATGGCGCGGTCCGGGTCAATCGCATGAATGGCGGTGGCGGTGGCTTCGGCCAGTTCATGCCAATCCTTGCAATCGTCCGCCACGGCGCCTTCGACGGGTTCATTGGCCAGGTCGAATCCCCACACCGGTTTGGAGTTTTTGTAACGCAGGGCCATTCGCTCCCAAACCTGGATGAACTTTTGCTGCGCGTCCGGACTGTTAAAGAGGCCGTTATCGGACCCCACATAACCGCTGACGGTGGCCTGTCCGCCGGGCGGGGAGTGCAAATCCACCACAACGCGCAGGCCGCTGCGCCCGCATTCGAGCAATGCGGCATCCAGCTTTTTTAATTCGCCCTCGAGCCAGGTGTCATATTCATCCAGCGAAGCGGTTTTGCCCGATGGCAGATAGCGCACCAATTGCCAGCGGATCAGGTTCGCATGCCAATCCCGGCCAAAGGTTTTCAGTCCGGAGGCATCAATCGATGGACTGACCATGGCGCCACGGAGACGGGGGAGCGTGTGTCCCTTGTAGGGTGTCGCGGATTTGACGAAATCAGTCGCTATGCGGCGAGCTTTTCCGACATACACGCGCACATTGTCATACCAGACCCGGCCTGTGACCTCTTCAAGACCCAGGACCAACGTGACATTGGTGGCATCAGGGGGAATCCGGCCTGAAAACCGGACCAGACGCCAATCAAACGTGCCGTCTCGGAGGGTTGCGGCCGGCCATGATTTGCCGCTGGGGGCCTGCACTGCGAGCATGAATTTCACGCCGTTCCAGTCTTTTGGTTTGGCGCTGACGTTTTCAGCCCTGATCATGGCGGTTCCATAGACCGTGCAGCCGCGCATGGCTTGGGCTGGCAGGACCATGGAAGCCGCTGCCGAGTTGCCGGGAGATCCAGGCAGGTGCTCGACGCAAAGTGAATGGGCGCTGGCATATCCTGCATCCAGTCTGCTGGTTCCGCTCCATCCGGAATGAGCAGAGGATTCCTCAAAATCGGTTCTAAAAAAATCGTGTCCACGCTGCGGGGCGCTGCTTGAGGCCGCCCAAGTGGATGTGGAGTCATGGCCAGGAGCCAGGAAAAGAAAAATCGACAGAAAAACGTTGCGAAACAACGCCGCAGCGTCCTGGGTGCTTGAAGCATTCAACATGACCCGCATTCTGTATTTGCGATTTGGAGTGCGCAACCCGGAAATTCAGGTAACCAGGCTCCGTTAAATGGGCGTTTTTCGTATAAAACAGTGAAGTATGGCTTTGTATATTATGCTGGACATGCAAGCCTGAATGACGTGGCATGGGAGGACCCCGAAGGAACCATCGCGGCGGGGGCGGCTGCGGCACCGAAACAGGATGTGACGGGCAATGGCGTTGGACAAAGCTTTTGCCCCGTGTTGCTCGCGCAATAATGACGCATCATGCGTGTTTTTCGTCAGGTTTGCGCGCAAATGGAGAGCCGGGGCGCGTAAAATCAGATATCCATTGACTTGGCATGAACCGTGCTTATCAGTTGCCATGGCGCATGGAAGGTGTTGCCGCGAGAATGATTAACCTGGGGAGAATTATTATGAAAACGAGAACAGTTGCCTTGGTGTGCGGTGTTTTTTCGGTCGCTTTCAGCGATCTTTGTCCGGCGGACATTGAACCCGTTTCAGTTGCCGATCCCTTGCTGGCGGCCAGCGCTTCCGCCAATGGTTTTTCCGCGGCTTCAGAAATCAGTCCCGATGGGCGATACGTGTTGTTTGGGAGCCTCGCCAGCAACCTGGCGACGAACGATTACAATTATTGCGCGGATGTTTTTTTGCGCGATCGCCAAACCGGCACGACCCTTTTGATCAGCGCCAATCCGGATGGTTTCAGTGGAAATGGGACCTCCAGCAGTCCCTCATTAAGCACAAATGCCGGATGGGTTGCTTTTCAGAGTGACGCCACCGACCTGGCGGCCGACGATGCCAATGGAGCGACGGATATTTTTGTGAGGAACCTTGCCCTCGGCCAAACCGCCCTGGTGAGTGTGAACACCAACGGGGTGTCCGGCAATCAGGCTTCAACCTCTCCAATCATGACGGCGGACGGGCGATTCGTGGCGTTTGAAAGTTTGGCGACGGATTTGGTGACTAACTACGATGTGGGCAAAGGTGTCCGTTTTGCCAATGTTTATTTGCGCGATCTGGCCAACAACTCCACTGTGCTCGCGAGCGTGGGCACCAATGGATATTCCGGCACTTACAGCGACTCCCAGTTGTCAGGCGTATCTGCGGACGGCAGGTATGTGCTGTTTGTGAGCATCGCGAAAAATATTGGCGTCTCAACCAACACTGGGAATGAGATATTCTTACGCGATATACAGGCCGGGCAAACCTATTGGATCAGCACTAACGTGGCGACGTTGACGCAGCGGCTGGTTTCAAGCGGACCCGCCGTGTGTTTCAATCCTGTGATGAGTGGCGATGGTCAGAGCCTGGCCTTCCGGGTCACAAAAAATCCATGGAGCCTGGTTCTGCGCCATGATCTGGCCTCCAAAGTCACGCAAGTGATCTCCTCAAACAACTTTGCGGCATCGGTTTACAATTGGGATTACGCCGGGCCGTCCATCAGTGACGATGGCGGTGTTGTTGCGTTTATGGAGGCTGCAAAAACAGCCATATCCAGCACTTCGACGAACCAGATTTACGTTTGGGACACCGCCAATAAAACAAACATCCTGGTCACGCTGGCCCCGGATGGCATCACACCGGGTAATGCCAGTTCGGATAGTCCGGTGCTCAGTGCTGACGGACGCGCGCTGTCCTTTCTAAGTGTCGCCACAAACCTGGTTGCCAAAACCCCCGCCGAGGACCATGGCAGAGTGTTTATTCGGAATCTGGCGACCGGCACGACAAAACTCGTGAGTCTGGAAACCAACCTGGAACAACCAATGGGGGATGTTTTTGAATATCCGATTGTCAGTGCGGACGGCCATTTCGTTGTTTTTAGCAGTTCCTCAGACGGTCTGGTGAACAATGACCATAACGGCGAGGAGGATGTGTTTCTTGGCGACTCCCAAACCGGCATGACCGAACTGGTCTCGTCCAAGTCCCCAACGATCGAGTCGCTGACCGCGGACGACAGCAGTTTCATCCCGGCCAACGGATTGAGTGGCAACGGAAGATTTGCCGTGTTTTCATCCCTGGCGGACAACCTGGCGACAAGGGACACGAATTTGTGCAACGATATCTTTGTTCGCGATATGGCGACAGGGAAAAGCCTGCTTGTCAGTATGAATATCGATGGGAGCGGCACTGGGAACGGGAACTCCACGCAACCGTCCATCAGCGCGGAGGGGCGCCTGGTGGCCTTTCAAAGCGATGGATCGGATCTTGTTCCCGGCGATACCAACAATGCAATGGACGTATTCGTTCATGACCTGGCCACGCGGGAGACGCGGCTGGTCAGCGTGAGAAAGGATGGGGCCGGAAGCGCGTCGGGGGTGTCAGACAGTCCAGCGATCACGCCGGATGGTCGTTTTGTGATATTCCGGAGCATTTCAAAAAATCTCACCACCAACCTTTTCAGCGATTCCAATTTTAAACTTTACGCGTATGACACGGAAACGGGGACAAATCGTCTCCTCTCATTAAATAATTCGGCCAATGTGCCTTCGACGCTTCTGGCCATTGCAGCCAACAGCCAATACGCGGCCTCGTTGGAGAGCTCTGGAACTCCGGCTTTGTATCTCAACAACCTTTCCACTCAAGGGAGGGAAGCGGTCACCAACAGCAGCGGCCTGCTTAATACACAAGCCGCCTTCAGCGGTGATGGAAAGTGGCTGGCTTATCTTCTTACCGTTACAGGACCAGGCAACAAATTGATCCTGTACGATGTGGCTGCAAAAACAAACATTGTCATTAATGTGAACATTAAGGCTTGGAGCATGTCGCTCAGCGGAGACGGTTCGCGGGTGGCTTATGAAAGCCTTGGCACAGCGTCCAATCTGACAAACAAACATCAAATATTCGTTTTCGATGCGGTTCAAGGTTCCAACATCCTGGTCAGCGCGAACATTGCCGGAGACAATGGTGGAAACGGCGATTCCCGCAATCCGATCATCAGCCCGGACGGGCGTTATGTGTATTTCAACAGTCAGGCCACCGACCTGGTCCAGGATACGGATCAAAATGACAGGACCGACGTTTTTGTTCGGGATTTGAATGTCGGCACCACACGGTTGCTCAGTGTTAACAGATTTAAGACCGGTTCTGGAAACAGCCAGTCCAACCTCAAGGCTTTAAGCGCGGACGGCCAGGTTGTTGCCATGCAAAGCTTTGCCTCTGACCTTATGCCTGCCGACCTGAACATGTCCAAAGACGTATTTGTCCTGCGTGCGAATGCGAGTCTCGAAGATGCGGATAACGATGGTTTGCCCGACGGTTGGGAGATGGAAAAATTCGGCAGCCTCGAACGGGACGGAACAGGGGATTTTGACGGTGATGGGGTGAGCGATGGAGCCGAATATCTGGCGGGGACCGCCCCCACGGACAAGCAGTCTGTGCTGCGCGTCACAGAGGTCGAAAACACTGTCACGGGTCGGCGCATCACCTGGACGGCAATACCGGGAAAAACTTATCAGATTCAATTCAAAACCGACCTTCACGATGTGGCATGGGAAAACCTTGAGGGCACCGTCAAGGCGGAGGCTGCCACGGGATCGAAAGCCGATGAGACGAGCGATGGCGCCGAACAGCGGTTTTATCGTGTTCTTCTCGTGCCGT
>Ga0315272_10000413_pt1 | contig 21318 bp, 19 predicted proteins | sample C3_middle_MG_FD_203918 | JGI IMG/M metagenome (GOLD analysis project Ga0315272, IMG submission 203918) | Sediment microbial communities from Yellowstone Lake, YNP, Wyoming, USA - C3_middle | ecosystem: Environmental > Aquatic > Freshwater > Lake > Sediment | place: USA: Wyoming | collected...
CGCAAACAGCGCCTTGGCGTATCGTTTGGCTAATACTGTGTTCTTCACTGAATACCTCCCACCTTATCAAGAGACAGCTCAACCATCCTGCTTTGATCCGCAGGCTGAATATTCTTTCTGACCAACTCTTCCGCCAACAGCACGGCCTGCTCGGCAATCTCACCCTTCAGTCTGGTCTTGGCCTCGGCAAGCTCATGGGCCACGGCCATCTCCGCCTGCCGCTTGATGTCACCGGCATTGCGCTCGGCATCGGCAATGATCTTTGCCTTCTCTGCCTCTCCCTGCTTGACCGCCTCAGTGATGATGGCGTTCACTTCCTCATCGAGCCTGGCAAGTTTGGCTTCGGCTTCCTTGTACATCTGCTCTGCTTCGGCCTTGCGGGACTCCAGGGCCTCCAGCTGATCCTTGATGCCTTCCCGCCGACTGCTCAAGCCTTCGGAAAAAGGCTTCTTCAGAAAAAACACCAAAATAAAGGCTAACGCGGCGAAATTTAACGCCCGATACAAAAGATCCATCCATTTTGCTTTGGGAATACCCGCCTCGTGTCCGCCAGCCTCACCAGACGCATAGGCAACAGCTACGCACGCCAACATCATCAGTATCGCTCCGGCAACGGCTCCGGCTTTTTTCCAGTTCTTATTTTTCATTTACAGCGCCCTCCCCAAAACCTTGCCCGCCATCTCACTGGCAAAACCAGAAATCTGGCCCTGCAACTCGGACTGGGCTGCGGCAAACTGCTTTTCGATTTCGGCAAGCTGACCTGTTTTCTGCCCGTCAACCTCCTTGCGGATTCCAGCCAATTTTTCCGTGCTTTCGGCAAGGGCCGCATTTCTGGCGGTTTCGTATTCTTTTTTGGCCCTGATTCTGGCATCCTTCATTTTCTGGCCAAACTCATCAAGCCGCAACACCGTGTTCTTCTTGAATTGATCAATGCCCTCATCAAGGCCACCGATCTTCTTTTGCCGCTCTTCAAGAATCGAGCGGATCGGTTTGTACAAGACTGCATTCAGGACGACAATAAGCAAAAGCATATTGGCAATCTGAATGAGCATGGTCAGGTCGATGGTAATCATTACTGGCCCCCGTTTTTCTTTACAATTAATATATGAAAAAATCTTGGTATGTGCGGATGAAATGAATGCCTGTTCATTAACAATTGAACGGTTCTAATCGAATTTATTTTGCCTGTCAATACATTTTCCCGTTGCTTTTTTCCCGTTTTTTCCCCTGGGTATTTCTACAGAAATAGAACCCAACAGGTTGTTGGTATCGATTGTTAAGAGGCAGCTTTAGCTCCCTGTCCGACGATGATGCCCGGAACCGCCGCGAGTGCCTCCGGCAATTTATCCGCCATGGTCCCCCCGGCCTGGGCCATGTCCGCTCGACCGCCCCCGCTGCCGCCCACCATGGCCGCCACTTCTTTGACAATTTGACCGGCATGAAACCGGGTGTTCAGGTCCTTGGTGACCATGGCCAGCAAACTCACTTTTCCTTCAAAGACGCCGCCCAAAACAGCGATGCCGCTGCCCAATCCATCCCGCACCTTATCGCCGACCTCCCGCATGGTTTTTGCTGAATCCATGGCAATCTGGGCGACAACCACCTTCACCCCGGCGATCTCCTGGGCCTTGCCAAGCATGCCCTCCAGATCATTGACGGAAAGATTCGCCGTCAACCGGCTCACCTCACGCTCCAGTTCTTTCTGGCGGGCCAGGATTTTTTCCAGTTTCCCGGCCAGTTCCTCCGGTGAAGACTTGATTTTGGCCGCAAGCATGGCCAGCTGCGCCTCAATCTGCTGGAAGCGCTCCATGGCGCCGGGGCCTGTAACCGCCTCGATCCGGCGTACCCCGGCGGCTATGCCGCTTTCGCTCAGGATCTTGAACAAGCCGATCTCGCCGGTCGCGCCCACATGGGTGCCGCCGCACAACTCTTTGCTGATGTTCCCCACGGAAACCACCCGAACTTTTGTCTCGTATTTCTCGCCAAACAGGGCCGTGGCCCCGCCCCGGATCGCTTCCTCCCGGTCAAGCACCGCTGTGGACACCTGAACATTGGCCCGGATGGCCTCATTGACAATTTTTTCCACCTGGGCAAGCTCCTCACGGGTGAGGGGAGAGAAATGGGTGAAATCAAACCGGAGCCGCTGCGGATTCACCAAGGAGCCGGACTGCTTCACATGCTCGCCCAGCACCTCGCGCAAAGCGGCCTGCAAGAGATGGGTGGCGGTATGATTATTGGCCGTGCGTTGACGCTTGCCTTCCGCCACCTTGAGCTCGACGGTCTCGCCGAGAGAGAGGCTGCCTTCCATAACCTCGGCCTGATGGAGGATGAGCCCATCCCCCACGGCCACGGTATTTTCCACCCTGGCCTTACCCTGCGGCCCAATGATCATGCCCCGATCGCCGCTCTGTCCGCCGGACTCGGCGTAAAACGGGGTTTCCGGGCAGACCAGAGAGATCTGCTCCCCGGTGCCGGCCTGCTCAAGGCTGGCACCGCCAGCGCTCACCAGCCCGCAGATGGCCCCGCGGTGATGCCGGGTCTCATAGCCGAGAAAACGGCTACGCATCCCTGCCTCAAGCAAGGCGCGAATCCCTGGGCCCATTTCGGCAAGGGAGGTGGCTTTCCATGATTTTTTGGATTGCTTGCGCTGCACCTCCATGGCCGCGTTGAATCCGACCTCGTCCGCCAGCATCCCTTTCTCGATGGCGATATCCTTGACAATATCCACGGGGAAGCCGTAGGTGTCATAGAGCTTGAAGATGAACTCCCCGGCCACCACCTTCTCCCCCGCCTCCTGCAACCGCTTCATCTCCTGATGAAGCATGACCAAGCCATGGTCCAGGGTTTCCAGAAAACGCACCTCCTCATTATACACCACCTTGACCAGAAGCTCCCGCGCCCCATGGAGATGGGGATAGGCTTCGCCCATCTCCGCGATGACCGCCGCGGTGATTCCGGCAAGAAAGGGCTTTTTCAGCCCAAGCGAGCGGCCAAAACGGATGGCCCGGCGCATGATGCGGCGGAGCACATAACCCCGGCCCTCGTTGGAGGGCAGCACCCCGTCGGCCACCAGGAAGGTGGTGGCCCGGCTGTGATCGGCGATGACCCGCAGGGCCGTGTTGACCGCGGCATCCTCTCCGTATTTTACTCCGGCGGCGGCGGCGATGGCCGCGATGATCCCGGCAAAGAGATCGGAATCGTAGTTGGTGAACTTCCCTTGGGTGACCGCGGCAATGCGCTCCAAGCCCATGCCGGTGTCGATGCTCGGCTTGGGCAGCGGGGTCAGGGTGCCGTCCTCGCTCCGATTGAACTGCATGAACACCAGATTCCAGATCTCCAGGAAACGGTCGCAGTCGCAGCCGAGCTTGCAATCCGGCCTGCCGCAGCCCGCCTCAACCCCCTGGTCGATGTGAATCTCCGAGCAAGGACCGCAAGGACCGGTATCGCCCATGGCCCAAAAGTTGTCCTTTTCTCCCATCCGGACAATGCGCCCCTGGGGCAGATCCTTGACCTTTTCCCAGAGCCCGAAGGCCTCGTCATCGTCTTCGAACACCGAAACCCAGAGCTTTTCCGGGTCCAGCCCAACCTCCTTGGTGAGAAAATCCCAGGCATAATGGATGGCGTCTTTTTTGAAATAATCGCCAAAGGAAAAATTGCCGAGCATCTCGAAAAAGGTATGGTGGCGCGCGGTGTAGCCCACGTTTTCCAAATCGTTGTGCTTGCCGCCGGCCCGCACGCAGCGCTGACTCGTCGCCGCGCGAACATAGCCACGCTTGTCCTCGCCCATGAAAACCCGCTTAAACTGGACCATCCCGGCATTGACAAACAGCAGGGTCGGATCGTCGTGGGGCACCAGGGGCGAGCTTTCCACCACCGTATGGCCCTTGTCGGCAAAGTAGGTCAAAAATCGCTTGCGTATGTCGTTTCCGGTCATTGCCACATTCCTTCAAATTACAGAAGCGGAACGCCTTCGCATTCCGCTTCTTATAAAAATATTTCCTTCCTAAATCAGATCAGTCGGCAGCAGCCGCAGCCTTTGCAACCGGTCCTTTTTCACCCATCGCGGGCAAACCATACCCCAGGCGCACCTTTCTTTCAAGATCATCGCACATCTCCGGATGCTCTTTGAGGAAAAGCTTGGAGTTCTCCCGGCCTTGCCCGATGCGCTCGCCGTTGTAGGAGTACCAGGCGCCGCTCTTTTCGACAATATCCTGGGCCACGGCCAGGTCGAGCAGATCTCCGACCTTGGAGGCGCCTTCGCCATAGATGATGTCGAACTCAGCCTCTTTAAAGGGTGGAGCCATCTTGTTTTTCACGACCTTGACCTTGGTCCGGTTGCCGATCACCTCCAACCCGTCCTTGATCGCTGCCTGGCGCCGGATATCGAGCCTGAGCGAGCTGTAAAACTTGAGGGCGTTGCCGCCGGTGGTGGTTTCCGGGTTCCCGAACATGACCCCGATCTTCATCCGGATCTGGTTGATGAAGATGATCGCGGTATTGGTGCGCTTGAGCACCCCGGTGAGCTTGCGCATGGCCTGGGACATGAGCCGGGCCTGGAGGCCGACATGCGAGTCCCCCGCGTTGCCGTCGATCTCCGCCTTGGGCACCAAGGCCGCCACCGAGTCCACGACAATGACGTCCACCGCTCCGCTGCGGATAAGGATCTCGACGATCTCCAGGGCCTGCTCGCCGTAATCCGGCTGGGAGACCAAGAGATCGTCAACCTTGACCCCGAGGCGTTCGGCATAGCCGATGTCCAGGGCATGCTCGGCATCGATGAAGGCGGCGCTGCCCCCGGCCTTCTGGGCCTCGGCGATGATATGCAGGGCCAGGGTCGTCTTGCCGGAAGATTCCGGCCCGTATATTTCCGTAATCCTGCCCCGGGCCACGCCGCCGACCCCGGTGGCAATATCAATACTCAGGGTGCCGGTGGAGATAACCGACACCGCCTCCCGCTCGTCGGTGCCAAGCCGCATGATCGAGCCCTTCCCGAACTGCTTCTGAATCTGAAAAATCGCGGTATCAAGGGTTTTGTTTTTTTCGTCGGCAACGGCCATAATTCAGTCTCCCAAGTTATGAGGAATTTATAGTCGGTTCGTTTTACACTGTCCGCCATCCATTATCAAGACCAAGCTATTAAGACCAAGCAGGTGGCGGCGCAAAAGATCAAGCGCTGTCTGGCTGGCCAGGGCCTGCACCTGCCCGCGGTCTCCGAAAAAATGAAAAAGAAAGGTCTGGGTTTTGTCCGGGCTGGCCAGGCCGAAATAGACCGTGCCCACCGGTTTGTCTTCGCTGCCGCCAGCGGGTCCGGCAATCCCGGTCACGGCAAGGGCGTGGTCAACGGCGGTCACCCGCCGCATCCCCTCGGCCATGGCCCGGGCACAGTCCGCACTGACCGCGCCGGAGCGCAGGATGATCTCCCGATTGACCCCAAGCAGGCGCTCCTTCAGGGCGTCGCTGTAGGCCACCACCCCTCCGAGAAAATAGGCGGAACTCCCGGCGACCTTGGTCAGGGTATGGCCGATAAGCCCGCCGGTGCAGGATTCCGCCACGGCCACCGTCTGGCCGCGCCCGGCAAGCAGGCTCCCCACCACGCCCTCCAGGGTATCAGCCCCTGCGCCATAACAGCAATCGCCGAGCAAAGCCGCCATCTGCCCGTCGTATTTTTTAAAGGCCGCCTCGGCTTCCCGGCTTGAGGCCCCGGCGACGGTGAGACTGACATGCACCTCGGGAAACACGGGATAATAGCCGATCCGAACCCTGGGGTCTCGGCCCTCCAGATGGGCAAGTTTCCGGTTGATTTCGGACTCGGCCAGACCCACCACCTTATACACCTTCTGGCGTACCTGGCGAACCTCTTCGCCTTCCCAGACAGCCAGCCGGGTGATCACCGTTTCCAAGAGCAAATCCTTCATCTCCTGGGGCACGCCTGGCAGAAAAAATATGGGTTTGCCGTCCTGAACCAAAAAATACCCGGCCATCTTTGCTTCCGTGTTCAGGGCATGGGCGCCCGCCGGCAACCAGGCCAGTTTCTCAAGGGAGATCTGCTGGCCGGTCGGCAGATTTGTGCCGTACGCCTGGATTTTCTTGAATATTTCCGGATAAAAAGTGGCAGGCCGGGCAAGGGCCGAGGAAACAGCGGCATTGGTCAGATCATCGGTGGTCGGACCCAAACCCCCGGTGACAATAATAAAATCCGCCCGTTGCAAAGCCCGTTGCAGGGTGCGGCCAATAACCTCCGGATCATCGCCGATGGTGGTCATGGCCAGAATCTCATGGCCTGCGGCAAAAAGATGGCTGGCCGCAAAGTAGCTGGTGGTGTTCAGCACACTCCCGGAGGTAAGTTCATCGCCGATGGCAATTATTTCCCCAATCATGATGGTCTCGTAAAAAAAGGAAAAAGTTTTTTAGCTACAAACCCACGAAAAAAAATCGAGCCGCTGTGGCGTATGATCCAAAAAAAACAATCAATATCTTTCGTGGTTTTGTGGCGGATCATCAATCAAACAATCCGGCCCAGCACCCCATCAGCGGTGAGTTCTTCAAGACGCACCGTAATCAGCTGGTTCACCAAGGCGTTGTCCCCCTCAAAGGAGACCGGGATATAATTTCCGGTATAGCCCCGCAGTAGACAGCCTTTTTTGCGCCTTTCCACCAGGATCTGCCGGATGCTGCCCAAATGGCTTTGGTAAAAGGCGGTCCGTTTTTTATGATCCAAATCCCTCAAGAGCGCAACCCTTTCGTCCTTGTCCGCCTTGGCAACCTGATCAGCCATGCTGGCGGCCGGGGTTCCGGGTCTGCGCGAATAAGGGAAAATATGGAGATAGCTCACCGGCAGCGATTCGATCAGGCTGTAAGTGTTACGGAAGGCCCCCTCGTCCTCGCCGGGGAACCCAACCAACACATCGACGCCGATGGCCGCATCGGGCAGGCGGGCCACACTGTCTTCCACGACCTTGGCAAAGGTGGCGGCGGAATAGCGGCGATTCATCCTCTGCAAGATTCGATCATCGCCGCTCTGCAAGGGAATATGCAGATAGGGCATGATTGCTGGAGATTCGGCCATGAGACTCAGAATCTCGTCCGTAATCTCGGTCGGCTCCAGCGAGCTCAAGCGGTAACGCACCGGCAGGTTCCGGGTCAAAATCTGAGCCAGCAATTCGCGCAGGTTGATTTTGGGGGCGAGGTCCTGCCCATACTGGCCGAGATGGATGCCGGTCAGCACCTGTTCCTTGTACCCCTGTTCGGCAAAAATTGCGGCCTGGGCCACCACCTTGTCCGGGGCGAGGCTCCGGCTGCGCCCTCTGGCATAGGGCACGATGCAGTAAGAGCAGAAACTGTTGCAGCCGTCCTGCACCTTGAGATAGGCCCTGGTCCGCGCCCCGAAGCTGGTAACGGTAAGGGGGCAGATTTCCTTGTGCCCGGCGATGTCGCCCAGGTGCATTTCCAGATCACAGTGCCGGTCGGCCAGGGCCACGTCCACCAGACGGTGCTTGCAGCTGTTGCCCACGATGCAGATGGGGCTGTCGGCGATATCGAGGATATCCTGGGCGGCAATCTGCGCATAGCAGCCGGTCACGATCAGCCGGGCTTCGGGGTTGGCGCGCAAGGCCTGCCGGATCAGCTGGCGCGACTGGGCTCCAGCCCTGGCCGTCACCGCGCAGGTATTGATGATGTAGACTTCCGCCGGACTGGAAAAAGGGACCAGCTCCACCTCCCGCCGGGCAAGTTCCGAAAGAAAGGCCGCCGACTCAAACTGGTTGACCTTGCAGCCGAGGGTGGTGACGGCAATCTTTTTTTTGCGCTGCCCCTTGATGTTCATGCCTGTGCCATACTGTTTTTTCGACGGCCTAGCAACAACAAGCCGGTCTCATATTCTCAGAAAACATCGATAATCTTCAGGCTATTGGTGGTTCCTGCCACCCCGGTCAGAGTGCCGGCGGTAATCACCAGCCGCCGCGTCCCTGGCCGGAGCAGACCGGCGCCCTTCAGCAAATCGGCCAATTCGAGGTCAGACAAGTCCACGGATGGTACCCCCAAGGGAAAGACCCCGGCAGAAAGGGCAAGAATATTGCGGGCCGTTGGATTGTCGGTGATCGCCACGATCCAGGGCCGCGGTCGCAGCCGGGCGATACGGCGGGCTGTGGTCCCTGTGGCAGTGGGGGTTATGGCCAAATCTACCGTGCGGTTTTCCAGAACATCGCAAGCAGCGCTGCTGACCAGATCGTCGATGCTGTCTTCGGAGCGGATGGCGGCCCGGACCTCCAGGGCAATGGCTCCGCTCTTGACCAACCGCCGTTCGGTCTGGCGGGCAATTTTTTTGGCAATGCGGACCACTGCCGCAGGGTCATGGCCGATGGCGGTCTCCTCGGAAAACATGATGGCGTCGGCGCCATCGAGGATGGCGTTGGCCACGTCGGTGACTTCAGCCCGGGTGGGCCGGGCATTGTCCACCATGGACAGCAGCATCTGGGTGGCCACGATCACCGGCTTTGCCGCCAGGTTGGCCCGATGGATGATATCCTTCTGTAACCCAGGGATCTCTTCAATGGGCAGTTCGATGCCAAGATCGCCCCGGGCCACCATCACCGCATCGGCCACCGCCAGAATCCCGTCAAGATGGGTCACGGCCTGCCGCCGTTCGATCTTGGCCAGCAGGCAGGGCCGGTACTTCCCCGCCTTCGGCAAAAGAGCCCGGGCGGCCAGCATGTCCTCCGGCCCACCGACAAAGGAAATGCAGATCACATCCGCCTTATGCTTAATGGCAAAGGCGATGCCGCGCTTGTCTTCTTCGGTGAGCACCCCGGCAGGCGCATTATAGCCGGGAATATTGACCCCTTTGTTGGAACGGACAACCCCGGCCACCAGGGCTTCGGTTTCTACGATCTCTCCCTGGATGGATTTGACCTTAAACTGCATCATGCCGTCGCCGACAAAAATGATGGAGCCTGGCCGCAGCCCTTTGGCCAGACCGGAAATCTCATGGGGCAGAAAAATGCCCGGACCCGGTCGGGAAACTCCTTCCGGGACAAAACGAACCTTGGCCCCCCGCCGCACGGTAATCGGCTTGGGCACCTTGCCCAATCGCATCTTCGGCCCTGGCAGATCGATGACAATGGCCACCGGTCTGCCCATTTCCGCACTGATTTTCCGCAGACTGGCGATCACCCCGGCATGTTCCGCGAAATCTCCGTGAGAAAGATTCAGACGAAAACCGTCGACCCCGGCGGCCATCAGACGGCGTTGTACGGCAGCCGAAAAAGAGGCTGGCCCCAGGGTGGCCACGATCTTAGTCTTGGAGATGAATGCGTTCATAGTGCTCCTTGGCGGGGTCCAGATGATCAGAAATATTTGCCGCCCTGAAGCGACAAGGGCTGCGGCAAGCGCGATATCCCAATTAGTTTATCGTTTTTCCGTCACAACTGCCAAACACAAATTTCGTGTCATTTGTTGAAATCGCAGATAAGCGCAAGACTTCGACAAGCCGCGATTACAGCAGAAAGCAAAGCGACCGGCGATAGTTATTGCTTGGGAACTCTTTGATTTCGTGTCGCGGACCGGTGGGTTTTTCCTTGTTTGCGAGTCCATCATTCTTTGGCAATCTCGCCGCAGCCGAGAACTGCTTCCCCTTCGTAAAAAACCGCAAACTGACCAGGAGTCACGGCGCGTTGGGGTTGGGCAAAGGTTATGAGTACTCCGCCATCGTGCCGGGCAATCTCTGCCTGGCAGGCTGAATGCCGGGAGCGAATTTTCACCTCGCACACATGGGGCAAAAATGGGGGCTGCCCGCTCAGCCAATGCACGGCGGGCAACCACACCTCCTGCTGCCAGAGATCCTCGTCCTTGCCGACCAGCACTGCGTTGCGCTCCGGGTCCAGCCCCGCCACATACCACGGGGTGGCATCCGGCAACCCCAGGCCCCGGCGCTGGCCAACGGTGTACTGATGGATGCCCCTATGCCGCCCGATTTCCTCGCCCTGCAAGCTCAGTATTGGACCGGGCCGCTCTTGCCCCGGAGAATGGCTGGCGAGAAACTCCGCCACCGGCTGGTGTTTCAGAAAACAGATATCCTGGCTCTCTGCCGTATCCCGGAAAGCCAAGCCAAACTCGGCGGCGAGCCCGTAGACTTCCTCTTTCCGCAAATCCCCCAGAGGAAAGCAGAGGTGCGCCAGCTGCTCCTGAGTGAGCAGCGCGAGAAAATAGGACTGATCCTTTTTAGGCTCAACGCCTGTCAGCAACCGGTATCCGGTGGCCTTATCCCCGTTGAGCCGGGCATAATGGCCGGTGGCCAACAGCTCCGCCCCGAGGGTCTCCCGCGCTTGATCCAGCAGCCTGCCGCACTTGATGATCCGGTTACAGACCACGCAGGGGTTGGGGGTTTTCCCGGCAAAATAGCTGGCGCAAAAATAATCCACCACCTCGTGCCGGAAGGCATCGGACAAATCCACCACGGTCAGGGGAATCTTCAAGAAATCGGCCACCGCCCGGACCCGCTGCAACTGCTCGGCCAAATCGGGCTGGGCCAGGGCCATGAAAACGCCCTGCACCCGTGCGCCCTGCCGTTGCAACAGGGCAGCGGCCACCGAGGAATCCACCCCGCCGCTCATGGCGACAACAATCTTTTTCTGGTGTATAGTCATCTCGAAATGTTCTGCCATCCGATCCCCAGCACGAAAAGGCTTGTCGATGAAACTCCCGGAACTTCTTGCCCCCGCAGGCAATTTTGAAAAAATGCAGACCGCCATTCATTATGGCGCCGATGCCGTCTATCTTGGCGGCAAAAAATTCAGCCTCCGGGCCCATGCCACCAACTTCGGCGAAGAGGAAATCGCCCAGGCCGTTGCCTATGCCCACGAGCGCGGTGTCCAAGTATACACCACCCTCAACATCTTTGCCCATAATGGCGATCTTGCAGAGCTGCCCGATTATCTGGCCGCTCTGCGCGAAGCGAAGGTGGACGGCCTGATCATCTCCGACCCAGGCATCCTCGCCGTTGCCCGGCGGGTGGTGCCGGAAGTGCCGATCCATCTCAGCACCCAGGCCAATGTCACCAATCTGGAAAGTGTCCGTTTCTGGGCCGATCAGGGGGTCAAACGGCTCAATCTGGCCCGCGAGCTTTCCCTGGCCGAAATCACAGAGATTCGCCAGGCCACCGAGGCGGAGCTGGAAATCTTCGTGCACGGGGCGTTGTGCATCTCCTACTCGGGCCGTTGCCTGCTGAGTCTTTATCTCACGGGCCGCGACGCCAACCAGGGCAACTGCGCCCATCCCTGTCGCTACCACTACCGGCTGGAAGAGGAAAAACGGCCAGGCCAATTCTTCCCGGTGGAGGAAGACAGTCGCGGCACCTATATCTTCAACGCCAAAGATCTCTGTCTGCTCAACCGGCTGCCCGAGCTGATCCAGGCCGGGGCGGACAGCCTCAAGATCGAAGGAAGGATGAAAAGCATATACTATGTGGGGGCCATAACCCGCCTCTACCGGGCAGCCCTTGATTATTTGGCAAAGCAGGGTCTTGACGCCGCCCTGCCCGAATCCTTCCGGGAGGAACTGCTGAAGATCGGTTCACGGGGCTACACGGAAAATTTCTTCGACCAACCGCCCACCGCCGCCGACATGCTCTACAACGGACCCCTGATCAGCTATGATTATGCCCCGGTGGGCATCGTCCGCCAGGCCGGCCCAAAGCCGGTTATCGAGACCCGCAATCCCATCATGGTGGGCGAGCGCCTCGAATACCTGGACCGCGGTCTCAACAATACCGACCACACCGTACTTTCACTAACCGACCAAAACGGGACTCCGCTCGCCCAAGCAAACCCGAACAGCCTCATCACCCTCAGCCTTGAGCCCGCTCCCGTAGCCTGCGAAAACAACGGCCTGTTCAGAAAAAAAATGGCCTCCTGAACAAAAAGTGCCTATACTTTTTGTACGCATTATCGTGAATCTTGAGAGGCCCCATCACCATGCAACACATCCTGAGTATCGTCATGATCCTGATCGGAGCAGTTGTCATGCTCATCAGTCTTGTCAAGGCCAGAGAGCTGCATGTCCTCACCCCCTTCATCCCCGAACGAAGCCAGCCGACAATCATCCGCTCCCTGCGCCTGCATCGGGGGCTGATGCTTTTTTTCCTGCTGGGTTACTGCGTGGTGGCCGGAGTCTTTGCCTTTCGTCTCTCCTTTGTCGGCGAAATCCTCGTTGGCCTCGTCTTTCTCTTTGGCGCCCTCTTCGTCCTCCTTGGCCTTCACATCCAGACCAGAATGCTTCTCGAGATAAAAAATACCCTGCACGGCCTATTGCCCATCTGCGCCTCCTGCAAAAAAATCCGCCATGCTGATGGCGACCCACACGACCCGGCCTCGTGGAGCACGGTTGAAAAATTCATCTCTGCCAAGACCTCCGCCGATTTCACCCACAGCATCTGCCCGGACTGCCTGAAAAAGCTCTACCCGGAGCTCTATAAATAATTTCCCATGACTCCCCCTCGTTTTGAACCGTTCCAGGACCGTCTGAGCCGCGATATCAGAAATGAACTTTCCGCAGCCCTGCCGCTGGCGCTGGCCCAGAATGATCTTGCCCCGGTCCGGGTCTTGTTGCCGAACGGTATCGGCAACAAGACCTGGCAACTCCCTATATCGCCTATATCGAGGCGCGACTGGCAGGATACGCCAAAGCCCTGACGATAATCGCCCGCACCGGCGCAAAGGATGCCTTGGCCAAGGCATTGATCTTGTGGAATCTGGGGCTTTTCTTCGAGGTTCACGAAATTCTGGAACAGGCCTGGCATGGGGCGCGAGGCGCGGAAAAAGAGATTCTTCAGGCTCTGATTCGAGCGGCGGGCTTCTATATCAAGGGGGAGTATGGCTATTTCGAGGCAGGCGCGAAAATGGCCGCTCGGGCTGTGGCGGCATTGGAAAAAAACCGGCAGGACTGCGCTGGTTTTGAGCTGAATACGCTTTTAGAAAGCTTACGAAAACTGGACCCGATCCCGCCAAAAATCTTACGGCAGGATATGGCTCATTGAATGACCCGGATGATTTTCCGCTCGAGAATCTCCAGAGTGAAGGGCTTTAAAATCAACTCGTCCACCTTGAGCTGCATGGCCATACTGATTTTGGCTTCGGTGGCCTCCGCCGTAACCATGATGAAAGGGATATCTTTGAAAACCTCGCTGGCGCGCATTTCCCGCAACAGCTCAAAGCCGTTCATCACCGGCATGTTCCAATCGGAGATCACAAGGTCTATCCTCTGGGCATGCAGGATTTTCATGGCTGCGCTGCCATCCTGGGCTTCATGGATTCGATCAAAGCCCATCCGCTGGAGTTGCATCTTCATGATATTGCGGAGCACCGCCGTATCATTTACGATGAGTATTTCTCTGTTCGCCTGGCTCATTTTCCATTCCCCTGTTTGATGGTTGCAACAGGATGCTTTCACTTATCTTGTCGGCATTGCCTGGGGAAAATATGAGGCGTATTTTCAGGAACTCACCCTGCCTGCCCGATGCTCCATGGTTTACCAAAAGAAATGATTCTGTTATGATCAGCACTTTTATTGTGCTGGCTGTTTGATATTTCTGCCGAATCCCGGCATACAGGCCCAACCCCGGAGGCTTCATGACCGATTCAACCCTGCCGCCATTTATCCAGGCACTGCTTAGGCCTGAGGCATACCCCCATCCCGCGCCGGAAATAACCCTGGTGCAAACCCATATCTCCTATGTGCTGCTGGCCGGGGCCTTTGTCTATAAGATCAAGAAGCCCGTGGATTTCGGCTTTCTCAACTTCACCACCCTGGAAAAACGCAAGCATTTCTGCGAAGAGGAACTGCTCTTAAACCGGCGGCTGTGCCCCTCCCTGTATCTCGGATTGGTGGCGGTTACCGAGCAGAATGGGAATTTTTCTCTGGACGGCGCCGGAACCCAGGTGGAATACGCGGTGAAGATGGCCCGGATGCCGGAAGAGCGGATGATGGCCAAGGTCATCGCCCAGGGCGGGCTCAGCAAGGAGATCATCGACCGGATCATCGCCATCCTGGTTCCCTTTTACGCCAAGGCCGAGACCGGGTCAGCCATTGAACAATTCGGCACCGCCCAAGCCGTGAGCGTCAATGTGCTGGAGAACTTTGAGCAGACCCAGGGCTTCATCGGCTGCACGGCCCTGAGCCAGGCGCAGTTCGACACAATCAGCGGCTACGCCCGCGCTTTTCTCGGCAAAGAAGACCTTTTTGCCGCCCGCGTTGCTGCGGGCCGGGTTAGGGACTGCCACGGCGATCTCTATTCCGCCAACATCTGCCTGGCCGACGAAATCTACATCTACGACTGCATCGAGTTCAACCAGCGGTTCCGGTATTGCGATGTGGCCAGCGACGTGGCCTTTCTGGCCATGGATCTCGATTTCCACGGCCTGCCCGAGCTTTCCGCCTATTTTATCGACCGATTCTGCCAAGCGGCGGGCGACATCACCCTGCTGCCCATGCTCAATTTCTATAAATGCTACCGGGCCTATGTGCGGGGCAAGATCGGCCTTTTCACCGCTCATGCCCCGGAGGTCGACCCGGCCACCAGCGAGAACTGCCTGGCTTTGGCAAAAAAATACTTCGCCCTGGCTGAGCGCTATGCCGCGGCCTGATTTGTTTATCTTTTTCGGCCTGATCGCCACGGGCAAGAGCACCGTGGCCCAGGCCTGGGCAGAACACCGGGGTCTTCGCTATTACAACTCCGACGTGGTGCGCAAGGAGCTGGCCGGACTCGCCCCCCAGACCCATCAGCGCGAAACCGCGGACCAGGGAATCTACACCAGCGAATTCACCGCCAAAACCTACGCGGCCCTGCTCGAACGGGCCGAACAGGATCTGGCCCAGGGTCGGGGTGTGGTGCTCGACGCCTCGTACCAATGGAAAGCTGACCGCGACCGGGTGCAGATGCTTGCGCAGCGTCTGGGTGTTCGGCTATACTGTATTCTCTGTGTCTGTCCGGAAGGGAAAATGAAACGCCGCATGGCCCAAAGGGCTCTTGATCCGCTGGCGGTGTCCGATGGACGTTGGGAAATCTATCTGAAACAAAAGGAACGCTTCGAGGCCCCCACGGAACTTGCCCCGAATCAGCTCATAACCTTGTCAACCGATCTGCCGGTGGATGCTGTTCTCGCAAAGCTTTCCGCCCATCTGGAGACGCAGCCATGAATACGAGAATCTATGTCCTAAAATTCCCCAAGGAAGTCATCGACCAGCCGATCATCAGCAATCTGGTGAAGAAATACGACCTGGAGTTCAACATCCTCAAGGCCACCATCCTGCTCCAGCAGGAAGGGGTCATGGTACTTGAGTTCCTCGGCCACAAGGCCAATGTCAAAAAAGGGATCGCCTATCTTAACGAGATGGGGGTTTCGGTGAAAAGCATGGCCGGCAACATCCGCCGCGACGATGAAAAATGCTACCAGTGCGGGGCCTGCACCGGCGTCTGCCCCACCGGCGCCCTCTCAATCCACCGGCCCGACATGGCGGTGCTGTTCGATGAGGAAAAATGCACGGCCTGCGGCCTGTGCGTTTCGGTCTGTCCGGCCAGAGCCATGGAGGTTTCCTTAAACGGCAGCGTGGCGGAGCTGGCCGCATAAGGGGCCGTTAAGGGTTCGTTACGGCCCCTTATGCCGATCACGATTTTTCAATGTTATGGTTGTTTTTGAACAACGGCCTAGTCTCCGCGGATCTCCGCAAGCCTTTCCGCCACCCGGGGGAAAAGGCCAAGGTCCGTGTGGGGCAGGAAATGAGAGGCAATGTACTGCTCCTGAAAATACCCCATCTCCGAAAGCTCGAAGCTGGTCATCTTCCGCACCACCTCCACCACATCCTGCCTGATATGGTTGCTCATCTCGCTCATCCAGGCGCCCATGAGCGAGCCGTTCCCCACATAGAGCACCCGGCTGGCATCCACCTGGGGCAACAGCCCCACGGTCATGGCCGAATCCAGATCGATATAGCTGCCAAAAGCTCCGGCCAAAATAACCTGCTCGATATCGGTGATGGCCAGGCCCACCTGCTCCACCAGGGTAGTGATCCCGGCATAGATCGCGGCCTTGGCCCGAATGAAATTTTCGATATCCACCTCGTTGATGACAATATCGTGTTCCGCGCCCGTCTCCTCTTTCCAGACCAGGACATACTCATAGCCGCTGCGCCCATCCCGGATGCGGTCCGTGCCAAGATCCCGCCGAAATTTTCCGCCCCGGTCGACCACCCCATGCTCAAAAAGGGTGGCGATGATGGCCAGCAGGCCTGAGCCGCAGATCCCCACCGGCGGTTTGTTGCCCAGGGTGATATTCATCGGCTCAAGGGTCTGGGGATTGATACTGAAATCCTCGATGGCGCCTATGGCCGCCCGCATTCCGTGGGTGATGCCGCCTCCCTCAAAGGCTGGCCCGGCGGAACAAGCCGCGCACACCAGCCATTCCCGGTTGCCCACGACGATCTCCGCGTTGGTGCCGATATCGATATAGAGGGTGACCAGTTCGGTGCGGTACATGCCGGAGCCCATGACCCCGGCAACGATATCTCCGCCCACATAGCTGGAGATGGACGGATAGACCAGGGCCACGGCGGAATGCGGCAGCTTGATGCCCAGATCGGTGGCCCGGATGGGCGGCAGAAAGGTGGTCACCGGCACATAGGGGGCACGGCGGATGTTGTCCGGCTCTAAGGCGAGGAGCAGATGGGTCATGGTGGTATTGCCGGCCAGGGTAATGGAGGTAATCTCCTCACGGCTGATACTGCCTTTTTCCCCGTCGGCCCCTGGCTTGGCCGTGGCGAGCAAGGTGTCGAGGATGCTGTTGATGGTGGCCACCACCAGCTCCTGCATTTTGGCCAAGCCCTCCTTTTTTTCCGCCACGATGATCCGGGAGATCACATCCTCGCCATAGCCCAGCTGGCCGTTGTATTCCCCGGCCCGGGCCAAAACCTTGCCGGAGTTGAGATCCACCAGCACCCCGTAGACCGAGGTGGTGCCGATGTCAAAGGCCAAGCCGAAGCTGCGGTGGGTCCAGTCGCCGCCCTGGATGTTGGTGAGATAGGATTTGCCCGAGGCGTTCACCGGACGGGCGCAGGTAACGGTGATCCGGAAATTATCTTCCCGCAGGGCCTTGCGCAGCATCCGCAACACGGCAAGATTGAACACCACCCGGTGCTCGTTGTACTGGCTGCTGAGCAGATGAATAATCCGCCCGGCATCGGCCATGTTGTCCGCGGCGGTTGGCGGAGGAACGTCCAGGCAAAGCTTCACCACCGGCGGGACAAAAATCCCTTGCTCGCGGAGGGCCTCTATGTCGTAGACATGCATCCTGGCTCGATGCCTGAGCGGCACTGCGGTGCCCAACCCCCCGCTTTTCAGGCCGGAGGATTCCGGCACACGGATCACAGCGGCACCGGTGATTGTCGCCGTGCAGGCCTGGCGATATCCGGTCTCTTTCTCCTGTCGGCTGAATTTTTCGCTCAACCCCCCCTCAACCTCGCCTTTTTCAATGATGACCTTGCATTTGCCGCACACCCCGCTGCCGCCGCAGGAGGCATTGATGTGGATGCCTGCCTCGCGGGCCGCCTTGATGATCGACATGCCCGTCCCGGCCTGCACCTTGCGGCCGCTGGGCTCAAAAACAATGGTGTGGGTCGCCTGCGTTTCTGCCTCGTTCATCTCCCTGCCCCTCTTGCCTGGCCTATTGAGCTCCCGACGGCACGCGCTGCTCTGTTGTGCCTGGTTCCCCTCTATCTTATAACGGGGTTAAGGGTTCCCGCAATGATCGTTTTCTCACTGCCAGAATGGCTATTTTTTAACCTTGCACCCGCACCCCGAGGCTTTCTCCTCTTTTTTGATCATGCAGTCGCTTCCGCCGCAATCGGCGCATTTCTTGGGCTTGCATCTTCCTTCCCTGGTTGCCCCGCATTTTTCACATTTGAATATGGCCATGCTGTCACCTCCTGTCCCTTGTGTTGAATGGTTTTATAAGCCTTGAGCAGCTGCCAAGCCTGCCCTCTGGCCTTCCCTGATAATTTTCTCGCCTGGTGACGACAGGTGCATTATTCTTCCCCATCAAGCGCATTCTCTGTATTGTATAGTGCGATCTCTATTATTAGGAATAATTCCTATTGTACTGTTGTTCAATCCTCCCTTGCAACCCAAAAATGAGGTGCGTGCATATGAATATAAACAGCGAACGTCTTGCAAAAGTTTTTACCACCATGTGCACCATTGACAGTCCCTCCGGCGAAGAAGCCGAGATGGCGCGGTTTCTCAAGAATATCTTCATGCAGGAATTTCCCGAAGCCGTTATCGCCGAGGATGACTCGGCCAATGCCACCGGTTCTAACTCCAATAATCTGGTCATACAATTCCCCGGCGAACTTCGGGGAGATCCGATTTTTTTCAATTGCCATTTGGACACGGTGGAACCTGCCCGAGGGATACAGGTCGTCCGGGATGGCACCCGTTTCTCCAGTGCAGGCAACACCATCCTCGGCGGAGATGACAAGGCCGGCATCGCCATTCTCATTGAGACCATCCGCGCCATCAAAGAGGCACACCTCCCGCGTCTCCCCTTCGATCTCGTTTTCACCACCTGCGAGGAGATCGGCCTGCGCGGGGCCAAGGCCCTGGACATCTCCCTGGTCCGGGCAAAGGAAGGTTACGCTCTGGACAGCAGCGGCGTGGATCTGCTCATCACCGGCGCCCCGGCAGCCAATCATTTTCACTTCACCATCACCGGCGCGGCAGCCCATGCCGGTCTGCACCCGGAACGGGGAATCAATGCCATCCAGCTTGCGGCCCAGTGCCTTGCCGACCTGCAATTGGGCCGTCTTGACGAAGAAACCACCGCCAATATTGGGCGCATCACCGGAGGCACAGCAACAAACATTATCCCCGAGAGCGTTCTGGTGGAGGGGGAAGTCCGCAGCCATTCCCAGGAAAAGCTCGCTGCCTTTTCCCAACAGATCAAGGATACGGTCCAGACCACCATCGACAATTGGTCCCCTGGCCCTGGTGCACAGCTCGGACCGGGCGTCCTGCCTCGCCTTGATTTTCATCTTACCCAGGAATATCCCGCCATGCACATCGACCGCAACGCCCCCATCCTGCAACGGGTTGACAAAGCCGCCGCCCGCCTCCAGCGTGAAATCCGCTACGAACGGGCGGGCGGCGGCAGCGACGCAAATATCTTCAACGCAAAAGGTCTGCAAACCGCCATCATCGGGATCGGCATGGATCATGTGCACAGCACCGAAGAATCCATCGACCTGCGAGATATGCACCGCACCGCCGAACTGATCGCATACATACTAACACCTTAGAATTAAAGAAAAAAACATAGGTTGTTTCACGTGAAACAACACGCCTGCCCATCGCCGCACCGCATGAAAAAAAGAAAGGCGCCTCCGCAAAATTAAGCAGTCTCTCTATGTAGAGTATGGTACTATAACTCCCAATATGGGGGCAAAAATCAAACATTCCTTTCGCCCGCCACACATAGCCCGCGACGAAAAATCTGGCGATATCTGACCAGAAACCCGCACCAGATGGAGGTTTTTCAGTATGGGAGATGGCGCAAAAATTGTGGCTTTGGCCAACCAGAAAGGCGGGGTGGGAAAGACGACCACCGCGATCAACCTGGCTGCTTCGGTGTCGCTGCTGGGCAAAAAGGTTCTGGTGGTGGATTCAGACCCGCAAGGAAATACCTCAAGCGGCCTGGGTGTCAGTCGCGCCAACGGCGGGACCCATCTTTACCATTGCTATATGGGAGAAGCCGAAACCCCGGAGGTAGTCCAGCCGGTAACAGGACTGAAGAAGCTCTCCATTCTGCCCACACATATCGATCTTATCGGGGTCGAGGTTGAGCTGATGACTGCGGTGAAACGCGAGCGTTACCTGACTAATGTCCTCTCCACCGTCCGCGGGGATTACGACTACATCTTCATCGATTGCCCTCCCTCCCTCGGCCTATTGACCATCAACGCCCTCACCGCCGCTGACACGGTTCTCATCCCCCTGCAATGCGAATACTTTGCCCTTGAGGGCTTGAGCCAGTTAGTCCGAACCATCCGTCTGGTGAAAAATTCATACAACCGTGCTCTTGCCATCGAAGGGCTACTGCTGACCATGTACGATGGCCGGAACAAGCTCACCCATCAGGTGGTCACCGAGGTGAAAAACCATTTTCAGGACCGCGTATACGACACGGTTATCCCGCGCAATGTCCGTCTCAGCGAATCACCGAGCCACGGACAGGCGGCGATCGTGTACGACAAGCGTTCAACCGGGGCGCTCAGCTATCTACAGCTCGGGAAAGAATTTCTACGCAAGCAACCCAAGGCTACGGCAAAAGAGGGAGTAAAATCATGACGAAAAAAACAGCTTCGGCCCTCGGCAAGGGCCTTGACGCTCTGCTGCCTTCCGGCGGTTCCGATGGCCGGGAATATTTTTTATGCCCCATCGACTTTATCGAGGCAAACCCGGATCAGCCGCGCAAGGATATTAATGATACAGCCCTGGCCCAGCTTTCAGCTTCGATCCTGGAAAAAGGTGTTTTGCTGCCCCTGGTTGTCTGTGAGCACGGCGCAGAAGGCCGATACCAGATCATCGCCGGAGAACGACGCTGGCGGGCCGCTAAAATGGCAGGCCTTGACGAGGTGCCTGTTCTGGTCAAAGACGTCACTCCCCTTGATCGCCTTGAACTGGCACTCATCGAAAATATCCAACGGCAAGATCTAAACCCCCTGGAAGAAGCAGAAGCATATCTTCGCCTGGTAAAGGAGTTCCATCTGACCCAGGAAGAGGTGGCACGAAGGGTTGGCAAGGAGCGGTCCACCGTGGCCAATGCCCTGCGGATCAACCAACTCCCCGATTTTGCCAAGGAGGACCTGGTGCGCGGGGTCTTGAGCATGGGGCATGCGCGGGTGCTGCTCAGCGTTGGCGATGAAGCGTCCATGCGCGCGGTCAGAAACGAGATTGTCGAGCAGGGACTTACGGTACGGCAGGCAGAGGCCTTGGCCCAAAAACAGAAAAAAAAAATGGCCGCAGCAGGCAGCGGCGCAAAACGTCAACCCAGAAAATCGGCCAATGAATTGCCTGAATCATACTGCAAATCGTTGGCCAACGGGTTGGTAAACTACCTGGACACAAAAGCGCGGATCGTCCAGAGCGGCACCCGAGGAAAACTGGAAATAGAGTACTATTCCCATGATGATCTTGAACGGGTATTGTCGCTCATTCTCCCAAGAGAAAAAACAAAATAATAAGGGTCATGACTAGAACAGAGGATTTTTTCGGATGATTTT
>Ga0315272_10000414_pt1 | contig 21311 bp, 19 predicted proteins | sample C3_middle_MG_FD_203918 | JGI IMG/M metagenome (GOLD analysis project Ga0315272, IMG submission 203918) | Sediment microbial communities from Yellowstone Lake, YNP, Wyoming, USA - C3_middle | ecosystem: Environmental > Aquatic > Freshwater > Lake > Sediment | place: USA: Wyoming | collected...
TTGAAGAGGTCTTAAAAAGGCTTATCTCCGCAGGTCTTGATTCTATCCCTGGTGGTGGGGCTGAGATCCTTGTTGACCGAGTAAGAAAGCAGATTTCACCCCGCAAGGCAACCTCACAAGAATGGCTCTATGTTATGGAATGCGCCCATAGACTTGGTCTTAAAACCACGGCAACCATGATGTTTGGGCATGTTGAAACAGAAGAAGACATAATCGAACACTTAGATAAGATACGAAGCCTCCAAGAGAAAACTTCAGGTTTTACAGCCTTTATACCCTGGACCTTTCAACCAGGAAACACCGCCCTTTCCCATCTTAAAAAAGTAGGTTCGGCAAGATACTTACAAGTCTTAGCCATAAGTAGGATCTATCTTGATAACATTAAGAATATTCAGGTATCTTGGGTTACTCAAGGACCAAGGATAGCCCAGCTTGCCCTTGATTTTGGAGGAAATGATTTTGGAAGCACCATGATAGAAGAGAATGTCGTTTCTGCAACAGGAGTGTCTTTTCGTTTAAGCGAGGAAGAAATTCGGAGATACATCATAGGAGCAGGCTATATTCCTAAGAGAAGAAGGATGGACTATACCCTTCTTGAATAGCACCTAAATCGAACATGGAAGAAATACTAATCCATCCCAAGGAACACTACCTTTTTAGGGCAAAAGTCATCATTCCTGTCACCAAGCCTCCTATTTTTTCCGGTTGTATTGAGATAAAAGACCAAAGAATAGTTGGTATCTATTCTTATAAAGAGCTTAAGCAAGCACCTCCCAAAGCCAAGTTCATAGACCTTGAGGACCTGGTTTTATTCCCAGCCTTAGCCAATGTGCACACCCACCTTGAGCTTTCAGCCCTAAGGTTCAGGGTTTTACCATCAGGCTCATTTATTAACTGGCTTCATCAAGTTATTAAAAAAAGAGAAACTTTAACTCCCGTAGAGATGGCAGAGTCGGCAAGGTTTGCCCTGCTTGAGCTTTGGAGAGAGGGAATTTCTATCCTGGGAGATGTTGGAAACACAGGTATAACTATTCCTGTTCTCAATGAATCACCGCTTCGAGGGTATTTTTTTGAAGAAATCCTCTGCTTTAAAGGAAAAATAGAGCTTAAGGACAGGCAAAGCATCAATGGACGAGTAAAAACTACCTATTCAGCCCATTCTCCATACACTGTTACCCCCATCATGATCCAAGCTATAAAATCCTATACTCGGAGACATAAAACGCCCTTTATGATCCATTGTGCAGAATCTCAGGAGGAAGTAGACTTTTTGCTACGGGGAGAGGGTCCTTTGGTTAATCTTCTTGTTTCAAGGAGGAAGTGGGACGAGAGCTTTACCGTAAAGGGGTTCACACCCGTTTCTTATCTTGAAAGCTTAGGGGTTCTTGACGAAAACACAATCTTGGTCCACTGCGTTCACTTAACAGAGGATGACCTTAGGATCCTTAAAAAACGAAACCCGATAATCTGCCTTTGTTCTCGGAGTAATCTTTACACAGGGGCAGGCATCCCAAAGCTTCCTCAGCTTTTAGCCTGCGGACTTAGGGTTGTTCTTGGGACGGATTCCTTAGCAAGCGTTGACAGGCTTTCTATCTTCGAAGAAATTAAGACTTTACACAGTTTTTATCCAGAAATCCCAGCTACGGAGCTACTTCTTATGGCCACACAGAGGGGGGCTAAAGCCCTTGGCTTTGACGGTGCTTGCGAATTAACTGAAGGGGCAACCCCTGACCTTTTAGCCATTAGCCTTTCTTTTCCATTGACCGAAGACCCAGAAAACGCCCTTATTGAATTTATCCGAGCCGAGAAAAAAATCGTCTATAGGATCCATGCTTAGGGTAGGCTTCCCTAATTACCTAAACACCTTGCCTTTTCTTTATCATCTCCAAAGGATGAAAGGAATTGAGCTCGTTCTTGATGTGCCTTCTCGGTTAAACGAGAAATTGGCTGAGGGAAAGATCGCTTGCGGGCTTTGCTCAAGCGTTTTTTATGCTAAACACTTTGAAGACTACATTCTTATTCCTGATATCTCTATAAGCGCGGTTGGTAAGGTAAAGAGTGTTTGCCTCTTTCACAAAGTTCCTCTCTCAGAGCTTTCAGGTAAAACCATTGGCATAACGCCAGAGACTGAAACTTCCTTTGCTCTCCTTCGTCTTGTCCTTGAAAAGATGAAAGAAGTAAAGCCGGTCTATTTGAAGCTCAGCCATTCATCTCGAAGTTTAAGCAAGGAAGAGGCTCAAGCTTTTTTTGAAACTATTGATGGCTACTTAGCCATAGGTAACGAGGCGCTTGAGCTACTCTATAACGAAAAGTTTCCCTTTGTAACCGACCTTGCTGAGGTATGGCTTGAAGAGACGGGCTATCCCTTTGTCTTTGCCCTCCTTTTGGTAAGAAAGGAGGTAGTGTCGCTCTACAAAAAGGAATTAAGAAGCCTTGCTGAAAACTTATACCTAAGCCGAGCCAAAGCTTTAGCCGACCTTTCTCTCATCGTCAAAGAACATTCCTCCTCTTTGGATAAAACCTTTCTCCTTGATTATCTTCATCATCTTGAATTTGATTTCTCTGGTCTAAAGCAAAGGGCATTCCTTTATTTCTGCCAAAACCTGCTTGATATGGGGATAATTTCAAAAATACCCATTCTTAAGTTTGTCCACTTTTAAGCATGGATAAGAGCACCGGTCATAAAGATTTTATGAAGGATAAGTTTGGGAAGATCACCCGGTATTATGACTTGGCAAACAGCATTTGTAGTTTTTGGCAAGACAAGGGCTGGAGAAAGGAAGTTTCTCAAGCCTTAGATGAGGTTGATCCTCCCATCCTTGACCTCTGCTGTGGTCCCTACACCTTGACCTTAGAGATTTTGAAAAGAAAAAAGCGTATAGCCTTTGCCTTAGACCTAAGCCGGGAAATGTTAAAGTTTGGTCTAACTAAAAGAGCGCCTGACCTTTCTTTTGTCTATCCAGTTTGTGGGGATGCCGAGGAGCTTCCCTTTAAGGACGAAACCTTTGGTGCGGTAACCATTGCCTTTGGTTTTAGAAATTTGGTTAATCGAGATAAGGCTCTACATGAGATGCATAGGGTCCTAAAAAAGGATGGGCTTCTCGCAATTTTAGAATTTTCAAAGCCTAAAGTTCCCATTATACGGAATGTGTATTTTTTTTATCTAAAGAAGATCATACCCCTAATCGGTGGCCTGCTTACAGGAGATTATCAAGCTTACAGGTATCTTGCTACATCCATAGAAAACTTCCCAGAGGTAGAAACAGTAAGAGAAATGCTAAGAAAAGCAGGTTTTTCCGAGGTTTTTACAAAAAGTTTAACCTTTGGAGTGGTCACCTTATATCTTTGGAGGAAGATTTAAGTTTATTTTAGGATAGCCGAATAAAATAAATAGAAATTTTCTAATTTGTTTTGATAAGCCTTAGCTAGGAGGATTAACATGAAGGTAGAACTTCAAAAACACATCGTTTTAGACCCCGGTATGCAGGCTCAACAAACTCAACAAAAAGAATCCATTCAAAGGGTTGAAAAAGTACAGGTATCATCTTACAAGGATCAAACAAAATTAAGCCAAGAAGAGCTTAAGGAGCTTTCAAAAGCCCTCAACCACTTTCTTTCTCTCTTTAATCTTGAAACTAAGCTTGTGTACAACAAAGATGCTGGGCAGGTAGTCGTTCAGGTTATAGACAAAAGAACCAATGAGGTTATCAAGCAGATCCCCCCAGAGGAGCTTTTAGAGGTAGCAAAAAGGATTCACGAATTTATAGGAATTTTTTTAAAAACAAAAGCTTAATTTAAATCTTCTATAGATTTCCAATTTTTTACCAGATCTTGAGCTTAATTCTTCCTTGACTTTTTTAATAAAATCTTATAATGATTTTAACAAAATATTAAGATATTCAAGGAGGGGGGAGATGAAAAAGTTTCTTATTACTACCTCTTTAATTGCCTTTTTGAGCTCACCTGCTTTGGCAAAATTTGACCATTCTGCAGTGATAACCGGTAATTTCACATCTGGTCCTGAGGTGACTGCTCAGTGTCTCCAATGTCATGAAAAGGCAGCAAAAGACCTTATGGCAACATCCCATTGGAAATGGAAAGGAATCCCTTATCATATCGGGAAATTTCAGAACCCTGCAAATGCTAAAAAAGAATGGGGAAAGATCAATATGTTCAACAACTTCTGTGTCAATCCAATGGGTGGAAATTTTGAATTTTGTGGAAGATGTCATGCAGGATATGCTAAGGAGTACTCTCAATGTGAGGCTCAAGATCCTAAATTGATAGACTGTTTGGTTTGTCATACTAAAGAAAGGGACTATTTTAAGAATAAAAAGCCGGGTGGCGTTGTAGAACCTGCTATACTAAACAAAGCAGCTAAAAATATAGGAAAACCTGAAAGATTTAACTGTGGCTGGTGCCATTTTGCCGGCGGTGGTGGAGATAATGTAAAGCATGGTGGCTTGTACAGTAAAATGGGTGGGAAAATTCCTGCCGAAGTAGATGTGCACATGGGTAAGCTTGATATGCAATGTCAGGATTGTCATGTAACAAAGGATCATAAGATAGCTGGTGCTTCCTCGATGTTAGCAACTTTCACAAGTAGGATAGCTTGCACTGATTGCCATAGTGGTAAAGTTCATGAAAAGGCTAAAGCTGGTAAGCTTTTAGATCGTCATACAAAGAGCGTAGCCTGTGAAACCTGCCACATCCCTGCGATAGCAAGAGGAGGGATCGCCACAAAGCTCCATTGGGATTGGAGCTATGTGGGTAAGGATGAAAAAGAGTTTGAGGGTAAAGAGGAGTATGGACGTGAAGTATTTGCGAAGCATAAAGGACTTTTTAAATGGGGAGTTAACGTAGTCCCAGTGTATGCTTGGTATAATGGAAAGATGGAAAGATACATGATGGGTGATAAGATCCAAGATCTTTCAAAACCTGTATATCTTAACAAACCTATGGGAAGTATAAAAGACCCGAACGCAAAGATCTATCCCTTTAAAGTTCACACCGGGAAACAACCCTACGATACACAGTATAAACATCTTCTTGTGTTTAGAGTTTGGAAGGCTCTTTGGAGTGATTATAATTGGGAAAAGGCTTTGACCTTAGGGAGCAAGGAATCTGGACTACCTTACAGCGGAAAATACGATTTTATTAACACTATTTATTACATTGCTGCTAAACATGAAGTAGCTCCAAAGGATAAAGCTTTGACCTGCAATGACTGCCATTTTAACCAAAGAATGGATTGGAAAGCCCTTGGATATCCAGATGACCCTGCTTTGGTTGGAGGGAGGTTCACTAAAGGAATAGTGAAAGAAAAATCTGCAAAAAAATAGTTTTTTAAAAAATATAAGATTAAAATAGCAGGCCGGGGTAGGATAAACTATCCCGGCTTTTATTGTTTTTTCCCTGTTTTATGATAATTTTTCTAAAAGCTCAAGACCAAAATCATATTGCCTGGAGGAAGAAATGAAGGAGTATACGGTGGCTGTGGTTGGGGCAACGGGTGCGGTTGGAAGGATGATGCTAACCGTTCTTGAAGAAAGGAATTTTCCAGTTAAAGAGTTGCGTCTTTTTGCTTCAACAAGGTCAAAAGGTATGCTACTGCCCTTTAAAGGGGAGCAAATACCTGTGGAAGCTCTTGAAGAAGCGACGAACTTTAAAGGCATTGATATTGCCCTTTTTTCGGCTGGTGCGCAAAGAAGCCTTGATTTTGCCCCGCTCTTTGCGAGAGACGGTGCAGTAGTAATAGATAACTCAAGCGCCTGGAGGATGGATCCGGATGTGCCTCTCGTTGTCCCTGAGGTCAACCCTCATGCGGTGGCTGGTTATACTAAAAAAGGCATTATCGCAAATCCAAATTGCTCCACCATCCAGATGGTTGTTGTTTTGAAGCCCCTTCATGATGTGGCAAGGATAAAGAGGGTTGTAGTTTCGACCTATCAATCTGTTTCTGGCGCAGGGCAGAAGGCTATCTTTGAGCTTATGGAGCAGACTAAAGCTTGGTGTGAAGGAAGTCCCATGCCTCTTCCTAAGCACCTTCCTCAAAGGATCGCCTTTAACTGCATCCCTCATATCGATGTCTTTTTACCAAACGGTTACACTAAAGAAGAGATGAAGATGGTTGAGGAGACAAAAAAGATTATGGAAGACCCAAGCATAGCTGTTACTGCAACAACGGTTAGGGTCCCAGTTTTTTACGGACATGCGGAAAGCGTAAACATAGAAACAGAAAAGAAGCTACCTGCTGAGGAAGCTCGTGAGGTCTTGAGGAAAGCACCAGGTGTGGTGGTCCTTGACGACCCTCAGAACAAGCTTTATCCAATGCAGGTCGATGTTGCCGGAAGGGATGAGGTGTTTGTCGGAAGGATAAGAGAGGACTTAAGCACTGAGAAGGGGCTTAACATGTGGATCGTTGCCGACAATATCAGAAAGGGTGCAGCAACGAACGCCGTTCAAATCGCTGAAATTTTGATTAAAAATTACCTCTAAAAAGACCTTGAAGATAGTCGTTGATGAAAAGGCTGTAAATTTTAGGTTAACAAACGAGATCTTAAAAAGAGCTCATCCAAGCTCAATTAATAGCTTGGATGTTGAGAAGTCTCATGAGGGCGAAAGGCAGGTTGAGGAGCCAGTCGTCCTTATAACCCCTTACAAAGGGGCTTTCGTAAAGAAATGTCCGGGGACTAAGAATTATCTATGTTGCGGGTATATCATCTTTCATTTTGCGGAAAACTGTCCTCTTGGTTGTTCCTACTGTATACTTCAAGCCTATTTCAATAAGCCTGGATTTAGGATTTGGGCAAACTTAATCGAGGATGGACTTACAAGCCTCTATTCCTTTCTTAAAGAAAGAACAGAAAAAGGAGAGCTTACACGCTTAGGGACGGGTGAATTTACAGATAGCTTAGTCTTTGAAGCTCTAACCGGTGTAGCAAGGACCTTGATAGAGTTTTGGATAGAGACTGACCCTTTTGCAGTCCTTGAGCTTAAAACTAAAACCGCTCCTTCTTCAGCCTTTTATTCAGAGCTTCCAAGCGATAAACGAATTATCTTTGCCTGGTCAGTAAACACAGAGAGAATAATAGAAAAAGAAGAAAAGCACACGGCGAGTTTAAAAGCTCGGTTCCAAAGCGCAGAGGAGGCTCTAAAACATGGCTTTAGCCTTGCCTTCCATTTTGACCCTATCATCCTTTATGAAGGGGGAGAGGAGGAGTACTCTAAGGTCCTTGAAGAGATCCTAAACAGGTTTCCTCTGAATAGAATTGCTTGGATTAGCCTTGGGATGTTGAGGTTTCCACCTGAGCTTAAAGAGGTAGCGCCAAAAAATTTCCCTAAGACTAAGGTCTACGCCGATGAGTTTATAAGAGGTCTTGACCAAAAGTATCGCTATTTTATTGACAGAAGGATTAAAGCCTACAAAAGAATTTTAGAGCCTTTTAGAAAGTATTTAAACGAAATCCCGTTTTACTTTTGCATGGAAGGAAAAAGGGTCTGGGAGGAGGTTTTAGGGAAACCTTTTAAAACCTCGGAAGAGGTAGCAAAGCTTCTTGATTCTTACGCCAAAAGGACATGCTTTTCTTAGCCCTTCTTATAGCCCTTTTTCTATCATCCTGTCAGAGTTTGCCTAATTCAAAAGTAAAATCATGCCAAGACTGCCACGGCGAAATCCTAAAGACCGAACTTAAGGTCAACGAACACAATCTTTCTTGTATCCTTTGTCATGGTGGAAAAGAGCAAGCAAGCACAAAAGATTCTGCCCATAAAAACCTCGTTAAGTCTCCTTCTCCGGATAGAGTTTTTTCTGTATGCGGCAAATGTCATTGGCAGGAAGCTAAAGGAATAGCTAAATCCCTGCATTACACCTATCAAAAAAAGGTAAATTTTCTGCTCGCACGCTTTGGTTTGGATTTAAGAGTATCTTCTTTATCAGACCTTTTCCTTCTATCAGAAAATAAATCTTTAGATGAAAAAAGTAAGCTTGTTCTTGACTTTTTGGGGAAACGTTGTTTTACCTGTCATATCTTTTATGAAGGTGAGGATTATGAATTGACCCATCGGGGAAAGGGTTGTTTAGCCTGCCATAGGGTGCATACTTACGAAAAACCAAGGAACGAAGAATGTCTTAGCTGTCATTACAGCATAAGGGTCGGAATGGACTACTTAGGGAAGGCACCTCACAACTGGTTTGTAGACTATCGGTCTCCTTTTGTTGAAGGTAAGCTTCCTCCCCGTCCGTATGGAATAGAATATTATGACTTGAAAGCTGATGTTCATGCAAGCCATGGTTTTTCCTGCACAAATTGTCATGGAAAAGAAGAGATAATGTTTAGCACGAAAAGGGCAAGCTGTCTTGATTGCCATAAAAAGGTTTTAGAGGAGAAGCTTATATTTCATAAGAAAAGCCTTTTACAAAAGGTAAGTTGTGCTGTGTGTCATGCAAGCTTTATCAATCAGGATGAGTATAAAGCCTGTGAGCTTGTGAGGAATGAGAAGGATGCAGAAAAGTTCTCTGAGGTCTATGTTCAGGAATCATTTGACATAGAAAGGTATTTTCTTTCTCTTTGGGAAAGAAAAAAGCCTCTTCCTGCTATGAGGGATGGCTTAACAGGGAGGCTAAAGGATGGGCTTTGGTTATGCTTTATTGAAAACAGGACCTTTGAAAGGATTAACCTTGGTAAAGACAAAGATGGAAGACTATGCATTATGAGAAAAGAAAAAGTTAAGATAACCTTTAATAATGAGACGATTTTTGCCGATTTAAGCTTGTGCAAATTTCCGCATACTATCAGCAAGAGGGCAAATCCTTTTCGGAGCCTTGAGGTGATAAAGAATGAACTATCCAAAGGTCGTCGTAAATAGGAAAGGAGTAGAGAAGATTTTAAAGGGATATCTTTGGCTAACCCTTGATGAGGTAAAATCAGCAAAATCTCAGCTTGAACATATTTCTGAAGGAAGTTTGGTAAGCCTATACAGCGAGGAAGGTTATTTCCTTGCTCAAGGTTATTTTAATCCTAAGGTAAGGTATTGTATAAAAGTGCTATGCAGAGAGGATGTGCCAATAGATAAAGAGTTTTTTGCCCAAGCCTTTAAAAGGGCTTTAAACTTAAGAAGGGAGCTTTATCCGGGAGAGGTTTCCTTTCGCCTTATCTTTTCTGAAGGGGATTTTTTGCCCGGTCTTATCGTGGATGTGTTTGATAAGATTGTTGTAGTTCAGGTCTATACCTTAGGAATAGAAAAGCTTTTAAGCCACATCATATCAGCTCTAAGAGAAGTGCTTGAACCTTCTTGCGTCGTTTTAAAGAACGATGTTCAAAAGAGGAAGGAAGAGGGGCTTTCTCTTTACACTGAGGTTGCTTGGGGGGGCATAGATGAACCTCTACTCGTTGAGATGGATGGTATAAAATTTTTAATCCCAGTGCTTTCTGGACAGAAAACAGGCTTTTTTCTTGACCAGAGGGATGCAAGAAGGTATTTGGCTAAGCTTTCGCAAGGTAAAGAAGTTTTAGACCTTTATTCCTATGTGGGAGGTTTTTCCTTTTATGCCTTGAAAGGAGGAGCGAAGAGGGCAATCCTTGTTGACCGCTCACAAGCGGCTTTAGATTTAGCAGAGGAAATAGCAAAGCTAAACGGGTTTTCTGAGAAGGTCGTTTTGATAAAAGAAGATGTGCTAAACTATCTCAAAAATCCATCCTTTTTGGCTGATGTGGTCATTGCTGACCCGCCTGCTTTTATAAAATCAAAACGAGATTTAGACCAGGGCTTAAAGCTTTATGATACGCTTTACTACTCCTGTCTTAGACTTTTTGCTGAAAGATGCGGATTCTTAGCCCTTTTTTCCTGCTCCCATTTTCTTACCGAAGAAACCCAAGAGGAGATAATCAAAGGAAGCTTGGCTAAGCTTGGCTTTAGAGGAAGAATAATAAAAAAGCTTAGCCAAGCGCAAGACCATCCTATCAATCCTATGGTAAAGGAAACTCATTATTTAAAAGGGCGGGTGCTTTATTTGGAAAATTTTTAAAATTTTAAATCTTTCATCCCTCCGCAGCCATCTTCGTGAAATGGCTTTTCGCACCTCCCTTCGTAGCAACCTTTACCTGAAAATCCCCGAGGATTGACAAATTTAAACCAACTTAACACCCCCGCTTTTATCTCTTCTTCTTTGGCTCCTTTGCTTGCAAGATATTTAGCGAGACCCTTCCAGGACCTCGAAAGATTGCAATCGCATCAGCAGGTTAGGGCTTTGTAATCTGAACAGCAGGGGGCAGGGATTTGAGAAAGGGCGTTTTTATACCTCCACTCTTGCTCAGGAGTTAGTTTAAGCTCGGAGTTTAGCCTAATAAATCTTTTCGTATCCTCTTTAACATCAGAAAAATTAACTTTAGACGCTGTTGAAGATTTTAGCTCCGTTAAGGATACAAAACATAGTGCTACTCCCAAAACACTAAGGATGATTAGGTTTTTAAACATGTTTTTTTCCCTCCCTGATTAATTTTTGTTACATTTACACATACTATCCATAGGATTTGAGGAGCCATGAGAAGATCCTTCTTGACCCGTCATAGAATGTTCATGCATAGAAGACTTATCCATCATTTGCTTACAACAAGGGCAACTACAACAACCTGTTGAAGACTTTCCTACAGCTTCCATCTCTTTCTGTGATGGGTGCTGATGCACTTCTTCGGCATAACCTACGCAAGGCATTGCTCCAAGCAAACCGAGACCAAGAAAAAGAGCAAGAATTTTTGTCCTCATGGAACACCTCCAATTTTTAAAATTTTGATTATAAAATATATTGACATATTTTTAAAAAAGTACAAGATATAAAGAGGGGCTGTTCGAGAATTCCTTAGCCTTTCATCCCGGGCAATAGCAGGGTTCCCTTGTTTGAAGCTTGAGGACTACATAAAGGGGTCTCTGATGGATAAAAAGGGATCAGGCTAATTTTGCAAGCAGGCCAATTGATATTAAAATTACAAAAAAGTTTATTTCTAATAACCTATGTCCCAGCGTTTTAAGCTCCTTTTTTTAGGAATAATTTGGCTAATCTTACTTATCTGTGGCGGAACCCTTGGCTATATGCTGATTGAGGGGGCTGATTTTTTATCCTCCCTTTTCATGACCGTTATCACCATTACCACGATTGGTTATGAAGAATACGTCCCCCTTTCTACCGCTGGTAGGGTCTTTACCATCTTTTTAGCCCTTGGGGGTGTAGGTTTTTTCTTTTACATGCTCTCGGTTATCAGCGAATTCGTTGTACATTTAACCTTACAAACCTTTGAGGGGAAAGGAATGGAAAAGGAGATCCTAAAGCTAAGCGACCACGCAATCCTTTGCGGTTTTGGAAGAATTGGCAAGAATATTTATGAGCTTATCAAAGAACAGATCCCTGTGGTCGTTATTGAAAAGGACCCTGAGCTAATCAAAGAATTAAAAGAAAAAAAGATCTTACACATTAATGGTGATGCTACGGAAGAAGAGGTCTTGCTTAAGGCTGGTATAAAAAGAGCAAAGCATCTTATCGCGGTTTTAGGTGAAGACCCGCTAAATGTTTATTTAGTTCTCTCTGCAAGGATGTTAAACCCGAGGATCAACATAGTAAGCCGAGCTGATGACCCTTTGGTGGAAAAGAAGCTCTATCAAGCAGGAGCAAACAGGGTCCTATCTCCCTATCTTTCAGGGGCAAAGAAAATGGCTTTGGCTGTTCTTAAACCAAATGTCATGGACTTTATCGACATTGCCGGCTATGACCCTACAACAAGCTTACAGCTTGAAGAAATCTTGGTTGAGGAAGGGTCAGCCTTAGTGAACAAAACGATCTTAGAAAGCAGAATTAGGGATTTAACAAACGCTATTATCCTTGCCATCAAAAGAAAGTCTGGCGAGATGCTTTTTAATCCAGCCTCAAGCACCGTGATCTTAGAAGGAGATATACTTATTGCCCTTGGAGAAAGGGAAAGGCTTGAGATATTAAGCGAGCTTGCTAAAAGGAGGGTCTAAGATAGTTCCCTTTTAAAGAATGCTTTCCAGCTGATTCGATAAGCACTTTAACAAGCTGTCCTTCAAGGTCTAAGCGTGGGGCTGTAAAGTTTACGATAACGTTTGTGGTAGTTCTACCTGTAAGTTGGTTTTCATCCCTTTCGCTTCTTCCTTCAACAAGCACCTCAACCTCTTTCCCTACATAGGATTGATAGATTTCTGCGGTAATCTTAGCTTGCGTCTCATGAACCCTCTTTAGCCTTTCTTCTTTAACTTCCTCAGGCACTTTATCCTGGAAATTTGTGGCTGCCGCAAAGGGTCTATCCGAGTATTTGAAAGAGAATACTTCATGAAACCTTACCCTTTCAAGCATTTCTAAGGTCTGCAAAAAGTCCTCCTCTGTCTCGCCAGGAAAGCCAACGATGATGTCAGAAGTTATGGCAATCTCCGGGCATAGTTCTCTTAATCTTTCAACCTTTGCTAAGTATTCTTCACGAGTATACTTTCTGTTCATAAGCTTTAGAACTTTATTTGACCCTGCTTGAAGCGGAAGATGAATATGTTTGCAAACCTTGGGATTTTCAGCAATAACCCGCATGAGCCTTTCCGTTAGGTCTTTAGGATGGCTTGTGGTAAACCTAATCCTTAGGAGACCATCTATTTGAGAGACCCTCTCAAGAAGGTCTGCAAAGTCACCATAGCTTTTTTCTTTAAGCCCGTAAGAATTGACATTTTGACCAAGCAAAGCTACCTCTTTTACCCCCTCTTCCTTCACCAGATATTCAATCTCCCGCAAAATGTCTTCAGGGGGTCTGCTTATCTCCCTTCCCCTTACATAAGGGACGATGCAATAGGTGCAAAAGTTATCGCAACCCTGCATGATGTTGACAAAAGCTTTCACTCTTTTAGGCTTTTTTGACCCAAGGACTAAAGGTGGCTTAAAATCAGGTTTTAGTTCCGTTAGAACGACGGGTTTTTCTTCCTTTAGACGGCGTTCGACTGCATACCTTATTTGATAAAAGGCTTGGGTGCCAAGAACTATGTCTACATAGGGATATCTTTCAACTATTCTTTCTCCCTCCTGCTGCGCCACACATCCCATCACCCCAATGAGGAGCTCTGGTTTTTTCTTTTTTAGCTCTTTGAACCTTCCAATTTCGCTGTATAGCTTATGTTGAGGTTTTTCCCGAACCGAACAAGTGTTTATCAAAATCAGGTCCGCAGATTCCGGCTCTTCTGTAGGGACAAAATCAGGCTGAAGAAGCGATAACACTATCTCCGAGTCCTTTTCGTTCATCTGACAACCAAAGGTCCTAATGTACACCTTTTTCATGGTTTTAATGATAAAGCAGTACTTTAAGTTTTTCTATCTTCTAAAAGAATTCTTAAGACGGATAATCCGTAGTAGGTGGTATTAAGAAAGGAAATGCCTTGAGAATTTCTTCCAAAACCAAAATCTCCGTTTAAGCAAGATAGGACAAAGCTTAGGGCTTTTTTAGAGACCTCTTTTTCAAGCCTGTTAAAATAGTAAAGAATGTTTATACCAAAGTAGGTGTTTTCCATAAACGAGGTCGTCCCAGGCATAAAACCAAATCCCCCATCCGGATTTTGAGAAAAAAACACAAAATTCAAATTTTTTTCAACAAATTCAGGAAGAGGTGGCAAAAGATAGTAAAGGAGCTCAAGGGTTAGCGTTTCTTCTTTAGGTAGTATTCTCAAAATCTCTTGTCTAATGCCTTCCTTAACCTCTTTTAAAGAAAATCTTTCACTTTGCTCCCTAAGGTCTAAAATTTGGGCTATGCTAAAAAGTATGGCAAGCCTTTTTACAGAGGTAGCTTTTGCCAAAAACTCATCCAAATACTTCTCTAACTCTTTTGAGTTTGGCATAGCCCCATCTAACAGAAATAAAGCCTTAAGGTAGTAGAGAAGAGTTTCGGGTAGTAACTCCTGCCAAGAAATCGTTGAAAGGTAAGAAAGATGTTTGGCCTTAGAAATTTCATCTAAGGCTTGACAAAGGTCTAAGATGGCAAGACCAAAATAAGTATCCTCTACCGTAGGAGGAAGCAAAGGGGTTGCACTAAACCCTCCCCCTTCTTTCTCTCTTTTTTTAGCAAAACTTTCCGCTCCCTTTTTAATTTGTTCCCAAAAATTACGGGTCATCTCAGGACAGAAAATTTATCCCTTTGTGAATTTTTATCAATAAATTCTTCATTGAGAGCTTCAAGCTCTTCAGTAGGGGGAGCCTTTCTTACTTCATTGATCGCTTTGAGATGCTCTTTATAAGTTTTAGAAAAAATATGCTTACCTGTTCCGTCTGCTACAAAGTAAAGATAGGGAACCTTGGCCGGGGTTAAGACGGCTTTAAGAGAGGATAAGCTTGGATTGCCGATGGGAGTTGGCGGAAGGTCGTTGTGTAAATAGGTGTTGTAGGGACTTTTTACTGAACGGTAATCCTTGTAAGTTAGCCTTCTAAAACTTTTTAAAGCGTAGTTTATGGTTGGGTCTGCCTGAAGGGGCATTCCTTTTTTAAGCCTGTTTAGATATACGGCGGCAATTATGGGCTTTTCCGAATCATAAAAGGCTTCTTTTTCAACGATAGAGGCAAGGATTACTATCTCCCGTAGTGTAAGATTGCTTTTTTGGGCAAGGGGCTCTATGGATTTCCATTTTTCCCAAAAGTTCCTTACCATAGTTGAAATAATTTGAGGACAAGGGGTATTTTTAGCAAAAAAATAAGTATCAGGGTATAAGAATCCCTCAGCGGTATCGGAAGGTACTCCCAATTCTCGTAAGAATTCTTTGTTTTCAGCCCATTTTAAGAATTCTTTTTTAGAACAAACTCCTTCCTTTTCTAAGATTTCTGCAATTTGCCACAGGGTTGCCCCCTCAAAAACGGTTATTTTGTGTTGAAAAACCTTACCTTTTGAGAGGATGTCTAAAATTTCGCTAATAGTTTGATAAGGATAAAAGGCATACTCTCCGGCTTTAAATTCTTTATTTTTGCCTGAACGCAGGGCTTCGATTATAAAAACTACACGGTTTTTGATTATTCCATTTTGATAGAGTTTTTGGGCTATATCTATAAGTCCCTCTCCTCTTTGAATTTCAATGATTTTAGGAGGCAGGTTTTTATTCTGAGAAAGGGGTTGAAGTCCTTCGAAATAGAGACCGGCAAAGATAAAAAGGTGAAAGACAAGTAAAAGTAAGATGTAGACCTTTCTAAACCTTGTTAATTTCATGATTTAGGATTATTTTTACTTCTCGAAAATTACTAAGGGGGAAGGCATGAGCTTAGAAGAAATCATCAAAGTATTAGAAAGGGAAGCCATGGAAAATCCTCACGCCGTTTGGGCTCAGCATAGGCTTGCAATAGCCTACTACAACGCAGGAAAATTTCAAGAGGCAAAAGAAACCTTAAAAAAGGTTCTAAAGCTTGATCCTTACCACTATGAAGCCATGGTCAACCTTGGCATCATTTTAGCCCAAGAGGGGGAGCTTGAAGAGGCTAAAAAAGCTTTTACTTTTACTCTAAAGTTCTATCCCAATTCCTTTGAAGCCTGGAACAACCTTGGGCTGGTTGAGTTTCAGCTTGGGAACCTTGATAAGGCCATCGAGTGCTATCAAAAAGCCATGGAGTTGAAGCCAGATAACCCTTCTTCCTACATAAATCTTTCAACCGTTTATATTGAAAAGGGAGATTTTGATGCGGCAAAAAATGTCCTCCTTAAAGCCTTAGAGCTTGACTCTCAAAACGGGGTAATCTATAACAACTTAGCGGTATGCTATTTCTATTTAGGGGATAAAACCTTGGCTCAGGACTACCTTAGGAAGGCAAAAGAGTTTGGCTATCCTGTGCATCCTGAGTTTGAGCGGATGTGTCATGAAGCTTAAGCTACCCTATCCGCCAACCTGCCCATTCTGCGGGAGCTTCATTCAAAAACCAGAACTCATCCCTTTGCCCTATGTAGAGCATGAAGGGGGAGTTTGCCAATGCGGAGCTGTTTATGTTCTTTCTTCTACCGGCTATGATAGGGGCTCTGCTTTCATCTCAGCTCTCCTTTTAGCCCTCTCTGGAGATTGGGATTTAGCTTGGGACCTGATACCGGATGAAGACTATAAAGAGATTTGGATAGAAGGCTATGAGCAAGAAACTCATCTTGTGTTCCCTGAAGGTGTGGACAAAGGTAGAAAAGTTCGTTCCGCATTGGTTTTTATCAAGCTTGCTGATGATGTTCAAGAGTTAAAGAAAGAAAACCTTTCTAAAATACTTAAGAAAGATGAAGCGCTTCTTGACCCAACTTTTAAAAAAAGGCTTCCTCGACAGGAGTTAGAAAATCTCGTATGCGAGAGGAATTTCTCTGATTTAGTTAATTATCTTTTAGCGGAACCTAAAAATTTGAACGAACTGCAAAAGCTTCTCTACCATCCTGAAGAGAAAATAAGGCTTCTTTCTGCCTATGGTTTAGGCTTGGCGGCAGGTCTTTTAAATAAGCGAGAGCCCCAAAGGGTGTTAGACTTAATTAAAAGGCTCCTTTATGCAGGGGCTGATTCTGCCTCTTCAGCCTGGGGTGCCCTTCCAGCCTGCGGAGAGGTCATACGCAACACCGGAGACCAATACTCAGCCTACGTCAAAAACATTCTTGCCTTTTTAGCTTTTAAGGAAAACATTCCCCACGCCTTAATTGCCTTAGCTCGGATCTCTGAAGTAAACCCTAAGGCCATAAAAGATAAACCCTATCTTAGGCTTATCTCGGTATTTCGCGAAAAGGTCCCCCTTTGGCAAGCCTACATAATTCAAATCTTCAGCAACCTTAAGGCAAGAGAGCTTCTTTCAGAGAGAGAATTTCTCTGCAGGGAGGAGGTTAGAATTTTCGATTTCGAGATGGCAGATTATAAGACTGTTAACTTAGAAGAGCTTTGGTTAGATTATGAAAAGCTTTTCAGAGACCTTTAAACACCTCATCTATTTATATCGCTTATTTTTTGCACGAAAGGGCTTCTCATCACTACGGTATCCCATCTCGGTTGAACATCGAATAAACTGATGCTATAATAGCCCTTGATACCCAGTAAAGGGGGAAATTATGCCTGCAGTAGTTGTGGTGGGGGCTCAGTGGGGAGATGAAGGGAAGGGTAAAATCGTTGACCTGCTAACAGAAAAAGCTCATTATGTTATACGTTTTCAAGGGGGAAACAACGCCGGGCATACCTTAGTAGTTAACGGTAAAAAATACATCTTTCACCTAATTCCTTCAGGGATCTTGCATCCTCATACAGTTTGCGTTATCGGAAACGGTGTAGTCGTTGACCCAGAAGTTTTACTTGGGGAGATAGCAAAGCTAAAACAGGAAGGAGTGCCCATTGGTCCTGAAAAGCTTATAATAAGCGAAAGGGCTCATCTCATTATGCCCTATCATAAAGCCTTAGACCTTGCTCGGGAAGCTAAGGCAAAGGGTGGGAAGATCGGCACAACCGGAAGAGGTATTGGTCCATGCTACGAGGATAAGGTGGGAAGAAGAGGATTCAGAATGATAGATTTGCTCAATCCTAGGTATTTTAAGGAAAAGTTAGAGGTGGTGCTTGAGGAGAAGAACCAGATTCTTCGCTACCTTTCAGCCGAGCCTCTTTCCTATGAAGATATTGTTGAGAAGTATCTTAGCTACGGTGAAGCCCTAAGACCTCATATCAAAGATGTATCCTCCATACTTTATCAGGCAAAAAGGGAGGGGAAAAATCTTCTTTTTGAGGGAGCTCAGGGCACCTTCCTTGACATAGACTTTGGGACCTATCCTTATGTCACCTCCTCAAACACCTTAGCTGGTAATGCCTGCTGTGGTTCAGGGGTTGGACCAACGGAAATAGACCATGTGATGGGCATTGTTAAAGCCTACACTACCCGCGTAGGAGAGGGACCATTCCCTACGGAGCAAAAAAACGAAATTGGAGAGTATTTACGAGAAAGAGGCGGAGAGTTCGGTTCAACAACCGGAAGACCGAGGAGATGTGGTTGGCTTGATTTAGTGATGGTAAAGACTGCTGTCCGATTAAACGGTCTCTCCTCCATTGCTATAACTAAGCTTGATGTCCTCTCAGGGCTAAAGAAAATTAAGGCTTGCGTCTCCTATAAGATAGATGGCAAGGAAGTGGATTATTTCCCGTCAACCCTTGATGAGTTAAGCCGGGTTGAAGCAAAGTATGAAGAGTTTGAGGGCTGGGACGAAGACCTCTCTCAAATTTCCCGTTTTGAAGACCTCCCGAAAAACGCTCAAACTTATCTCCAGTTTGTTCAAAGCTATTTAGGTGTTCCCATTTACCTCGTTTCAGTTGGTCCAGATCGAGGCCATCAGATCAAGCTCGGAGATTTCAAACTATTTTAGAGCTTAAATACCCCCTTATGAAGGATAAAGTCCTTATTGCCAATCGTGGGGAGATAGCCCTAAGGATTATGTCAGCTTGTGAAGAGCTTGGGCTAGACTATGTCTGCGTCTACACTAAAGGGGATGAAGGCTCCCTTCATGTCAAGCTTGCCAAAGAGAAGTATCGCATTTCAGATTATCGAGACATGAACGATTTGCTTTGCGTTGCGGATTATGCTAAGTGCACGGCTATTCATCCGGGGTATGGGTTCTTGTCTGAGAACTACCGCTTTGCAAGAAGGGTTGTGAAAAGGGAAAGACCGCTAATCTTTATCGGACCAAGCTGGGAAGCCATTCGTGACCTTGGCAACAAGCTTACGATGAAGCGGATTGCCCTTGAAGCAGGGGTCCCTGTTATCCCAGGGACAATAGAGCCCATCTACAACGAGGTAGAAGCGGAGATTGAGGCAGAAAAACTTTTAGATGAACTTAGAAGCCATGGCGTTGAAAACACTTCTCTGCTTGTAAAAGCCGTTGCCGGCGGTGGTGGAATGGGGATTGAAGAAGTAAAAGACCTCGTTGAGCTTAGACCCGTATTTCGAAGAGTTAGAGCTTATGCTAAGCGCCTTTTTGGAGATGAAGGGCTGATAATAGAGGCAAAGATTCCAGTTTTTCAGCATTTAGAAGTGCAGGTCCTTGGCACAAAGGATGGGGAATATGTGCATTTTGGCACAAGAAACTGCACCATTCAAAGCCCTTTTAAACAAAAAAGGATCGAAGTTGCCCCAGGCTTTGATTATGAAGGAAAGTTTGCGGTTTACAACTTTGACCCACGGAGGGTAGAGGCAGAGATAATCGAGCACTCACTAAAGCTTGCAAGACATGTCAACTACGATAATGTCGGCACCTTTGAGTGGTTAGTAACCCCTGAAGGAAAATATTACCTAATGGAGGTCAACACAAGGATCCAGGTAGAAAATGAAATATCCGCTCAGATTTCCTTCGTTCATGGAAAAAGGATCAATCTGATAAAAGAACAAATTAGAACAGCCTTAGGGGATAAGCTTGGATATTCTCAAAAGGATGTTGAGTTTAAAGGATACGCCCTGGAGTTTCGTTTGGTCGCCGAGGATGTGAAGAGGGGTTTTCAACCGGTAAGCGGAACCATAACCAGGTTTGACTGGGTTGACCATCCTTGGCTTACCATGAGAACGCATGTTCCAAGAAATGAAAGGTATGAGATACCAACCCAGTTTGACCCAAACCTTGCCTTAGCTATAATCTATGCAGAGGATTTTACACAGTTGATCGATAGGTGCGAAACCTTCCTTTCGGAAGTGGTTATTGAAGGAGAGACCTCTCAAGGAGCCCCCCTTCCAAACAACATTGCCTACCTTAGAGAAAAATTAAGGTTTATCTATCAGTTCATCTACTGAGGCTTAAGAAGGCTAAAGAATGGGTTAAAAGGAGAGATGAGGATCGAGAACCACAAAAGGCTCAAAGAACTCCTTGAGAAAGCTGAGTACATCCGGGATATCAAGGGTGAAGACTTTGAAGATGTTATGGAAGTATACTCTCAGCTTAAGTATGCCTTTGAGAATTTTTATGACCTTTCCGAGGAAGAGATAGATTCTTTGCTTAAGAGTTCAGAAAAAAGGCTTGAAGAGTTAACCATCCTTGGAGAAAAAAACCTTACCCCTTATGAGATAGTTAAAATTACGCGGCACCCTCAGAGGTTTACCCTTCAAGACATTTTAGAGAATGTTTACGATAGCTATGTGGAGCTTGGGGGAGAAGGGGAGATCAACATTGATCCCGCCGTTGTTTGTGCTAAGGCTATGCTTATCAGGCGAGTCGGTGATGATTTTCATGTGCATCAAGTTATGGTTATTGGTCATGAAAAGGGGAGCGGAGAGGAGTTTAGAAGGGGGGGTAGCGCTGCTCCTTGGGGAAATGAAAAGGCTTTGCGTTACATGCGCATGGCTGAAACAGAAGGCATACCCATCCATTTTTTCATCTTTACTCCAGGCGCTTATCCTATTGAGGATTATCCTGGTGCTGCACAGCAGATCGCTCGGAATCTTTATGCTATGTCCAAGCTCCAAGTTCCGATGATATCCTTCATATCTGAGGGTGGTTCAGGAGGTGCTGAAGCTATAGGTTTAGCAGACCTTAGGCTCATGGCTGAAAAGGGCTATTATTCCGTGATAAGCCCTGAGGGAGCAGCCGCTATTGTTGCCAAGCTTCGCGATGGTCGTCCACCAAGGGAATTGGTAGAAAAAATGGCTAAAGCCTTAAAGCTAACCGCTCGGGATAACCTTGAGCTTGGCACCATCGATAGGATAATTCCTGAGCCACCACTTGGCGCAAGAAAAAGGGACTATGAATTCTTTAAAAGGCTAAAGATTGAATTAATCAAGGCAACGGATGAGGTCGTTTTAAGAACTCGAGGCTTTAAAACCTTCACCAAGCATGCCCTTTCTAAACAAACAACAGATAACTTTAGCTACTATGTAGATTGGGACCTCTCAGAAGACGAAAAGGAAATCCTCGTTGAGCTACGGTATGAAAAGTATCGCAAGATGACCCAATGGGCAGTCGTCATGCCTAAGGGGCTATCCCATGCCCTGAAAGAAAAGGGAGAGAATTTCCTTAGGGTCTTGAGAAATGAAGTTAAATACAGGGTTTTAAAAAGCGGGCATAAGACTTTCAAAAGGCTCATTGACGACATTTTAAGCGAATCAAGCCTTCTTTTAAAGCCAGTCTCAGACCCGGTAAAGACAGTTTACAACCTTATCGTGGGAAAAAAGGTTAAACCCAGGCTCCCTACTATACCTGAGGAAGAGGGAGGAGTCTACGAGCTCCCTGTGGCATTAGAAGATAGAACTGTCACTTGCCCTCAAGCTGAAAAGTATGGCTGTCCGGACATCTGGGTGCCAGACCTTTACGGTGAATTCTGCGGGG
>Ga0315272_10000415_pt1 | contig 21309 bp, 18 predicted proteins | sample C3_middle_MG_FD_203918 | JGI IMG/M metagenome (GOLD analysis project Ga0315272, IMG submission 203918) | Sediment microbial communities from Yellowstone Lake, YNP, Wyoming, USA - C3_middle | ecosystem: Environmental > Aquatic > Freshwater > Lake > Sediment | place: USA: Wyoming | collected...
TCACTCTCACTCTTTTTGGTACCCGGAGCGGGACTTGAACCCGCACAACCGTAATGGTCACAGGATTTTAAGTCCTGCGTGTCTACCATTCCACCATCCGGGCAGATACTTTGTCGTGCAGTCGAGCAGTCATGCAGTCATGCAGTCATGCAGTCATGCAGTCATGCAGTCGGTAGAAATAAGTGGTGCAAATTTATAATAAATAATCCTTAATTAAAACAGTTGATCCCCTAAGAGGATAAAAAACTCTGTGGTTCTCTGTGCCTCCCCCGTGTAACTCTGTGTAAGTTCTTAATATTTTATAAGTTACACAGAGAGCAACAGGGTAGACACTGAGCACCTCAGAGAAAGACAATTGACTATTTCACAAGTATCGGCTTGCCTAATCCGACTTTCTCCAGTTCATCAAGCTGAGTCTTTGCATCGCCAACAACAACATAGTACATTTTTGCCGGATCAATATATTTATTTGCCAGCTCAAGCACCTTTGTAACTGTCAGCCCTTTGATAAATTTCTCTTCCTGCTTGATAAAATCATCAGGCAGATTAAATGCAGTCATCGTATTAAGCATGCTGAGAAGATTGCCGAGTGTCTCAAACCTTAGGGCATTACTCTTCATGAGCGAAGATTTCGTAAAGTCTATGTAATCCTGCGGAATATCCTTCCTGTATTTTTCCATTTCCGTCTTGAAAATAGTTACAGACTCCAGTGTGGAATTTGTTCGCACCCTGGATGTCGCAATGAAAGTACCATAGTTTTTTGCGCCAAAAATACTGGATCTGGCTCCATAGGTAAATCCTTTTTCTTCTCTGAGAATAAGATTAAAAATGCCATTGAACGATCCTCCGAGTTTGTAATTGGCAACAGTCGCAGGAAAGAAATCGGGATCAGTTCTTGCAAGCGATGGTGCACCGATAGCAATGACTGATTGTTTTGCACCCGGAACATCAACAAAATAAATCTGTGATTTTTCGGGAGCTGCTGGTACTTTAATTTCAGGTATTACAACATCTTTTGCTTTCCAGTTCTGGCTAAGGCCCGTCAGGGCGGCTTTAACTCTTGACTGATCAACATTACCCACTACAAGAAATTTCGCGATGGAAGGAGAGATGTACTTATTATAATAATCTTTCAGATCATCGATCGTGATTGCTGAAACAGAAGCCTCTGTTCCAGTTGCATCTGTGGCAAGGATATTTTCACCGAACATCAGCTTATTAAGAGTACTTGAAGCAAGATAATCCGGACTGGCAGCATTCCTCTTGAGCGTATTGATAATACGGCTTTTTGCAAGTGCAAATGCTTCCGCGTCCCATCTTGGTTCAAGCAGGATCTCCTGTACCAAAGAAAGTGTTTTCTCAAAATATTTAGTCATTGAACTGACATCCACCGAAATATCTTCATTGGAAGAAGTCACCCTTATTGATGCACCCAGTAAGCCAATCGCATCTTCAAGCTGCTCGGGAGTCTTATTTTTTGTTCCTTCATTCAGCATTGATGCTACCAGGTTGGCAACTCCGGCTCTATCAACTTTATCAAGCATATGCCCGCCATCGATGACAATTGAATACTGCACTAATGGCAGTTCATTCTGAGCTATACCCCAGATCTTCATTCCATCCTGGAGTGATGCTTTCCATGGTGTCGGGATTGTAACTTCAGGATCGGGACCAATCTTTGGCATGACAGAGCGGTCCAGTTTTGTTTTGGTTTTAACAATAGCTTCGTCTTTTGAGGCATCAGCCTTAACTTCTGCTGCTTTTGTAACATCTTCCTCTATAATTCCTGATTTAGCTGATCCGGCAACCATCAGATTTGATTTTCCCTTTGGAACGAAACTTGTTTCAACATAGTTTTTTCCTTTTATGTACTTATTGTACACAGCTTTCACATCAGCCATTGTTACGGCCTGAATAGCAGCAAGATCCTTTTTATAGTATTCCGGATCTCCGGTGTTCATTGTATATTCTGCAAATTGAAACGCTTTGCCCTGGACGCTTGCAAAACTGTTGTAGAAACGGGTTTCATAGCCGGCCTTGATCCTGGTGAGATCTTCTTCAGTAAAACCGTCTTTTTCAAATTTTGCCAGTCCTTCAAATATAGCTTTTTCAACATCCGTAAGATTCACATCGGGATTGGCTGTTACAGAAATGGAGAAACTGCCTGCCAACTCCTGTGAACCGTTTCTTGCCATAACTCTCGAGGTTAGTTTCTTGTCTTTAACAAGCACTGTATACAACGGAGATTTTTTTGTTCCTGCAAGCAGATCTCCAAGGAAGTTCAGTGCATAGGAGTCTTTGGAATATCTTTCTGCCGACGGAAATACCATGGTTAACTGAGGAGCCTTGGCAAAGTTGTCCTCATGATAAAGTTTGACCGATGAGGCGAGCGATACAGGCATCGGATTTCTCTTTTCAATTTTTTCACCTGTAGGTATTTCCCCAAAATATTTTTCCACCATAGCTTTCACCTCATTCTTGTCAATATCACCCGATATTACAACTGTTGCATTATTTGGTGAATAGAACTTCTTATGGAAAGCTTTTACATCTTCAACAGTAGCACTTGTGAGATCTTCCATTTCACCTATGACAGTCCAGCTGTAGGGATGGCCCTTTGGATAGAGGTTTTTTCCAATCAGTCCCTGGTTAAATCCATATGCTGCATTATCAACGCTTTCGCGTTTTTCGTTCTGTACTACATTCTGCTGGTTTGTAAGTGCAGATTTTGTTACGGTATTCTCAAGATACCCCATTCTGTCAGATTCCATCCATATCGCCATTTCCAGGGCATTCCTGGGAACTATTTCATAATAGTTGGTCCTGTCCTGATTAGTACTACCATTAAGGGTTCCGCCGGCTCCCTGAATGTTTTTGAAATATGTGTCTTCCGGAACATTCTCCGACCTTTGAAACATCATGTGTTCGAAAAGATGTGCAAAACCTGTCTTGCCAGGTACTTCACGACTCGATCCAACATGATAATATATTGCAAGAGCCGCTATAGGATCAGATTTATCAACGTTGAGAATCACTGTCAATCCGTTCGGAAGCCGGTATTTCTCAAATGGGATGGTTAATCCCGAATCTTTACTCTGTGCATGCACAAAAAAGGTACTTATTGTCATAAGCAAAATGACCACAAATAGGAATCGTTTCATAGTTAGTTGATTAAGATTTTACTTTTTGGTAGTTTAGAATTCCGAAGTTAATATAAAACCTGGTTTTTGGTTTTCTTCTAACATTATTTAACAGTTTATTGAAAAGTTAAGTCTGGACGTATTGTTACTATTAATGAGCGCAATCCGTTATCCGATGAAATTTTGATGTCAAAGAATTGATATATGGATTTTGGAAATTAAAAAAATTGCTTATTTTTGCCCGTGATTTTGCGGGAGTAGCTCAGTTGGTAGAGCACGACCTTGCCAAGGTCGGGGTCGCGGGTTCGAGTCCCGTCTCCCGCTCAAACAAAAATTAAAGCTGCATTATGTGCGGCTTTTTTTGTTTGAATAATTTGATCTTTTTGGGATTTGACTTACCTGGAATAGAACATTTATTTATTTAAAGTATAGTCATAAGTTCTAATGTATTAATTAACAGACACATATGTTTATATATGAGTAATTGAGTTATTAACACTTCTTCCATTTGCCTGTTTATAAAATCATCTAATTTAATTTAGATTAAATAAAAATAGTATTAATTTTGTATTGTTAATCTGAACAGGATGAGAGTGATCAGAGAATTATTCTTCTTCCGGTATCATTTTAAGTTCATATTTTTGAGGAGAAAGTTCCACTCCATGGCTGGGACTAATACACCTTAATAAAATGGCAACAAAAACTGCAAAAAAAGCAGCACCAGGATCTACTAAAAAATCAACTGCCGGTGCTACCAAAGCAAAGCCGAAAGATAAGAAGTAGGCAATAATAAAAGAAGGCGTCAATTATGGCGCCTTCTTCATTTATAACATTATCAAGAATAATTATCTTTTTAATGGTCCCCAGTTGAGAAGTGTGTTGTTTTCAAAATAAAGCAGAGCTTTTCTGTAATACCATTCTTCTTTGATGGTATTTCCATTGATGACCCTGTTAATCCGTTCTGCCACCCCCCAGCTGTCTTTTACCATCTCAGAGTTCATTCCCTTCCAGATCTTACCTGCAGCGAGCCTTGCTGCCATGGTTGTCCCATATTTATTCTCAAGATATGTAAAACGGCTTTGCTGTTGCTGCTGAGCTGGTTGTGCATCCTGATCAGACTGTTGGGAATAAAGGACCCGCTGCTGAGTTGAAGGAATTGCATGCATATCTACCTTCCTGTTGAAAATATAGCCTTCACTATCCTGATACAGTACATGAAGATAGGTACTGTCAGAATCGAGAACTGAAACTACCGAATCAGCAGGAATAATGAGAATGACTGTCGTGAGATCATCTTTTGCTGCAAAGAGCCTTGATGAATTTTTTAATGTTGCTGTTGCAATAATCTTCTGATTGTCAGACTGATTCTGTTCAAGAGACTTAAGCTGATCAACCTTACTGGTCTGCGCATTGACAGATGCAAAGCAGATAATAATGACCGAAATAAGTATTATTCTTTTCATATATTCTTTATTGAGTTAACGCAAAAAGTGTACCGTTTATTTCTGTTTCTTCATTATAAGCATCAATCCGTCACGCACAGGCATAATAACCTCCTCTATACCGGTTTCAGCCTTAATCATTTTATTGAAATTGATGATCCCCCTTGCCTGGGGATCATTCGTTTCATCTTCAAGGACCTGTCCGCCCCAGAGAACATTATCCGCAATAATGAACCCCCCTGGCTTAACCTTATCGATTATTAATTTATAGTATTCGACATATTCACGTTTATCCCCGTCAATGAATACCAGGTCAAACATTTGATCCAGATCAGGAATTAATTCCTGGGCCTTTCCGGTCATCTGGATGATCTTTGAATCAACCGCTGCCTTTTTAAAGTAGGAGAGCGCAAAATCTGTCAGTTCATCATTTATTTCAATAGTAATTAATTTACCTCCTTCTTTAAGTCCTTTTGAAAGACATATCGCCGAATAACCCGTGAAAGTTCCGATCTCAAGAATATTCCCCGGTCGTATCATCATTGACAGCAATGCAAGAAATTTACCCTGCAGATGCCCTGAAACCATGTTCGGATTTACAAACCTGATATGAGTCTGCCTGTAAAGATCTTCAAGAACAGGATCTTCAGGTGATGAATAATCTTCGATATATTTTTCAAGCTTTTTGTTCATTGTCGTGCATTTTCACTTTCGCCTCCCACTTCCCCCTTTAGGAGGGCAGGGGGGCCTGACTGTATTTATTTGTAAATCAATGTTGAAAGTTTTGATGGTTCAAAAATATCATTGGCTGTCTCAAGCAATTCGGATGCACTAACAGCATCTATTTTTCTGCAAAGATCTTCTATTGTGTCAATTTTATTGAATATCAGCAGGCTCTTTCCCAGGCTCAGCATAAGGCTCTCGTGATTTTCATATCCTCTGGCAAGATAGCCTTTTATCTGATTCTTTGCCTTGCTGAGCTGAATAGTTCCAAGTCTTGATGTCCGCAGCTTTTCCAGCTCACTCATGGCAATTGAAATGCTTTTGTTTAAATATTTGCTGTCGGTACCAAAATATATGGAAAAGATTCCGGTATCAACGTATGGACTGTAGCTCGATTCCACATTATATGCCAGACCATTCTTTTCACGGAGTGAAAGGTTAAGCCTGGAGTTTAATCCCTGTCCACCGAGAATATTATTCAGAAGGAACATGCCCATTCTCCTTTTGTCCTTGAGGTCGTAAGCCAGATTGCCTATTATGCAATGGTTCTGATAGGTTTCCATTTTCTTAGTTACGGAAGAAGGTTTATATATCCAGTGCCGGCCTTCTTTCTCAACAAATTTTTCAGTCACGATGTGTTCAAAATTCGACTTAAAAAGCTTAATTATCTTTTCGTTACTTATATTTCCGACAGAGCAGAATACCATTTGTGATGTACTGTAGTTTGCGGAAATAAAATCGTGGATCATCGTCTGCGAAAATGATTTTATCGATTCAGGTGTGCCAAGAATGTTACGTCCGATAGGCTGATCTGAGAAAATCAGCTCTTCGAAATCGTCAAAAATCAGTTCAGAAGGATTATCGAGGTATGAATTTATCTCTTCAATGACTACATCCTTCTCCTTTACGATCTCTTTTTCGGGAAAAACCGAATTAAATGTTATATCGCTTATAAGTTCAATAGCTCGTTCATAATCTTCTTTAAGGAACGAAGCATGGATGGCTGTTTCCTCCTTTGTAGTATAGGCGTTAAGCTCGCCTCCCACATCTTCAAGTCTGCTGAGAATATGATAGGCTTTTCTCTTTTTTGTTCCCTTAAACAGCATGTGTTCAATGAAATGAGCTATTCCATGTTCGGGAGTTGTCTCGTCGCGCGAGCCGGTATTTATGATAAGTCCGCAATGCGCAACCAATCCCGGAATAGGATAATGAACAAGTCTGATGCCATTATCGAGTGTATGAAGAAGGAGTTCCATCATGAAATTTTAGTGCGTTTGCAAAGGTACCATATGATTAAAATGATTCCAAATAGATTTTTTTTCACCAAACTATTTGCTTACTCGGATTTGAGATATATATTTGCAGACCGAAAAGGAGGTGCCATAGCTCAGTCGGTAGAGCAATGGACTGAAAATCCATGTGTCCCCGGTTCGATTCCTGGTGGCACCACCCAGAAAGGCCGCCCGATTAACTTCGGAGTGGCCTTTTTTTATTTACGGAATATATGAAAATCCATATGCTCCGTCCCGTTCCTTACTCCCCCCGATTGCTTTTGGGAAATAACAGGAGGAAAGTGAATATCAGAAAATTAATCCACGTGAATAATGCAACTTATTTTAATTATTGTGTAATGCTTAAACTTTAATATGGGCATACCTTTCGATTTATTAAAATAATCATAAAACAAAAAATAAACGATAACTCAGTATTTGATGAGTCTTAAATGGTTTTGAAGTTTTAATATCAGGGTCGAGGATTGACACAGTAAATATTTTTAGATATAAGTTTTGTAATTAAATCATATTAAGGAGGAAACAACATGAAAATTGATGAAAAAATCGATCCAAGACCTGGAAATGAAAATGCAGATGCCAGGCGAAAAGAAGCGATTATCAGGGAAAATGAAAACAGGACCAGAAAAGAAGAAACTAAAAAAGCGATATTAACTACTTCAATCATTGGATTTTTACTGCTGCTGATTACCGGGATAATTGCTTATTCGCTTTATAACCGTGATCATAAACAGCTGCTTAGTCAGATGGAGGCGCAAAAGAATTCTTTTACCAATATCATAACTTCACGTGATTCAGTGATAGGTGATTGGGTTACTACTTTTGGGGATGTTGAAAGGAATATCGCTATAATAAAAGAAAAGGAACATATTATCTCCACTAATTCGTCGAATGTGGAATTATCAAAAGATAAGAGACAACAGGTTGTGGAGGATATTAAATACATTAATTCGCTGCTTGAACAAAACAAAAAGAAAATTGCCTCTTTAAATGCTCAATTAGGTAAGTCAGGCGGAACAATAAAGGCTCTGCAAAATACAATCACAGAACTGGAAGCATCAGTTAAAAAAAGCGAGGGTGAAGTTTCAGATCTGAAGACCATGCTACTCAGTAAAAACTTCGAAATTGACCAACTGAATACTAAGAATTCAGATTTGCAAACAACTATAGTTCAGAAGGATGAAAAAATCAGCACTCAGACTAACGAGATGAATAAGGCTTATTTTGCCCTTGGAACATATAAGGAGCTAAAGGTTAAGGGTCTTCTGACCAAAGAGGGGGGATTCATTGGTTTAGGCAAAACGAAAACTTTGGTCGGAAGTTTTTCCGACAGCTCCTTCGTTCAGATCGATATCACTGTAACCAAATCAGTTCAGCTAAATTCAAAAAGCGCCAAACTAATATCTGATCATCCTGCAGGTTCTTATAAGTTCATACGCGACAATAACAAGAAAATTGAATCAATTGAAATTACTGATCCGGCGCAATTCTGGAAAATTTCAAAATATGCTGTTATAGAGATTACTAAATAATATAATTCAATATTCCAGGAATAACTGTTTCAAGGGCAGTAACTTCATAAACCTCGCAATCTCATTGATCTGCAAGGTTTTTAGTTTTTACTGATAATTGAACCTGAGTTTTGAACCATGAGTAAATACATCATGCTTATTCTACTGCCTACGGAACTCAGAAACATTAATTCTTTAATGGCAATGATTATTCGTATCTTTGCACAATGAAAGAAGATATATTAATACCAATTACAAAAGAGGAAGATTTTGTTGCTGCCAATAAACGCAGAGACACATACGCCCTGACAAGAGATTTACAGGCTATGGAATTCAACCAGGCTATTGTGACCAGAGAAGGAATGGAAGCCAGGAATCTGGTTAAATGCGATAAATGCGGTAAGGAATTTGCCGCAGGAACAAAATCAAAAGATCCTCTGACCTGCCCTTCGTGCAAATCAGCTAAATGAAAAGGTACTGACATTTTATAGACCTTTTTCCAATATATTTATTTTTGCCTCGATTTTATTAATCGATGATAACTGATCATATTTAATCCTTATCCTGATTTTCCGGGATATCTATCAGTCAATTAAATTATCCATCGTATGCGACCGGAAGATTGGACATTCTGTTCAGATGATTCCCAAACTTATCAGAGAATTGATTGTTAATATTTTGACGGCTGTTAATATGAAATGAGTTTTCATTTCATCCAGACCATAAAAATTGCTATGATATGATAAATTCAGTTAAATATACTCTTGCATCTGTTTTGTTGATATATACATTGACTTGGTTGTTTTCCTGTACTAAAAAATCAGCAACACCGGTTATTACAACCAGCGAAGTGACCAATATTAATAATACTTCAGTTTATGCAGGAGGAACAATAACAAGTGATGGCAATACTGATATTACTTCAAGAGGGGTTTGCTGGTCGGGACAAGCTAATCCGACAATTCAGGATAATATCAGCGACGAAGGCTCCGGAACAGGATCCTTTACCGCAGTAATCAGCGGGTTAACTCCGGGAACTCTCTACCATACCAGGGCCTATGCCACAGACAAGATTGGCACTTTCTATGGCTCAGATCGTCAGTTTACCACATTGGGAAACAGCGGCGGAAATGATAGCAGTTGGTCAGGCAATAACAATGGACATCCGCTACTTATAATTGAAAATAAGAGTTTTGCAAATTCAGCATCAAGCTGGAGTGGTGTTTTGATCACACATTCAGCTCCGGTAAATCTGATCTTCCGGAACAACCTTGTTACCTCTGTAAACGCTGAAGGATATATGCTTCAGGCAGGAGATGAAACTCCGGCCGGAGGTAACAATAAACTTGACGGTGAAACAATAACAGGAAACAGATTTGTCTGGAATGGTATTGATAAGGCGAGTACAATCACTCATGGCATATTTTTAGGCTACAATATTAACAGCAGTGTAAAATATAATTATCTCTCCAGGGTACCTACTGGAGTAGTCCTCAAATCGAACGGAATGGGCAACACTTCAGGAGGGGTAGCATATAACATAATAAGCCGTTCGGGCAATATTGCAGTGGCAATCAAGGGTATCAACAATGTTGCAGTATATAATAATACCTTTTATTCCGATGAGGTAAAGTACACGGGCAATTCAAATCCCGGCACAAATTATGGTATTATAGACATATTTGCCAATGACGGATTATCGCCCCTGGCTTTCTCAAAGGGGGCTAAAATTAAAAACAATATATTCTACACCGTCAATCAGATCTCAAACATTACAATTGAAGATTCCGGGGATCTCGAAGGCTTTGAATCAGATTATAATGTATTCTGGTGTGAAGCAGGTACGCCGGTCTTTAATTACCTGGGGACTGTGAAGACATTCGCTGAATGGCAGGCATTAGGCTTTGACACTCATTCCGTTGTGATAAATCCGAACTTTTCCGATTTTACGAACTTTGTTCCGTCTTCCCGGCTTGATTATGGGACTGACCTTGGTACAACCTGGCAGACCGGATTATCGGTTGATACAACCTGGACTTTAGGTACACCTCCTGGTACCACAATTCAGAACGGCACGTGGCAGGCGGGTGCCAGATTATATTGAGTCTGCATCCGGCACTAGCAAAAATCAACAGGAATTTTAATCTCTAATTTTCAAATTGTCACAGATTAGTATTATTTTTATCTTGTGACGTTTTATCAGATTTGAGTACCTGGTCCGAAATTTAATAATTAGTATTTATAAACATGAAAACACAAAAATCGAGAAGAGATTTTCTTAAAATTTCCGCTGTTGGTGGTTTAGGAGCCATAGCTATGACTCAGCTTGGATGCAAGAACACTGCTGCACCAGTTACTCCGGCCGCAGCTGCAGCTGCAGTTACTCCCGCTGCTGATCCCAAATCATTTAATCTTGCATTGCAATTGTATACAATCCGCGATGCTATGGAGAAAGATGTGGTACTTGCTTTAACACAGGTAGCGAAAATAGGGTATACAAAAATTGAATTAGCCAATTATACCAATGGAAAATTTTATGGTTTTTCACCTGCAGAATTTAAAAAAATAGCCAATGATCTCGGCCTTGATATTTTCAGCAGTCATACACAGGTAGAAGCGCAGGGTATTACTCTCGACAATGCGAAGAAAATGGCTGAAGATCATGCCGTTCTGGGTGTAAAATATTGTGTTCAGCCCTGGGTGGTTGAAGAAGCACGTAAAACCATCGCAAGTTATCAGAAGATGGTCGCTGACTGGAATAAAGTAGGCAAAATCATGAAGGAACACGGCATTCAGTTTGGCTATCATAACCACAATTTCGAGTTCGACACAATAGATGGTAAGGTACCTTATTTTGATGTTTACATGAAAGAAATGGACAAGGATCTCATTACTATGGAGATTGACCTTTTCTGGACAATTAAGGCCGGGCACAATCCAGTTGATATTTTCAATAAATATCCTGGAAGATTCCAGATCTTCCATCTGAAAGATGCTTATACACAGGAAGCTCCTTTCTTTGTTCCCAAAAGCGTTGACATGGCACCTGTTGGGGCAGGAATTACTGATTTTAAATCTATCCTTGCTGCCAAAGATATTGCTGGCATGAAACACATGGTTGTTGAACAGGACTGTTCATTTACTGATATAAGAACCAGTATCAGTAATCTGGCGTCAAAAATTCTGATCTGATCTTACTGATTATACTAAATTAAAACCCGGAGGCAATGACCCCCGGGTTTTTAATTTAATATAACGACTTATCATAAGGTCAGGATTATACCTCGTCTCCCTTCCGGAGATAGAAACCAACAACATTTAACCCTTCATTTTTCCTGTAATATTCAGGTTCTGTAAGGCTCGACAGTTCAAGTCTTTCAACCTTTATCATGGAACTGCCGTCTTTCTGTTTCATTACCTGAACACCTTTGGTAGTCCGGCTGCCGACAGGATTAATCAAACGCGTATTGAATACCACAACTTTCTTAATGTTACTCATTGTAACAAGATCAATATCTTCATCTATATGCTCTATAAAGATCAGCTTTGATTCATTGTTAAACGCGTTTCTGAGTTTTTTCCTCTGGTATTCTGTTCTGAAACTGGTCATGGCAATCTTCCCTATTTTCCCGTTCTCAAAGGCAACAATGAGGTATCCTTTATAACCCTTCTCCCCGGTTACGTAAATTGCTTTTTCACCTGCTTCGTATTCAACCTTATCAACTGCCTGATGTATATTGTAAATCTCCTTTTTGGGAATTTTGTAAACATTGCATAATGAGGTGAATACCAATATTTCATTTGAGTTGAGATCATTGGCAATTTTAACCGGCATCTGATTTAAAGCTTCTTCCATCCTTTGTCAATTTTTGATTAAGCATTAAAGATAGAAATTAAAAAATTTAACTGCTAAAATTATCGTATTCCAGGTATTAACAAATCTTTAACTTAATGCTTTGAATATCACATTAAACCTTATTGATAAGTTTCAATCTAATATTCAGTTTAAAAAAAATATTATCATGAAAACAACAATTAAGTTAGCAGCAGTGGGAATTCTGACATTGATACTCTCTACAGGTGCAATTTCAGGACAGGAACAGTCTTCGTCTCCTGCAGCAGGGAATAGGAAAGGAATTTCATCCGTATTAACTGCACAGCAGAAAGAGATGATCAGACAAAGACGTGAAAAACAAAAAGCCTTCAGGCAGAGTTTCAAAGCAACAATTTCACAAAAGCAGAAGGAAATATTGGGTAATCCAAGAGTTATGCCTTATGAAAGACACAAAGAATTCAGGGCTTCATTTACTGACCAGCAGGTATCAATGATTCTTGGTCAGAGAGAAGAAATAAAAAAGATGAGGCTGGAATTCAAGGCTACGCTTACTCCGGAACAGAAAGCAGCGATTAAGAAGATCTCTCAGGAAAGACGTATGCAATCACATCATCACTTCAAAAGATCAATGCTGACAGATACCGGATTTGCAGTATGATTTTTTTGAAATAACCCTTATAATTTACAGCGAGGGTTATTAATAAAAAATGGATTTGGTTTTAAGAGGGGCTTTCGCAGGAAAACCCCTCTTTTCTGAATACGGTCCAATATGGTGAATTGTATTATATTGCATCCTTTTGCTTGCTTTGCCTGTACGGGATGTGAAATTTATTATTGCCAGGTTTGTGACTTTGAGATTGTTATTACACCGGTAAAAAGCAGCCGCAAATCAGCCGGTAAGGAAAAATAATAGATAATCCGCAAGGGTTGTTTTTCAGTACTACCTTACTCTCATATTTTAATAGGCAGTTCTTACGTGAATACGCAATTCCATTTGCGAATAATTTTTAATTATTTTTGATTTATAATCGTTAATCAGATTATTTTTGATTCTCTTTGATTATAAATTGAAAATATGTTTCTGTCTTCATATACCCTCATGGATATACTGCTTAGCCTTACGCTCGCATTTATCATGCTGGGAGTGGGATTGTCGCTTACGACAGAAAATTTTAAAACAATCTTTTTATTTCCAAAATCTCTCATTGTAGGACTGACATCACAAATTATCGTCCTTCCTATTATTGCTTTCATAATTTCCTATTTCTCCAATATGTCACCAGCGCTTAAGGTAGGAATGATTATTCTCGCTTCATGTCCCGGGGGAACCACTTCCGGTTTACTTACATATTATTTCAAGGGGAATGTAGCACTCTCTATTACATTCGCTTCAATAAACAGTCTTCTTACTCTGTTCACCATACCGTTTATCGTTAATCTGAGTCTTCTGTATTTTTTTGGTAAATCGACTATGATTCATCTTTCCTATATAGAGACTATTATCCAGATCTTTGCAATTACAATAATTCCTGCATTTATTGGAGTTTTGATCAGATCTTCCAAACCTGAATTTGCGTTGAGGATACAGCGTCCGGTAAAAGTATTGCTAACGATTGCTCTGGGAATTGTCTTCATAATACTCTTCTTCGCAGGGAAAGAAACCGGAGGAACAGGAATTACTGTCGAAGAGGTAATGGGAATACTTCCATACGCCCTGTTATTAAATATTCTTTGTACGTCGTGGGGTTTTTTTCTGGGTAAAATTGCCGGGCTGGGGATAAGAAATGCATATACAATAGGCATTGAGGCATCAGTACATAATACAACACTTGCATTTCTGGTTGCCGGAACACTTCTTCATGATGCGGAGATGGTAAAGCCTTCGCTTATCTATGCTATGTTTTCTTTCTGGACTGCAGTTATTTACAGCATTATTATCAAGAAAGCCACCGGGACCCGGATATTCGCAGAGTTTAAATCCTGAATTCATCTTAGAATATAAGAGGTTGTCTTAAAGGTTGCTTTTTACCCCTAAGGCCCCCAAGGGAGGATGTGGAACTATATGATATTTAATAAGTCCCCCCTGGGGATCTAAGGGTAAATATTAAAAAAAGCAACCGGGCATTATTTTTTTACTGATGCTCCTGGTTTTAAAGGCAAATTGAATTGCCTGTTGAAAAAGCTGTCTTTCAAAGAGTCCATTCCCCAGAAAAGACTGTCAAGACGATTCATATTGTTTCTGAACCTGCCTAAAAAGAAATCCTTTTTATAAAAGTCATATTTCAGTAAGGAATCGCTGAAGAAGAAATCATTGAAAAACGGATCCTTCGAAAAGAAGTATTTATGATTAAACTGATCCTTGAAATTATTAAAAATGCTGTCCCTCAACCTGGAGTTATTTTTAATATTTGAGTAGTAGTATGAATATGTCGAATCAAATTTTACCAGATTCCCGTTTTTATCATACTCTTTCTTAACCTTAATATCGGTATGCGGGGCATTGGTATCAGCTTTGCTGACAGTCTCCTGTGATTTAGTCTGGCCATTGCAGCTTATTAGTGCAACTGATATTATAATGGCTGTAAAACCTCTGTTTAACATAGCGTTGAGTTTTAATGTTAATACTGATCAACCTTAAAATCCCGTCAGATGTTATACCAGTCCGTTATCAGCTCTGTCAGGAGACAGATATTTGTCTGGCTGGCTTTGGTTTAGCTTCTTCCTTTTTAGGAATAATTACCTTCAGAATACCATTTTCATACTTTGCCTTAATCTTTTCACTGTCTGCGGAATTGGGCAGTGTAAAAGAGCGGCTGAATGACTGGTAACTGAATTCACGCTGGGTGAACTCCTGTCCCTCCCTGGTCTCCTTTTCAGTTTCTTTATCAGATGAAATGGTAAGCAAATCGTGATTCAGTTCAATCTTAAATTCACTTTTTGCAAAGCCAGGAGCGGCCATCTCAACTTCAAAGGATTCAGAATTTTCCTTTATGTTTACCGATGGCAGTGTGGTATTTGTATTAGAGTAGTTCCTGTTCGACCAGTTAAATAAATCGTTTTCAAAAAAACGGTCGAACACTGATGGCTGATGATTTGAAAATCTTACGAGTGACATAGTTTAATCCTCCATTTTAGTTAAACAATTTAATTTCCCGGATGCCATTATCAAATGAAATGCCATTTTATCAGGAGATAAATATGCCTGAGAATTATTTGTCAGATTTTCAAATAATTATTTTTTTTGCTCGGATTTGGTGTATGAAAAATTGACATATTTGTATTGACAAAATATGCAAAAATGTCATATAAACAGTTAGTAATGACCGGATTGATCAGGATGCTGCTGTGAAATATTGTTTAGAAGCAGAAAGCATGACCAGTCTGAAGTATTATGACTGTATCAGATCAGCCGGAACTTCTTTAAGCCTTGTTATATCGGCTATCTTTTCTTTGATATCAAATCCGGATTTGCACTTAACGCTGCAAGCGGAGCAATTCACGCATTCTTTTGAATATTCAACTTCAGCCATTGTTTGCCAGGCCTGCCTGATATTCTTGTATCCGTAAGCATACATATAACTTCTCATCATTGTCGGAATATCAAGATCATAAGGGCAGTCAGAAAGGCACTTTTTACATTGAAGGCAATATAACCCTGGCTCATTAAGAAGACCTGTAATATTGAGGTCATTTAATTCCTGATCAGTCATTTTCAGGTTATTGATCAGGGCCAGGTTATTCTGTAACTGATCGAATGTAGACATCCCCGATACAATAGATGTTATATTTTCATTCTTAAGCACCCATTTCAGTGCAGCATTGATATTAATCGGAGGACCTGATTTTTCCCTCCCGGCGCCTGCGGTTGACTTCATAGCCACAATCCCCATCCCGGCTTTAACTGCGTATGAAACCGCATTCTTCATAGAATCATTATTGGCAGATTTGAAGTTATAGGCTGGCATTGCAATATCATATATCCCTGAATCGGCAGCAGCCATCAGAGCTTCCTCGGTATCGCTGTGCGAAGCGATTCCAACGAAACGGGTTTTCCCCTGTTTCTTAAGCTGCGTCAGCGCTTTAAGAACTCCTTCATTTAAAACAGTTTCTTTTTTCCCTGCATAAGGAAAAAGAAAGACATCAACATAGTTGAGCCCGAAACGTTTAAGGCTTCCTTCAGCTTTCTTTATATAGGCAGCCGGATCAAAACCTTTTATAAAAGTGCCAGAACGCATGTCCATGCCGTCAGGCGGTACAGCAGTGCCAATAATAAATGAATCACGAGGTAGACCTTTCAATCCTTCACCGACCAGCTGTTCATTTTTACCTTCGCCATAATAAGTTGCTGAGAAAAAGAGCCTTACACCGGCTTCGTAAGCTGCCCTTACCAGACCCGATGTCGATGTATCTGCAGTACCCATGCTTATCAGCGGAACTTTTAATCCTGTTTTTCCAAGAACCCTTACCGGCAATTCCGGAGGAGCTGTATTTAAGACAGAATCAACTGCGTTTTTTCTCATAATACCAGGAACCAGGGCAACAGCTGATATGCCGAGAACACTTTTTTTCAGAAATTCACGACGATTATCTGCTTTCATGGCTGAATTTAGATTTTGTGACTAATGTAAATCATTTCTTGTAACGCCTATAAATTTATCCAATTTTAATGAATATTTCAATTGATGAATTAATTAAAGTATTTTTGGATTCATGATAACTATTATCGACTATAAAACCGGTAATCTCGGTTCCATTCAGAATATACTCAGGAGAATCGGAGAGGAATCAGTCATCACCTCTGATAAAGACGAAGTTGCAAAAGCATCAAAAATTATTCTTCCGGGAGTTGGCGCATTTGATACTGGAATGAGAAACCTTGCAGAGCTTGATCTGATTGATGTTCTGAACAGAAAAGTCATCGAAGAAAATGTTCCTGTTCTTGGAATTTGTCTGGGCATGCAGCTGTTATCTAGAGGCAGTGAAGAAGGAGACCTTGCAGGGCTCGGGTGGATAAATGCGGAAACAGTCCGCTTCAGATTCAAAAATACCGTTGAATATAAGATTCCGCATATGGGCTGGAATTTTATTACTCAATCAAAAAAATCCATGCTCTTCGATAATATGTTCCCCGGCGCAAGATTCTATTTTGTTCATTCCTATTTTTTCAGGGCAGATCAACCCGACGATATAGTGACAACAACTTCATATGAAATTGAGTTTACATCAGCCGTTGAAAGAGGAAATATTCTTGGAGTACAATTCCATCCTGAGAAAAGCCATAAATTCGGAATGAAACTTTTGAAAAACTTTGTTGATTTCTATTGACATGAAGATAAAAAGGATCATACCATGCCTTTTATTAAGGAATAACGGACTTGTAAAGACTGTCAGATTTAAGGATTCTACTTATATAGGAGACCCTATAAATACAGTTAAAATATTCAATGAAAAGGAAGTGGATGAGATCTTTTTTCTTGATATTGATGCGACAAAACTTAAAAAGGAACCTCCATATGACCTGATCCATAATATTGCAAGCGAATGTTTTATGCCTTTTGCATATGGAGGCGGGATCCATTCGCTTCAGCAAATTGAAAGAATAATTAAATCAGGAGCTGAGAAAGTTATTATTAATACCGAGGCGTTTTTAAATGAGGATTTTCTCAGGGAAGCTGTTTGTCAGTTTGGCAGCTCAACTATCGCTGTTTCGATAGATGTTAAAAGAGAGTTTTTTAAAGGAAATGTAGTGTATATAAAGGGAGGCACCCAGAGTACTGGGATGGCGCCGGTTGAATATGCCAAAAGAATTGAAAATGACGGAGCCGGAGAAATATTAATAAATTCAATTGACAGGGATGGTGTTATGCAGGGGTATGATATTGAATTGATTAAAGATGTTTCATCTTCAATCAGGATACCTATAATTGCATGTGGAGGCGCTGGTAAACTGAGTGATTTCGGAATGGCGGTCAAAGAAGGGGGCGCTTCTGCAGCTGCCGCAGGAAGTTTTTTTATATTTCATGGAAAACGAAGAGCAGTACTGATAACATACCCTTCCTACACTGAAATATCGGATCTTTTTAATTATTAATATGTCAGTCAGAGCATATCAGATTTGTAAACGCTGTATAATGGATACTTCCGATCCTTTGATCATTTTTGATGAGGCCGGGAACTGTAATCATTGTAATTCAGCCATTGAACTTGCAGAGAAAACCTGGTTTCCCGATCAGCGTGGAGAAAAAATCCTGAATAAACTGATTGAGAAAATAAAGCTTGAAGAGAAAAATAAGGAATTTGACTGCATCATTGGACTAAGCGGAGGTGTTGACAGCTCCTACCTGGCATACTATGCTGTCAGCAAAGGGCTTCGTCCTCTTGTTGTTCATGTCGACTGCGGCTGGAATTCTGAACAGGCAGTAAGGAACATTGAAAATGTAATAAAGAAACTGAATATAGAACTGCATACTTATGTCGTCAACTGGGAGGAGATGAAAGATCTGCAGAGAGCCTTCTTTAAGGCTAGCCTGCCCGACCAGGATATCCCTCAGGATCATGCGATTTTTGCAGCGCTCTATAATTTTGCGGAAAAGAACAATGTGAAATACGTTTTTAACGGACTGAATTTTGCGACAGAATGCATAATGCCTGAAAACTGGGGATATCAGGCTATGGATTACCGGCATTTCAGATCAATACACAGGAAATTCGGACAGATCAGACTGAAAGATTACCCTCATCTTAACTTCTATCAGCGATATATTTATTACCCCCTGATAAAAAGGATGAAGATCATCAATCCTCTGAATTACATTGATTACAAGAAAGATGAGGCTATAGAGACCATGCAGAATGAACTTGGCTGGCAATATTATGGCGGGAAACATCATGAATCGAGGTTTACCAAATTCTTTCAGAGTTATTATCTCCCGGTAAAATTCGGCTACGATAAGAGGAGAGCACATCTTTCCAGTATGATTGTTTCAGGCCAGACTTCCAGGGAAAATGCACTGGAATTGATGAAAGAAAAGATTTATTCAGAGAAAGAGATCATCAGTGATATGGAGTATGTGGCGAAGAAACTCGACTGGTCACCGGCTGAATTCAAGGCAATCCTTGAATTGCCTCCGCGCCGCCACCAGGATTTTCCCACAAATGAGGGTCTTTTCAGGTTTGGCCTAAAATCAAAAGAATATCTGAAGAGGATTTTCAGATAAATGTATTGTGCCTCCTCCCGCTAAGCTGGAGCCCCCTTCAGGGGGCAGGGGGGCTTAGAACCCATTAAGTTTCATCGTAACTGTCGGGATCAGCAGCAAAAATCCCAGTATAACCAGAGTCAGAAGGATAGGAGCTATCCACTTAAGCCATTTCACATATGGTACCCTTGCCATTCCAAGTACACCAATCAGCACACCTGATGTGGGAGCGATCATATCAGTGAAACCGGCTCCAAACTGAAAAGCCACGATTGTTGCCTGTCTGCTTAATCCGACAATATCAGAGAACTCTGCCATAATAGGGATCGTCAGCGCTGCTTTTGCTGATCCTGAAGTGATTATCATGTTAAGGACCGACTGAAATAGATACATGATCGATATCGCAGAGATCTGGTTTGCACCCTTGAGCGCACCCGAAAGAGAATACAAAACAGTGTCAATGATCTGGCCGTCGGTAAGGATTGCAATTATGCCACCAGCAAACCCGACTACCAGTGAAGCAGAAACAATATCTTTGACCCCCTCAACAAAGAGCTTTGTCGTTTCGCCAGGCTTTTTACCCGAAGCAAATCCGGTAACAATTCCCATGGCAAGAAAAAGCGCGGCTATTTCCATTATATACCACTGATAGCCCAGTACACCCACAACCAGGTAAACCATAGTGAATCCCAGTACTGTGAGCACAAAGAAATGAATCGAACGCCTCAGAGAAAAAAAACTTGAAATAAAAAATAACCCTGCCAACACTGGCAGAATTGGGGCTGAAACTGTTGACAGTCCCACTACAAGCTTAGTGACCGGATATTTTATAGCGAAAAGCACGAGCGCCAGACTGGTCAGGAAGGCAACGATCCATGCCGATTTGGGAGTATAATATTTTATCTCCTCCAGATGGGAGTTCCCTTTTAACCGCCAGTATTCATCAGCTTCGTACATAGGGCTTCTTTTTGGATTTTTCCTGATTCTTGAAGCATACCAGAGGACGAAAGCAATACTGACAGATGTTATAATAAGCCAGCATAGTGTCCGGTATTCAATACCGGTAAACATTGGAACACTTGCCAGTCCCTGGGCTATTCCAACTGTAAACGGATTGAGAATCGCAGCTGCAAAACCTACATGGGCAGCAAAATAACAAAGACATATCCCAATTATTGAGTCGTAGCCCATCGATATTGCTAGTGGAACGAAAATAACAGCAAAAGCTATAGTCTCTTCAGCCATTCCGAATATCGCTCCAAACAAACTGAACAATATCATTATAAGAGTAATAATTATATTGTTTACTCCCATAATTTTTACGACGCCATATCGTTCCATTCGTTGTGTAAAACCTAGAAATGAATAAATGCCTATATCAATAGCCTTTGTCTCATTTACAATCCAGAAAGCTCCTCCCAGCATCAGGATAAAAACAATTATATGCGACATATTGATGAAGCCCTTATAAAAAGCCGAGAAGATCTGCCAGGTCTGAGGCTGGCTATCCACATAATGAAATGAGTTGTTCACTATTACACTTCGGTCGACCCCATTCACTGAAACAATATGGCGATCATATTTTCCGCCTGGAATAATCCAGGTGAGAACGGCAGCCATAATGATTATGCTGAAGACTATAACCAGGTTGTGAGGGATATTGAATTTGAAGCGCATAAATTTTGTCGGTTGAGGTGGATGGCTTTAGGTTTACTCTGTTTTTGATCAGGATAAAAGTAAAAATAATCAAAAAATGATCATGAGTTCTTTTTGAAGGCAAGAATAGCTAATTTTACTGAAGACTAATATAAAACAGCAGTTATGCTTCTAATCAGAAATGCAAATGTTTATGCCCCGGAATCCCTGGGAATAAAGGAGATCTTCATCGGGGGGAATTCTATCCTGGCAATCGCTGATAAAATTGATGTGCCAACAGGACTGGATATTGAAGTTTTTGATGCAAGGGGCATGACTGTAGTCCCTGGACTAATTGACAATCATGTGCATATCGCCGGAGCAGGAGGCGAAGGCGGTCCTGCAACACGTACGCCGGAATTAAAGCTTTCCGATATGTTTGCCGCCGGAGTAACAACCGTTATCGGATGTCTAGGTACAGACGGACTAACAAGGTCAGTTGAATCAGTTCTCATGAAAGCCAAATCACTGAAGC
>Ga0315272_10000416_pt1 | contig 21304 bp, 15 predicted proteins | sample C3_middle_MG_FD_203918 | JGI IMG/M metagenome (GOLD analysis project Ga0315272, IMG submission 203918) | Sediment microbial communities from Yellowstone Lake, YNP, Wyoming, USA - C3_middle | ecosystem: Environmental > Aquatic > Freshwater > Lake > Sediment | place: USA: Wyoming | collected...
CGCTCACCGGGCTCTGGCCAAGCAGGGTTTCGGACTGCTCATCCACGATGGCTACCGCCCCTGGGCCGTCACCTGGATCTTCTGGCAGGCCACGCCCGCCGCTAAGCACGACTTCGTCGCCGACCCGGCGCATGGCTCGCGCCACAATCGCGGCTGTGCCGTAGATCTGACTCTCTACGACCTGAAAACCGGCCGCCCGGTCGAGATGCCCAGCATGTACGACGAGATGTCCGAACGAGCCTACCCTGGTTACAAAGGAGGCACGGAGACTCAGCGCCGGCTGCGCGAGCTGTTGCGCGCCACGATGGAGACTGAGGGCTTCCAGGTCAATGAGTTCGAGTGGTGGCACTTCGACTACAAGGACTGGAAGCGCTACCCCATCGGCAACACGAGTTTCGAATCACTGCCCGCGACCGGAAAGTAGGACGTCTCAGAAAGAGCAGGTCGTCGAGTACGTGCTCTTCGAGTCCATCGGAACTTTAGTGCCGTCGGAGCTCTTCACGCCCCACTCTCCGGTAGCCCGCGTCCGCGCGAGGACGCCCTTCGCACCCATAACTGAGCACATGATCTTGTGTCCCTGCAATAGCGCGACCTTCAACTCCAGAGCGAATGGCGCGCCCGTCATGCCGCCCTTGCAGGCATAGAGCAGGATCTTCACCGGACCGCGCAGGCCGCTGTCGGCGAGCAGTTTGGCCAGTTCGGTAGCCTTCAGCCCGCCGAGCTTCGTGGTCGAGCCATGACCGTGAATGATAAGCGTCTCGCCGGACTGAATTCCCGCCAGCTTTTCGTTGTGCCCAATCAGTTCCGACTGCAGCACGATTTCGTATCCGAACTCAGCGTGCAATCCGGCCGCGCCGCGATCCACCGCGGTGTCGCCTTCGTTCATTCGTACGATCAATCCAGCCATTGCATCCCCCCTCAATCTCGACTACGGGATGCAGTATACCCTAAAACTGTAGCGGGAGCGCCGGAAGCTTCCGTCCGCCCACCACCTCAAGCGCTCGCTACATTCAGCCTTCCGGTTCGCGCCAGCCACCCGCGGAACATGCGCTCGAAATCCCCGGCGCTCGGCGAAGTCTGCAACTCCTCAAGGGTGTAGCGCATCTTGCGCTTCCAGTTGGGATACTGCCATGTCGTGCCCGGCAGATTCTGCTGCTCGGTTTCTTTCGTCAGATCCTCCTGATTGAGCAGGAACAGCATGGAAGGCGTAGAAGCCAGATAGCCGATGACCGCGTTGTGAAGCTCGCCGGTGAGGTCCGTCCAATTAGCCGCGTCGCGCGGAAAATCCTGGGGTAGCAGGCCATCGCGAATCAATGCATTCAGCAGCCGGCCCTTCTCCGCGCGCCGCTCCTCCACCTGATTCCGGTATTGACCGGTGTCCGGCAGCATGTCCGCCGCGCGCCGCGCCTCGATATCCCTGCCTGACCAGAACCCGGCCAGCGTCGGCAGATCGTGCGTCGTCGACGATACCAGCGCCTGCCGCACATAATCCTGAACGCGCTTTGGCTCGCCGTCTTCGCCCTTCTCGAAGTAAAACAGCCGGTAGCTGAGAATTCCGAAGCGCTCCATCCCTTCGCGCAACGCTGGAGGGACCGTTCCCAGATCTTCGCCGACCACCAGGAACCGGCCGCGCACGCTTTCCAGGGCCAGGATTCGCACCAGGTCGATCCAGCGCTCGTTGACGTAAGTTCCGTCCTTCGCCGCAAAGCCGTCCGGGATCCAGAACAGCCGGAAGAACCGCATGAAGTGGTCGATTCGCAGCGCGCCGCCGTGCCGGCTGTTCCTCCGGATGCTTTCGATGAAGAGCCGGTAGCCGTCCTCGCGCAGCGCCGCCGAGTTCGGCGGAGGGAACGCCCAGTCCTGGCCTTCCGGCGCAAAACCATCCGGCGGCGAACCCACCCGGCAGCCGCTGGCGTAGAACTGCCGGTGCGCCCACAAATCCTCCCCGCACTTATCCGTCGCGAGCGCCAGATCGTGGTACAGGCCGAGTTCCATGCCCGCCTCTTGCGCTTCCTTCTGCGCGGCTTCAAGCTGCAGGTCCACCTGCCATTGCACCCATTGGTGATACAGCACGCGCCGCCAGTGCGCGTCGGCGAATTGACGCACCTTCGGATGATCCGGAGACCTGTAAGCCTCGGGCCAGTCCGGCCAGATCCAGACTTCGCGATCCTGAGTGTGCAGGACCTCATCCAGGGCGCAGTAGACGGCAAAGCGCTCCAACAGGTCGCCCTGCTGCCCACGCCAGGCGTCGAACAGGCGGGACCGCTGCGTTCCCTTGCTCCATTCCTCGCGCAGGAAGCGCCGGAACAGCAGCCGCAGAATGCCGTGCTTCATCCGCGCGATGGCTTCATAGCAGACCTGCTCCGACTCGCGCAGCGAGGCCAGTTCCGCCTGAAATGCATCGCCTCTTACCAGGCGTTGCGCCGCCGGACAGGCCGCAAAATCCTCGATCGCCTCCACGTCCAGGTAGATCGGGTTGCGAAAGAAGGCCGATAGAGGAAGGTACGGGCTGACATTGTACGGCTCCCTGTTGTGCAACACGTGCAACGGGTTCAGCCCCAGGAAAGACACCCCGAGCGATGTCGCGGCCCATCGCGACAACCGGCGCAAATCGGTGAAGTCCCCTATGCCCCAGTTGCTCTCCGACCGGACGCCGAACAGACTGACCGCCAGGCCCGCCAGCTTCCCGCCGTGCTTCAGGCTTTCGGGCAGCCATGCTTGGTCGGGGGCCACGATCAGACGGCACTGCGACCGCGCCTGCGCCCCGTCGGGTCCATTCACCACCGCGCTGAGTTCGTGGTAACCGGTCCTGAGCGACGCGGGCAGCGGCGCTTGAAAGGCCGAGTAGCCTTGCCCGTTCACCGTGCGGGCACCGACCGCCTCCAGCAGGTTCAGCGAATACTCAAGCTGGCCGGTCTCGCCGTCTTCCCACTTCAAGCTCAGCGTCACCCGGCCTGCCTCCCGCCACGCATCCGGCGCCATAAGGCGGATGGCGGGCGAGGCGTCGGTCACGGCCAGTACGAGAACTGGCGGCAGCCCGCGCGTCCACCGATGGGCCGCCAGAGCCTCGGCCGATGCGCGAAGCCGGTTCGCGCTGGACGTATCCAGGCCGAGCGAGGACAGAATGGCCGCCTTGCATTCCATCGAGGCGTGATGCTGCCTGCCCCAGATATCCCAGTACTCGCGGTCGACTCCGAATTCCTCGCATAAGCGATCTAACAGGTCGTTGGGAAGTGTCTCGCTCACGTGAGTCCTTTAGTTAACTCATTCTAACCACTGCGACGAAAATCTTCCTTTTCCGTGCCCGGGACCGGCATGGCGGCCGGCATCGTGGTTCGGGACCAAAACGCAGACCCGGAGCCGACCGGTTCCGAAATACAGTACGATTCATGGGATAATTTGCTCTGAGGGGCTATGGAATCCACTATCCGTGAGAATCAGATTCGCCTCGGTGAGCCGCCCGCCGACCTCTATACGCGGATTGACGCCGAAGGAGCGGACGCCTTCGCCGACAGCTTCCTGCTGACCACCGTCGACAAGGCTATCAACTGGGCGCGCAAGAACTCCATCTGGCCCATGACCTTCGGCCTCGCCTGCTGCGCCATCGAAATGATGGCGATGACGGCCTCCCGTTTCGACATCGCCCGCTTCGGCGCCGAGGTGTTCCGTGGGAGCCCGCGCCAGAGCGACCTGATGATTATCGCCGGGCGCGTCTCGAACAAAATGGCCCCGGTCATCCGGCAGTTGTATCAGCAGATGCCCGAACCTCGCTGGGTCATCTCCATGGGCGCCTGCGCTACCTCCACCGGAGTCTTCAGCAATTACGCCTTGATTCCGGTGAATCAGGTCATCCCCGTCGACGTCTACGTTCCAGGCTGCCCTCCGCGCCCCGAGCAGTTGATTTACGCCATCACTCTGCTCCAGGAAAAAATTCAGAAACAGACCGGCGTTGCCAGGGACGTCCTCAACCTCTCCTGATCGCCCCTTCTGCCTGAACTTTGCCCTGCGTGAGCGTCGGGTTTCCTCCGTCTGCTATTTAATCCGAAGGCCTCCTCAAGTTCTGCCGCACTCCTCCGATATGGGGGAGTGTGGCAGGTCCGGCTGCCCAGGGAGGTAAGAATGGATCTCAACAGCGTCAGCATCCTTGGCCTCTACCAGGCCACCGCGCAGGTGCAGGGGCAGGTACTCACCCCACGCGAGCGCGCCGAACAATCCAGGTTGATCCAGGCCGTCAAGTACGTGAACCAAAGCGGGGTCTTCGGCAGTTCCGACGAACTGACGTTCTCCGCGGACGCGGAGACAGGCCGCCCGGTCATCCGTTTGGTCAATAAGGAGACCAAGGAAGTGATCCGCCAGATTCCGGCGGAGTATCTCCTCCGTCTTGCCGAGCATCCGGAGCAGAGCGCGCGCTGACCTCCCGGCGGTTCAGCCTCAAGTCTGGTGATAGAGGAACAAACGATGATTTCAAATCCCTATTCGGGGCAGTTTGAGCAGCAAGTCCTGAGCGCGGATCCCATCGAACTGGTCGGCATCATGTTCGACCACCTGGTTGTTTACATCGTGGAGGCCCGCCAGCACCTGCTATCCGGCGACCGCATGGCGCGTGGCCGTTCCATCGCTAAGGCGCTTGGACTGCTGGGTGAATTGTCGCGATCCCTTGACTCCGAAAAGGGAGGAGATCTCGCCCGGAACCTGCGGCAGCTTTACGCATTCGTCGCCGGGTGTCTGGTTGAGGCGCAGACCCGGCAAATGGAGGGACCTCTGGTTGAGGCGGCTGAAACGCTTCGTCCTCTGCGGGATGCCTGGAAAGAACTCGACCAGATGCGCTCCAATGAAATGCCGGGCGCTCTGTCCACGTTGGTTCCACCGGCCAGCCCCGCGCCGGGCCTGCGCTTCGGACTGAGTGCCTGACATCCGCCAGGTAAATCGGCCCGCGCCCCTTCCACAGACCTCTCGATAGGCCAGCCTAAGCGGTGCCCCATCCCGTCCCGGGTCCACCAGCGTTGAAGCGTGACCCATGCAGCCCCCACCAAGGGAGTAGTGTCGCCCGGCGCTGCGCCATCAGTGCACCGCTCGCCAATTGAGTTAAATATAGTTAACGATATAAGAAGATCTTTATATCTGTTATACTCGCTCTTCCGGAGATGATCTCTGTTCGGAACAGCTAGTCTCATTCTTTTGCAGCGAGCTGTTTTGAAGCAGTGACAGTGGCGAGTGTGGTTCGACCCTGGCAACCAATTGAGGCCGGCTTAACCATACGAGGCCGTCATTGAATGGTGCTGGAGGTTGACGAATGATGCGGAGTTGTATCGCCGCGGCGGCAGATTGGCTTTTTATTGCGTTTCTCGGGCTCGCCGCCTTCTCTCCCCAGGCCAGTGCGCAGGACCTGACAATCAAGTCCACGCACACAGGCGCATTTCTATTAGGGCAGACCAACGCTTACTACCTCATCTGGGTGAGGAACGCAGGCTCGGCCCCGACTTCCGGCCTTGTTTCCGTTACGGAGAACGCGCCTGCCGGGCTGACCATCACTTCGATGAGCGGATTTGGCTGGACCTGCACCGCCAACTCGTGCGGTTCCACGGACCCGCTGGCCGCGGGCGCGTCGTATCCCGCGATCATCGTGCTCGCAACGGTAGCCGGGAGCGCGCCCGCCAGCGTGACGAACCAGGTGACCGTGTCCGGCGGCGGGGATCGGAACGCCGCCAACAACACAGCCACGGACGTCACTGCGATCGCGGCGCGCGGCTGGCTGGCCAGTTGGGGCGAGGACACGTACGGCCGGACGGGTGGACCGGATTACCCTCCTCCGAACCTCGTAGCCGTAGCTCCGGGAGTGGACCACACCCTCGCGCTGAAAAGTGATGGGACCGTGGTCGGTTGGGGCATGAACGATCCCCTGATCCGTCAGGCGCAGGCCCCGACGGGCCTGGCAAACGTCATCGCGGTCGCCGCGGGCGACCAGTACAGCCTCGCTCTGAGGAGTAACGGCACACTCGCATTCTGGGGTTTCGCCGGGTATGACGATTACGCTCCCCCGGATGGCCTCTCGGGCGTTGTTGCGATTGCGACAAACGGATACCGCAGCATGGTGCTGACCAACGTCGGAACGGTCCAGGTCTGGGCGGGACCCGATACGCCCATGGCGGCGTTCCCCGCCGGCCTCGCTGGCGTCGTCGCGATCGCGATGGGCCGCTACAATTGCCTGGCATTGAAGAGTGATGGAACCGTCGTTTCGTGGGGAGAAACCGGATATGGCCAGGAGATTGTGCCGGCTGGCCTGTCGAACGTAGTCGCGATCGCGGCAGGCGGATTCCATTCCATGGCGCTGAAGAGCGACGGAACCGTCGTGTCTTGGGGCATCGATATGGCCGGCGAAACAATAGTGCCGCCCGGCCTGTCGAATGTGGTTGCGATTGCGGCAGGCTATGCCCATAGCCTGGCGCTCAAGAGCGACGGAACGGTCGTGGCGTGGGGGGACGGCGGAGGAGCGGGAGCCGGAGCAGTACCGCCGGGCCTCTCGGATGTCGTCGCAGTCGCCGCGGGCCAGGATAACAGTTTCGTGCTTGTGGGCTCCACCCCCGCGACTATGAAGGTCGCCGCCAGGGTGTCCGCGCCGAATACGCCTTTGACCGTCGACGGCACTACCTACAACTACGCTTCCATGGCTTTCCAGTGGATGCCCGGCGCCTCGCATACCATCGGTACAGAGTCGCTGCACCACGGGGGCCTGGGCGAGCAATACGTCTTCAAACGTTGGTCCGATGGCGGCGCCATCACGCACGCCGTCGCCCCGGTCTACGCGTCCAACTATCTCGCCAGCTTCGATCATCAGTACCAGATCACAACCCTCGCAAACCCGCCGGCCGGTGGCGCCATATCTCCTGCTACCGGGTTCTTCACTGAAGGCACGGCGATCCAAGTCACGGCCACGCCGAACCCCGGCTACCCGTTTACGGGCTTCAGCGGCGGCTTGACCGGGACAGCCAATCCGCAGAACCTGACCATCTCGGCTGTTCAAACGGTGACGGCCAATTTCACGGCGATCACGCCTCCCACGGCTCCGAGCCTGACTTCTCCCGCCGACGGCGCCTCGGGGGTGCCCGTCTGGACACGCCTCAACTGGGCTCCCGTGGTTGGTGCTGATTCCTATGACGTCTACTTCGGCACGTCGCCCTCACCCGAGCTGAATGGCAACACCGCCGAGACCACTTACAACCCCTCGGCCATGGTGAATAACGAAACCAGATACTACTGGAAGGTGGTCGCGAAAAACGGTGGCGGCTCGGTGAGTTCCCCGGTCTGGTCCTTCACAACGGAGAGTGCGGCGCCTCCGCCATGGTCGCCGCCTCCAACGGACAATGTTTGCGTGATCGCGGTAACGCCCTCCACTTCGACAGTGGCCGGGGTGGGAGACGATGTGACGCTCTCCGTGCGGACGGCTTCCGCCTGCATCTGGACCCTGCCGGTGCTGCCCGCCTGGATCACTACATCGGCAAGCCTCGCGTACACAGGTCCGCAGACGGTCACTCTGTCCGTCGCATCGAACTCCGGTTCCCCGCGGTCGGTGAACCTCGACTTTGGCGGGGTCGCTGTGACCATCAACCAGGCGGCGCCGTGTACGTGCACGCTGGGCTCCGCCGGACAGGGAATGCTCGCGGCTGGAGGCGCCGGCACGATTCAGGTGCGGGCAGCGCCGGATTGCGTGTGGTTGTTGTCGCAGCCTCCAAGTTGGGTGACGTACACGGGCACTGCCGGCGGCGCTGGCAACGCAGACGTGGCGTACCGTGTCGCGGCCAACGCGGGCACGCGCCGCAACGCTACGGTCACGGCCGGCGGTGCCGCGTTCTTCATCGATCAGAACGGCGCCGTGGCGATTTCGGCCGGCACAATGGCGCACTTCGCCTCGGGCGGAGACTGGACCACCCGGTTCACGCTTTTGAACACCGGTTACGGCACTGCGCATGCACGGCTGACTTTCTTCGACGATAATGGCAATCCCGTCCAGGCAACGGCGGCTGAGCGGAATGGCGCGCCTCGCGCCGCGGCGTCCGCCGTTTCCGCTGCCACTGGCGTCACTGATCTGGGCAGCGCGCTGAATCCCGGCGCGGTCCTGCGTATCGATGCGCCAGTGAATTCAGGCACCGGCGCGACAGAATCGACGGGTTGGGCGCGACTGCTCACCGACGGGACGGTGAGCGGCTACGGAGTCTTCCTGCTCAACACTCCGGCCGGCATCCAGGAGGCCGTGGTGCCGCCGGAAACGCGCAACGTCACGTCCTACTACCTGCCCTTCGACAACACCGGCGGCTACTACTATGGAGTCGCCCTGTCGAATGCAACAAGCTTGGCGGCCAACATCAGCATGGTCATCCGCGACGTGGTCACGGGCCAGGTGACCCGCACGGACGTGATCAGCCTTCCGCCTTCGAGCCACGTCGCTTTCGTGATGACGCAGAAGTATCCGGACACGCTGGACACGCGGGGCACGATGCAGTTCACCGCCGCCTATGCAGGTCAGGTGACGGTGCTCGGGTTGCGCTTCAATCCGGACCACGCCTTCACGTCGGTGCCGGCCCTGGTGGCGGCGGCCGTCCCGTCGGGCCAAGGCTTGGCGACGATTGGCTCCATGGCGCACATCGCCGCGGGCGGTGGTTGGAAGACTCTGCTCACGTTGGCCAATCCCGGCACGACCGCGGCCAAAGCGCACCTCAATTTTGTCGGAGATGGCGGCAAGCCGCTGCGGGTGTCCTTGAGTTTGCCGCAGTCGCCGGACTTGGCGGCCCAGCAGTCGTCGACGTTTGAACAGACGCTCCCGCCGGGCGCCATGCTTGAAGTCGTGGCCGATGGTCTGGCCGGCGTAAGCGAGCAGGGCTGGGCGCAACTTCAAACCGATGGAAGGGTCACGGGCTTCGGGACCTTCCAGTACCAGCCGCCGAAGGGCGGACAGCAGGAGGCGGTTGTGCCGCTCGAAACGCGCGGCGCGGCATCGTACATCCTCCCCTTCGACAACACCGGCGGCTACTACAATGGCGTCGCGTTGACAAACCTTAGCGGCCAGCAGGCTGCCATCGCGGTGACCATCCGCGACGCCGGAACCGGCGCCGTGCTGGAAACCGACACAATCAGCCTGCCGGCGCAGGGTCATGTGTCGTTCCTTCTGAATGCGCTGTATGCGTCCGCGACGGCCGATGCCGCGGTGACCGTGGAGTTCGCGACCACAACGCCCGGACAGATCGCCGTGCTTGGATTGCGGTTTAACTCGAACGGCGCTTTCACGTCTGTGCCGGCGCAAGTGAAGCAGTAGGAAGCGGGCCGTGTAGTTCGTGAGCGGCGCCCCTGCGGCAGCACCGCGCCCCGGTGCTGCCCGGTCGCGGTCGAGACGGCCCGAAGCAGCCAGGTTCACTGGTTCGTCGGCGCTCTTCCGAAAAGAAGCGGCTCTTATGTGAACCCGCGACGTCCGGGGGGCGACAGAATAAGCAACACGTCGGGGCAGCATTCGCGCGACAGGCGGCACGGCCGGTGTGATTGAGTCTGAATTGCCTCTGCCGCGCTCAAGTCACATCGGCAATCCAGCGCTTGCGATTGAGTCTGGGATGGAGACGGTTGTCCGGAGTTACAATCGGCACATGCGCCTGACATCACTTGTGTTTGCCTTGGGTTGCGCGGCAGCTACGCTCTTCGCGGCCGAAGAGTTCCAGACCTCAGCCGGAATCGTGAAGATCACTCCCATCACCCATGCGAGCCTGATGATCGAAGCCGGCGGCAAAGTGATTCACCTGGATCCATTCAGCCAGGGCACGCAGGCCAGGTACGCGGCCCTGCCCAAAGCGGACCTGCTCCTGATTACCGACTTCCACCCCGACCACATGGACACTACGGCGATCGGCTGGGTGAAGAAGCCCGGCACGAAAATCATCGCGCCCTTCGTGGTGACCTCGGGTTTGAAAACCGGCGACGCGATGAAGAACGGCGAGACCCGAACCTGGGGGCCGTTCACCATCGAGGCCGTGCCGATGTACAACATGAAGCACGGTCCCAAGCCGGGCATGTTCTACCACGACAAAGGTCGGGGCAACGGCTACGTGCTCACCTATGGCGGCAAGCGCTTCTACTTCTCCGGCGATACAGAGGCGATCCCCGAAATGAAGGCGCTCAAGAACATCGACGTCGCCTTCGTGTGCATGAACCTGCCTTATACGATGTCGCCCGAGGAAGCGGCCGAAGGCGTCAAGGCGTTCGCCCCGAAGATCGTCTACCCCTACCACTACCGGGGCAGCGACTTAAAGCTGTTCGAAGCGGCGCTCAAGGGGCAACCCATCGAAGTGCGCATTCTCGATTGGTACAAGTAGCGTGGTGGTGGGGCAGTCCTCCAGGACCGCGTGGGCTCTCCAGAGCCCGCCAGATTCTTTCAGTTAGTTTGCGGGGCCTGGAGGCCCCGCGCGGACCTGGAGGTCCGCCCCACCCCGCGTCAGTGCAGCTTCGCCACGCGCTTCTTGACCTCGCGGGCGTTCTTCGCGTCCGGTGCAAGTTCCAGGTACTTCTCGTAGGACGCCTTCGCGCCCTTCCTGTCCTTCAGCTTTTCGCGCGTCTCGGCCAGCAGCAGGAACGCCTCGGCCGACTGCGGGTTGTACTTGGAGGCGTCTTCAAAGCGGTTCAGCGCCGCTTTCAGGCTGCCCTTCTTCAGGTAATACCGGCCGACTTTGACCTCTTTTTCGGCCTCGATCGGATTGAAATCGTAGGTCTTCGGGATCGCCGCGGGATCTTCCTCGGGCGGTTCCTCGACCGGCGCCTGGACCGCCGGTTTGTCGGGCGGCGGCGGAGGCACATCCTCAGGCCGCTGCCCATAGCTGAGCAGCGCACAGAAAACAGCCAGCAGAATCACACGTGCCACAATTGAATTATAAAGCGCATGAGCCTGCGCGATTCCGCGGTCGAATATCTTCGCAACAAAGCCTCGCAGCTTCCCACGGGGCCAGGCGTGTATCTGTACAAGGATGCCGCCGCCACAGTCCTATACGTGGGCAAGGCGAAGAACCTGCGCAGCCGCGTCCGCAGCTACTTCCTGGAGGAGCGCCTGGCGGAGGCCAAGACCGGCAGCCTGATCCACGAAGCCGCCGAACTCGATTACATCCTGCTCGACAACGAGAAGGAAGCGCTCGCTCTCGAAAACAATCTCATCAAGCAGTACAAGCCGCGCTTCAACGTCCTGCTGCGCGACGACAAGACCTATCCGTACATCAAGCTCACAGCCGAGCAGTGGCCGCGGGTCTATGTCACCCGCCGCGTCCGCAAGGACGGAGCGACGTATTTCGGCCCGTACTTTCCGGGCAACCTGGCCTACCGGCTGGTTAAGTTCATCCACCGCCACTTCAAGATTCCGTCCTGCAAGGTGGATTTCTCCCGCACGCACCTCCAGCCGTGTCTCGAATTCCACATCCACCGCTGTCTGGGGCCGTGCGTCAACGGGCTGACCACACCGGAAGCCTACGCCGAACAGGTTCAAAACGTCCGGCTCTTTTTGGAGGGCCGGCTGCACGACTTGTCCGATGGTTTGCGGCAGCGCATGGAACTCGCTTCCGAGGAGCTGCGCTTCGAAGAGGCGGGCGCTCTGCGCGATGTGCTCCAGACGGTCCAGGAGATGGACGAGAAGCAGAAGATGGCTGCCGCGTCGGGCGACGATACCGACATCTACGCCTACTACGCCGAGCCACCGCAGGTTTCCGTCAACCTGTTCCACCTGCGTAACGGGCGCATCGTGGACCGGCGCGAATTCTTCTGGGAGGATGTCACGGATCTCGATCCGGGCGAGTTCTTCACCACACTGCTGATGCAGATTTACTCCGAAGCGCAGCCGGTCCCGGCCATCATCCATTTGCCCGTCGAGTTCGAGGATCGCGATCTGCTGGAGGAATTGCTCTCCGAAAAGCGCGGGCGCAAGGTGGAGATCCATACCCCGCAGCGCGGCCAGAAAAAAGCTCTGCTCGCGCTGGTGGAATCGAACGCCCGCAGCAGCTTCGAGCAGCGTTTCCGGGTGTTGAAGCCGACCTCGAAGGCCATTTCGGGAGCGCTGGAGGAGGCGCTCGGTCTGCCCGATCCGCCCAACCGCATTGAGTGCTTCGACATCTCGCACATCTCCGGCACCGACAAGGTGGCCAGCATGGTGGTGTGGGAAGAGGGCCGGATGAAGACGTCCGACTATCGCAAGTTCATCATCAAGACAGTCGAAGGCAGCGACGATTTCGCCTCCATGCACGAGGTGGTGACGCGCCGCTACATGCGCCTGCGCGATGAAGGCAAGCCGATGCCTGGACTGGTCCTGATCGATGGCGGACTGGGCCAGTTGCACGCCGCCGCCGCCGCGCTCGACGAACTGGGCATCCTGAATCTGCCGCTCGCCTCGCTCGCGAAGAAGGAAGAGTTGCTGTACGTCTACGGCCAGGAGGACGAGCCCGTCGTTCTCGACCGGCGTTCGCCCGTACTGCAACTGATGCAGATGATCCGCGACGAAGCGCACCGTTTCGCCGTGACCTTCCATCGCAACCGCCGCGACTCGCAGCGCCTGACCTCGGAACTGATCCAGATCTCGGGCATCGGTCCGCGCACCACGCAGAAGCTGTTGACGACGTTCGGCAGCCTCTCCGGCGTCAAAGCGGCCAGCGAAGAGGCGCTGGCGAAAAAGGTCGGCAAAGCGGCCGCGGCGAAGATCCGCGCGGCGCTGGCCGAGGGATGACCTGCCCGTGTGGGGCGGACGCCCACGTCCGCGCCGGACCCCCAGGTCCGGCTGAATCAAGAGTCCAAGACATGACCGACGTGGGCGTCGGCCGCGGACCTGGGGGTCCGCCCCACTTCGGACCGGGTTCGCCCGTTATACTGTCGGTCAATGCACTCCGGTTTGCTTCCCTCCACTGTTCTGCTGGCATCGGTCTGTCTTTCGAGCATCGCGCCCGGCGCTGCGGGCCAGACTTCCCAATCCAAACAACAGGTGACCGATGCCGAGCGCATTCAATGGTTCCAGCACGACAAGCTCGGCATGTTCATCCACTGGGGGCCGTACTCCGCGCTGGCCGGCGAGTGGAAGGGACAGCGTATTCCCGTCGGGAACGAGGCCGAGTGGATTATGCAGCGCTTCAACATTCCCGTCGCCGAATATCGGGAGCGCGCCCACCAGCTCAATCCGGTCCACTTCGATGCCGAGGCGTGGGTGGCTCTGGCCAAAGCGACCGGCATGAAGTACCTGGTGGTCACGGCCAAGCACCACGACGGCTTCGCGATGTACGACTCCAAAGTCTCGAAGTACAACATCGTCGAGTGGACGCCCTTCCACCGCGACCCGCTCAAGGAGCTGGCGGCGGCGTGCAAGAAGGCGGGCATCCGTTTCTGCGTCTATTACTCGCATCGCGAAGATTGGGACGATCCCGACGGCTACGGCAACAACTGGGACTACGACCGGTCGAAGAAGAACTTTTCCCGCTACCTCGAAGAGAAATCCAAGCCCCAGTTGCGAGAGCTGCTTAGCAATTACGGCCCCGTGGGGCTGGTCTGGTTCGATCGCGGCATGGACACGGTGGAGCACACCCGCGAGTTCGTCGACATCGTGCGCCAGTTGCAGCCCCGCTGCCTGATCAACGGCCGCGTCGGCGGCTACGGCATGGACCTGATGGGCGACTACCAGGACATGAACGACAACGGCATGCCCTCCGGCGGATTACAGGAGTACTGGGAGACGCCGCAAACGCTGAACACGACGTGGGGCTACAGCCGGTTCGATCAACAGTGGAAGACGCCCGGCGACGTGATTCGCCGCATGGTGGAGATTGTCAGCAAGGGCGGCAACTATCTGCTCAACATCGGGCCGATGGGCGACGGCACGATTCCGGCGCCCAGCGTCGCGACGCTGCGCAAGGTCGGCGCGTGGGTCCAGGCCAACGGTGAGAGCATTTACGGCACGACCGCCAGCCCCGTTGCCGATCAGCCGTGGGGCCGCATCACTGTCAAGGGCGACAAGCTCTACCTGCACGTCATGAGCTGGCCCGGCGACGGCGTGTTGCGCATGCCTGGTCTGAAGAACGATCTGCGTGCGGCGTACGCGCTCGCCGAGCCATCCCGCAAGCTGACGCTCAGCCGCGCCGATGGGAATGTGGCCATCACGCTGCCCACGAAGCCCCTGGACGAGTACGACACGGTGATTGTGCTGCAGCTCGATGGAGCGCCGAGGGTCGACCCGCCCGTCGTCACGCAGGGCAGCGACTCGCCGTTCGAGCTCGACTACCAGCCGGCCGTTACGTCCGGCAAAGCGGTCAAACGCTTCAATCGCGACGGCAAGTTCCACATCGCCAAATGGACCGGTCCGCAAGACACGATCACCTGGCATCTGTTGGTGAGCCAGGCCGGCGAATACCATGTGCGCATCCGCTACTCGGCGCGCAACGAATCAAACGGCGCCGGGTTCCTGGTCACGGTCGGCGGCCAGACCCTGAACGCCGCGGTGGCGGAGACCGGCGAAGGCTACCAATACAAGACGTTCGATCTGGGCTCGATCAAGCTGGCGAAGGCAGGCTCGTACACGGTGCAAATCAAGCCCGCCGCCGAATCGGGTCACAACCTGATGTTTTTCCAGCAGCTCGATCTGGTTCCAGAGGGCCCGCTCATGGTCGAGTGAACGGGCCCGCTCCTCAGCGCCCGGCGGCCAGGCGTACCGCCAGCGATTCCGGCAAACCCGCGCGGAGGATCCGGCTCTGCGCCGCGCGGATATCATAGGCGACGCGCCGGAGCGTGAGCAGCCGGTGCGCCGAATCCCAGATAGCGTAAGCCGCGCGCGGGTCGCGGTCGCGCGGCTGCCCCACCGAGCCGGGATTGATGAGGTACAGACAGTCCGGCTTCACATCCAACACGCGCTGCGTTTCCTGCGAGCCGGGAACGGGCGCCGGATGGATTCCTCCGTGCCGCCAGATCCAGCCGCCCTGTATATGCGTATGCCCGATGAAGAGCAGATTGCACTGGAAATGCCGCTCCAGACCGATGATGTCGTTCGTGAAAGTGAGATATTCGTCTTCGTCGGCGGGAGAGCCGTGCGCCAGGCCGAAATCATGGGGCCAGACGGGGCCGGCGGGAAGTTGCCGGAGCCAGTCGACATCGGCCGGATTAAGTGCTTCCAGGCACCACTCGATCGCCCTCTGTGCCGCGTAATTGAAGGTCTCTTTCAGTCCGTCTTCCCATACCGCGCGGTCGTGGTTGCCCCGCACGATGAACGTGGCCTCCTGGCGGACCCACTCGATCACTTCAACCGGGCTGGCGCCGTAACCGACGAGATCGCCGCAGCAGACCACATCGTCGTAGCGCTCCGAGGCGTCCCGCAGGACCGCTTCCAGCGCGTCGATGTTTCCGTGAATGTCGGTCAGGATCAGATGGCGCATAGACGAATCAGGGTGACTTCCGGGTCCGCCCCGATACGGACTGGCACGCCCACCGTACCCAGTCCACTGCTCACGTAAAGCTGCTTCCCGTCCTTCTCGTACAGGCCCCGGACGTAGGGCGTGTAGATGCGAACAAACGTCAGGCTGTCACGGCCCAGGGGCAGCGCCACCTGGCCGCCATGCGTATGGCCGGAGATGGTAAGGTCGAAGCCCAGCTCCGCGGCCCGGTCGAAAGCGACGGGCGTGTGCGCGAGCAGAACGTTCAAAGCGTCGTCGGCCAGCCACTCTTGCACCGTAGCCAATGGTTCATCCCTCAAAGACTGGTAGTCTATGCCACTCAGGTTCAATTTCGCTCCGCCAAATCGCAGGATCTCGTTGGATCCTCGCAGAAAATGGAAGCCCTGGCGCGCTCCCAGCCGCGCCGCCTCGTCCTCCAATCCGGCATATTGCTCGTGATTGCCGTTGCAGGCCCAGACCCCCGCTTCGCTACGCACGCTCTTCAAAATGTTCAGGCAGCCCCGCAGATCGTCGTCCCGGCGAGTAATCAGGTCGCCCGTGATCAGCGTTACATGCGGCTTCGTCTCATTCGCCATGGCGACGGCGCGTTCCAATTCGCGCTTGCCCAGGAATGGTCCATAGTGGATATCGGTGAGCTGCGCGATCCTGATCCCGTTCAGGTCCGGGTGCAAGCCGCGGATACGGACGTTCACCTCTTTCAGCGTGGCGCCCGAGCGGGCGCGCGTCATGCCAGCCGCCGTGACGACGGCCGGCGCAAAGGCCACCAGGGGCGCCGCGACACGCAGAAACGCACGGCGGCCTGGGTCCATGCTCTTTGCGGGGCTCTCCTCGGAGGCGCTCACGCGCAAATGGAGCTTCACCCAGAGACTCAGGCTGATCAGAATCATCGGCCACAGTATGGTCGCCGCCAGCAGCCAGGACAGGACCAGTGAGCTGAACACGCCGCGCCAGGGATAGACCAGGGTCGGCACGATCAGCACCATGTAGCAGACAAGTGCGTAATACAGGCCGCGCAATGCCCGGCTGCGTCCCGCACTGCTTTTCACCCAGGCCGTCTCGCGAAAGTAGCGATACAGGTAAGCCTGCAGGATCAGGGTCAGGATGTCGATAATCGACAGCAGCAGCCAGCGGCGAATCAGTTCCATACGCGTTCTTCCAGCATCCCAGACTTCCGCCTGCCCGGCCATCCGGCGCTCTTGGGCAAGCTGTCCGGCGAGCGCACGGCTACCGCTCTTCAGAAAGCGGGAGCCACGCTCGAGAATGCCGAGCAGGTGCTGGCCTCAAGGCTGCAAGAGAGCTTTCCACTGGAATACTAAGCCACGTTCACAGCGGCTAAATATCGCAAACCGCTCACGATGAGCGGTTTTGCGTGTTCGCCATCGGGGGTCGACTGGGAACCGCCCCGCGTCATCAACCCAGTATTGGGTTGCTGCCGCATTCGAGCGCCGGTCCCATCCACAGCAGCTCATCGGCGTGGTCGGAGTGAAGCCGGTAGGCCCGCGGAAAGGGTCCGATCGCGCCCGGCCGGACATCGATCAGGTTCATGTCGTACTGCCCCAATCCCGCTTGCCAGCAGTAGTTCAGGTAGCCAACCGTGGCCGGATCGATGCCCATCACATCCAGTCCGACACGGTCGAGGGCGATCAGATCGGTGGAAGCCAGCGCCACGTGTGAAGGCATGGCCGTCCCCATGGTCGGGCCGTCGCCCTCCATTCCCACGTAGCCGTCGATGACGCCCAAATTCCAGAATGGCCGCTGTTTCTGCGCGTTCAGGAACATGTCGTAATTGCTGACCCGCACGCCCTCGTGAAACTTCCGCTTGTCGCTCCAGGTTTGGGTCTCGCTCCGCGCCTGATGCAGCGGCGCACCCATCACCATGTTCTTCACTGTCATGGTGGCGATCACGACGTTGTGAGTTTTGAGCATGGCCAAAGAGATGATGAACGCAGACGGATCGAAGAGCCGGGCCGCCAGGCGTACCGGCGTGACGTGAGTGTCGCGGTCGGAGACGTGCATGACCTTGTACAGGCCCTCTTCGTGGAAACAGACCAGCCGCACGTCCCGCGTGCTGTAGTCCCGGATCAACTGCGGATAGCCGAGGACATTGAAGCCGGTCCAAGTGTCCATGGCGGAACCCTCGCCGATCACGATGGGTCCCCGGAAGCGGGCCACCACGAAATCGAGGACGGCGCGCAGGGCGTCCGGGTGCGTGATGCCAAGCGGGTAGGCTGGGTCGACGATGTTCGGTTTGATGAGGACGGAGAGTTTGCCGGCGAGCGCGGGAAGGATCCGATCCTCAATCGCGGTTAGAGCCGAGTAGACATTGTCGTAGCGCTTGTCCCCCGGGATCAGAGAGACGGTGGAACGCTTCGCGTACGGCTCGATCGAGGGGTTTCCGGCGACGCCCCGGTCGTGACCCCGTTCTTGCCCGATCGCGGCCGCTGAACCAGCGGTGGCAGCCATCAGCAGATTGCGACGAGATATTCTGGTCCCCATATCCAGGAACCGTATCACCGCTCGTGCCGAAAGCAAATCCCCTGCGCGGCGGAAAGTGATGAGGCGAAAGGAGCGCGAATTCTCAGGACGCGGACACGGAAAGCGTTCGCTCGACGAATTCGCCGATCCTGGCGAGAGCTGTCTCGAGGATCTCCGTCTCCACCGCGTAGCAGAGGCGGATGGAGCCTTCGCCGCCCGCGCCGAACGCCACTCCCGGAGCAAGCCCGACGCGCGTTTCGAGCAACAGCCGCTCGCAGAAGCCGAAGCTGTCGGCGAGGCCGTCGATGCGGGGGAAGACGTAGAACGCTCCGTCCGGCGAAGGCAGCGTCACGCCCGGCATTCGCCGGAATGCATCCACGCAGAAGTCGCGGTTGATCTTGTACAGCGCGAGCATCTCGCGCAAGGACGCTTCGCCATCGGAGAGAGCAACCTCCGCCGCCTTCTGCACGAAGCCCGGGGCGCAGGAGATGATGAACTCGTTGAGCTGCGTCGCCCGCTCCGCCAGGTCGGCTCGCGCGACTAGCCAGCCGAGGCGCCAGCCGGTCATGCAATAGCTCTTGGAAAAGGACTGCGCCACCATCACCGCATCGTCGCGCGTGGCGAGTTTCAGGATCGACGGAGCCGGCGCGCCGAGCGGCTGCGTCTCCGAGTACCAGAGCCGCTCGTAGACTTCGTCGGCCATCAGCCACAGGCCGTGCCGGCGCGCAAAATCGAGCAATCGTCGCTGCTCATCGAGAGTAGCGACCCAGCCCGACGGGTTCGACGGCGAGGTGTAAATCAGCAGGCGCGTGCGCGGCGCGACGGCCGCTTCGAGCGCGTCGAAATCGACGGCGTAGCAGCCCGCCCGCAGCACCAGCGGGACCTCTCTCGGCGCGGCATTGCACATGCGCACATTGGACACCTGGTTGGGCCAGGCCGGCGTCAGCACAATCGCCTCGTCGCCCGGATCGAGCGCGCAGCGAATGCCGACGTTCAGCGCCTGGACGCCGGAATTCGTGACGACAATTTCGCGCGCCGGGTCGAGCGAGACGCCGTGCAGGCGTTCGTAATTCAGGGCCAGTGCACGGCGCAAGGAAGGAATCCCTGCGTTCTCCGTGTACATCGTGTAGCCGTCCAGCATCGCCTTGTGGGCGGCTTCCTTGAGGAACGCGGGCGTGGGCAGATTGGATTCGCCGAAGAAGAGCCGCAGAACGCGTTCGGAAGGCTTACGCGCCTCCGCGTCCATGCGCATGGCGACGTCGGCGAGTTCACGGATGCGCGAGTGCGGCACCGCCCGCGCGGTTGGAGCGACTTCCGGCATGATTAGCAGCGATTCGGGCGCGACGCCATCAGCTCGTCGATGTTGACGAGCTCGGTCGGGTACTTACCCGTGTAGCAGGCGTAGCAGAATTGGTGTTCGGCGCCGGTATCGCCCACGGCGATGCTCAGCTTCTCCAGCGAGAGGTAAGCGAGCGTGTCGCAGTCGATGAACTGGCGGATTTCCTCAACGCTCTGGTTGGCCGCGATCAACTCGCACTTGGTCGGCGTATCGACGCCATAGAAGCAAGGCGAAATGGTCGGAGGGCACGAGATCCGCAGGTGCACTTCCCGCGCGCCGGCGTTGCGCACCATGCGGACGATCTTTTGCGAAGTCGTCCCGCGCACGAGCGAGTCGTCAACCAGAATGACGCTCTTGCCGGCCAGAATTTCGCGAACAGGATTCAACTTCAGGCGGACGCCGAAGTCGCGGATCGCTTGAGAGGGCTCGATGAAGGTGCGTCCAACGTAGTGATTGCGGATCAGACCATGCGCGAAGGGAATACCCGAAGCGTGCGAGTAGCCGAGCGCGGCGGCGACACCGGAGTCCGGAATGGGCACGACCACATCCGCCTGGACGGGCAGTTCTTCGGAAAGGAACCGGCCCATCAGCTCGCGCGAGTGCTGCACCGCTACGCCGAAGACAATCGAGTCCGGGCGGGAGAAGTAAACGTGCTCGAAGACGCACTGCGCCGGCCGGTCGGGCAGCGTGTAAAACTCGCGTGTGAGTCCATTGGGGCCGGCAATCACCATCTCGCCCGGCTCGACGTCGCCGATGTAGTGGGCGTCGATCAGGTCGAAGGCGCAGGTCTCGGAGGCGAAGACGTACACCGGGCCCTTGGTCGTGTTCATCCGTCCGATGGCCAGTGGACGGAAGCCGTGCGGATCGCGAGCCACGATGACGCTGTCGCCGGCGACGACCACCAGCGAGAAGGCGCCTTCCAGCAGCATCAGCGCTTCCCGCAACGCCTCGGCCAGCGTCCTCTGGTTGCTGTGGGCCACCAGGTGCAGAATCACCTCGGAATCGCTCGACGCCTGGAAGATGGCACCGTGATCTTCAAGCTCGGCCCTCAGTTCCAGCGCGTTCGTGATGTTGCCGTTGTGGGCGACGGCGATGCGGCCCTTGTTGCACGACACCGAGAAGGGTTGCGCGTTCAGCACGGAGCTGTCGCCCGCGGTGGAATAGCGCGTGTGTCCGATGGCCATGTAGCCCGGGAGCCCGTTCAGGACCGACGCCGTGAAGATGTCCGCGACGTGGCCCATCGATTTGTGCGTGTAGATGAGCTTTCCGTCCGACGAGGCAATGCCGGCGCTTTCCTGCCCGCGGTGTTGCAGCGCGTGCAGGCCGAGATGCGCGAGATTCGCCGCTTCGGGATGGCCGTAGACGGCGAAAACGCCGCACTCCTCGTGCAGCTTGTCGAACGGTAGTTCTTCGTCAGGCATGGGTTTCCGCGTGCAGAGCGCTCTCCAGTGCTGTCGACCAGATTTGCCGTACTTCGCTCACGCTGACCTCGATGAGCGATTCGCCACGATTCTCAATCGTCAGACGGTCCGAGCCCGTCTTGCCAATCACCGGCGACGGCACCGCGTGCCGCTCGCAGATCGCTTTCACTCGCGCCAGGTCCGCAGTCGTCACGATGACGCGCGACGGACCTTCATGATAGAGCAAAAGTTCGGGCCGCAGATCGCTGTCGAGCTGGATGGAGGCTCCAACGCCGTTCTGGAATGTGCCTTCCGCCAGCGCCCACGCCAGGCCGCCCTGGCTGACGTCGTGCGCGGTCTCGGCGAGCCCTTCGTTCACAATCTCGCGGACCGCGTCGTGAACCCGCTTCTCAAAGGCCAGATCGATCTGGGGCGGCAGGCCCCACATCTGCTGGAGGATCTGCTTGGCGTACTGCGTGCCGCCCATGCGGACTTCGTCGGCTTCACCAACTCCGCCGATCAGAACGATTTCCCGGTCCGCGGCGCGGTAGGCGATACCCGGCGGCAGCGCCGTCCACATGGTGCCGACGATGCCGAGCACCGGCGACGGGAAGATGGGATCGCCCAGAGTTTCGTTGTACAGGCTGACATTGCCG
>Ga0315272_10000417_pt1 | contig 21303 bp, 15 predicted proteins | sample C3_middle_MG_FD_203918 | JGI IMG/M metagenome (GOLD analysis project Ga0315272, IMG submission 203918) | Sediment microbial communities from Yellowstone Lake, YNP, Wyoming, USA - C3_middle | ecosystem: Environmental > Aquatic > Freshwater > Lake > Sediment | place: USA: Wyoming | collected...
ACAAGCTACGCGGAATCTACACGAGGACACTGCGCGCTCTCTCGCGGTCGCTATCAAGACTCCCAACTGGCCGTTTCGACTGATGCAGGACGCTTCGATGCGCCTCCCGACTCCCATTCTGGAGACCCAAACCAATGCCGGTACGATGCGTTACAAACACTGCTGAGGCGTCCTGCCTGTCCTGTGAGCAGGTCGACATAATGAATGACTTGCTAATGAGCCTTTCGGCAATGGAACGCGAGAGCCTGAGACGCTGCTATGTTCTGGGACATGACGATCAGCGAATCTGCCGTGAGCTTCGCATTCCGGCCGAGGAGTTTCGATCGCTGAGGTTTAGAGTAAAGTCCCGGTTCCGCGAGCACTGCCGATGAGACGCTTTCAACCTCTTCGATGGCAACCCGGCATTGGTCGAAATTGAATTCCTGAAAACGCAGCGTCAGCGGCCGATATGGAGGGTAGGGTTGGACCCACCCTTATGACTCGCCATGCCGACAATTCCTCCTTGTGCGAACTCTCGGACGAAGATCTTGAACGACACCTGATGGGTCACGTCCCGGACAAAGCGGAGTTGACGCAGATGGAAGAACACCTGATTGGCTGCTGGGCGTGTGCAAAGCGGTCCGAGGCGTTGGCCGACTATATCGCCATGATGAGGGACGCATTAGGGCAGATCGAACGGAAAGTTGGCGGCAGTTCTCATCAATGAAGAACGACGAAATCGTTCGAATCGGACGCCGCCGGCTCTCGGGCTGGGCAGGGATTTCCGCTGAGGAGTGAACGGTCCATGCTCACCTGGAGCGTCACGAGGGGAACGCACGTGATGGTGGCGGGCGTTGTGGATAGCTCAGAATTCCTCCCACCGCGGTAAGCATGGCGCCGATATGGCGGGCAAGGTGGAACTCCCCCCCATGTCTCATTGCTCTCACGTATCCCGTTCGCCTGAACTCTCTGACGAGGATCTGGAACGCTACCTGCCGGGTCGGATCCAGCATCAGACGGAGTTCGCGCATGTGGAGAACGTCGTATTCGACGAGTTCGACCAGGAGTTGGAGTGGCGCGGGCTCCGGCTTGCTCGGTACGCGGACGATAGTAACATCGACGTACGCAGCCGGCGGACCGGGGAACGGGTGATGGAGAGCATCACGCGATTTATTACGACGAAGCTCAAGCTCAAGGTGAACCAGCAGAAGAGTGCGGTGGCACAGCCATGGGAGCGGAAGTTTCTGGGCTGCAGCTTCACGAGCGCAGGCGTACCAAAACGGCGGATAGCGCCGAAGGCGGTGGACCGGCTTAAGAAGCGGGTTCAGGAACTGACGCGACGGACGAGCGGGGCGAGCATCGAACGAATGGCTGAGGAACTGACCAGGTATCTGCGGGGTTGGCTCGGCTATTTCGGGAAGTGCGAAACGCCGTCAGTGTTGCGAAGCCTTGAGGAGTGGACGAGGCGCAGGCTGCGGTCTGCGATCTGGAAGCAGTGTAAGCGAGGCTCAGTGCGGTTTGTTGAACTGCGGAAACGGGGTGTGGGCCACGATCTCGCCTCGAAGACGGCAGGCAGCCCACACGGGCCGTGGAGGCTGTCAAACAGCCCGGCACTCGCGAGGGCGCTGCCCAATGCTTACTTCGACTCGCTCAGGATTCCGCGATTGACTGTCAGCCGATAGCTCAACCCGCCGAACCGCCGGATGCGGACCCGCATGTCCGGTGGTGTGACAGGGAAAGCTGGCGACAGGCTACCTATGTCTATTCATCGCTTCGCTGAAGAAATCGAGGTGCCGCGGAGCGTATTCGCTTCTCGTTGTCAGCAGGCCGGGGGCTTTATCTCTGAAAATTGCCTCCAATGCGGCACGCGGTCGCCTTACGTTGGAGAAATGGAGATACTGGACCTCACCTGCGAGGCCTGCGGGATAGATCGTTTGGTCGAAGTGAACCTCGTCGATGGCGATTACTGGCATGAGTGCAATCGATGTAGACGGAATCGGAAGCCTGGCGACATCCTGCCGTCGTGGTCGGAGTTGTCCGAGTATTCAGGCTTGGCCGCGCCGGGGGGACCCATCGTATTGGCGGTGACTTGTTTATGGCAAGGAAACCGGTCCTCGGTCACCCGTCCCACTCCCTGATAACGTCTATAGCATGAGGCGTGCTTCGATTCTCCTACTTCTGGCGAGCGCGGTTTTGAGTGCGGCGGCGCCTTCAAGCCCGGTCACGCGGCGGATCGCCATCGAATGGAAGGGAGGCCTCCCGCAGGGGCACATCAGTGTTACTGGCGGAACGCTCGCATCCACGGCCGTGGCGCGCGGCCACGGAACCATCGAGGCTGGCGGCGCCTTCCGCGCCACAGAGGACGGGCCGTTGCGGCTCGAACTGAAAGTGTCGGGCACGGAGACGCAGTACGGACCCAGCAGCATGGTCACGGTCGACACTGAGCGCCATCCCTTCACGTTCTTCATGCGCGACGTGCGGAGCGAATACCCGATTCTGATCCGCGACTATGGCGTCGCCGTGACGACGGGCTCGGACCATCGCTCGTATGCCGAAATCGACGGGGCGGTGCGGGCGCGCGGGCTGCGCACCAAGCTTGAGACCATCGAGAGCGAGCCCGAGGAATCCTTCGCCGAAGCCGCCGCGCACACACGCAGCCTGTCTGGCCAGACCTGGCTGGGCCTGGCCCGCGATATCCGTATCTTCGCCGTCGGCGAACGCCTCGATTGGGTGCAACCGCGCTTCCACGGCGAGGAAGTCGGGCTTCCCGAGACCGCCAACAAGCCCAACCGCTACCAGTTCCTGATGGGCCGCGGCTGGGGCGCGGTGGACCACATCATGCGCCGCCTGGAAGACGGCGTGCTGCCGATCTTGCACGGCGAACTTGTGGACGACGATGTCACCTACCGGATGGTCGCGTTCGCCGGTTTGGAGAATGATGCTCTGACGGCGGGCAGCGTGCGGGGCACGCCTTTTCTGGTGGCGGACGGTCACGGAGCCGGCCACATGTTCACCAAGGAGCAGCAGTCCGAGTACGACCGCCTGGCACCGGCCGAGATGAGCCGCACCGACGAGACCGTGCTGTACGTACGCATCGTCGCCACTAATACCGCGGCCGTCCCGCGCTACGCTTTTTTCAAGAACGCCTATCCCAGCGGTACGGGTGACGTGTCGTTCGATGGCGCGAGCGGTTTGGGCCTCTATCCCAGCGGCCGCGTCTTCTCCGTGACGCAGGTGAACGGCCGGCCCCTCACGAACAGCGAGGCTGCCATCAGCCTGGCGCCCGGTGAAACCGCCACCATCGACATGTTTCTGCCGCACCGGCCGATCTCGCGCGAACGCGCACTAAAACTGCGTGAGGCGAATTTCGACCAGCGCCACACCGAGTGTCGCGCTTACTGGCAGGCCAAGCTTGCGGCCGCGGCTTCCATCCACGTGCCGGAGCCGCGCATCGACGAGATGCTGCGGGCTGGACTGCTGCACTTAGACCTGGTGACCTATGGGCTGGAGCCGCATGGCACCCTGACTCCCACCATCGGGGTCTACAGCGCGATCGCCTCTGAGAGTTCGCCCATCGTGCAGTTCATGGATTCGATGGGCTGGCACGACACCGCGCAACGCTCGCTGCAATACTTCCTGGATAAGCAGCACGAGGACGGCTTCATCCAGAACTTCGGCGGTTACATGCTCGAAACCGGCGCCGCGCTTTGGAGCCTGGGCGAACACTATCGCTACACGCGCGACGACAACTGGGTGCGCCAGATCGCGCCTCAAGTCGTAAAGTCCTGCGAGTACCTGCAGCGCTGGCGCGCACGCAACTTGCGCGAGGATCTGCGCGGCAAGGGCTACGGAATGTTGGAAGGAAAGACCGCCGATCCCGAAGATCCCTTCCGTTCTTTCATGCTGAACGGGTACGCGTACCTCGGTCTCGAACGCGCCTCAGAGATGCTGGAGCGCGTTGATCCCGCCGCCTCCGCGCGCTGGCTCCAGGAAGCCAACGCCCTGAAGGCCGACATCCGGACAGCGCTGTTCGACGCATTGGGCCGAAGCCCGGTCATCCCGCTGGGCGACGGAAGCTGGATCCCGACCGCGCCGCCCTGGGTGGGCTACCGCGGCCCGCTGGCGCTGTACGCCGAGGGCGGCCAGTGGTTCACCCACGGCGCGATGGTCAGCCGCGACTCGTTGTTGGGGCCGCTCTACCTGGTCTTCCAGGAGGTGCTGGATCCGTCCGAACCAGCCACCTCCTTTCTGCTGGAGTTCCATAACGACCTCATGACCACCCGTAACGCGGCTTTCAGCCAGCCCTACTACAGCCGCCATCCGGTAACACACCTGCGGCGCGGCGAGGTGAAGCCGTTCCTGAAGGCTTACTACAACACCGTCGCGAGCCTGTCGGACCGCGAGACTTACAGCTTCTGGGAACACTACTTCCACGCCAGCCCGCACAAGACGCACGAAGAGGCGTGGTTCCTCATGGACACGCGCTGGATGCTCTACATGGAGCGTGGGACGGGCCTGGAGCTTCTCGCGGGGATCCCGCGGGCGTGGCTCGAAGACGGCAAGCGCATTGAGCTGAAGAATGTTGCCACCTATTTCGGGCCGGTGTCGCTGGAGGTGGCTGCAAGCGGCAAGCGCATCGAGGCTACCGTGACCTGCCAGACGGAGCGCAAGCCGGCCTATGTCGAGTTGCGGCTGCCGCACCCGTCGGGCCGCGCCGCAATCGCGGCGCACGGCGGCCGCTATGACGCGCGCACCGAGCGCATCCGCATTGAGCCATTCGACGGGCGCGCCAAGGTGGTGCTGGAGTTCCAGTGACGTCCGCCGCCGAGCGCACGAATTGCCGCATCGCAGAGGCAGTCGCGTGCTGGGTAAGTGCGGCGTTATCTGGTGTTATTGGCAGCTATCCGGCAAGCCGCTGGGCGGCTGTTGCGAGATGAAGCTGCCGCAGCTCTCACCAATTCAGGCACTCCCATTCCCGCGAGACTGATTCAACCGCCGTCGCGGGCCATTGCCTGGCTAAACACCAATTTCGGCCCAGGATCAGACTGATCCCGTGCTAAACTGCCGTGACTCTCTCCCGTGCCCTCAGCCAGAAGTAAAGAACATCTGCGACGCGCCCTGCGGCTGCCCGACCTGGTCTTTTTCAACATCACGGTCGTGGTGGGTGTCCGCTGGCTTGCGGTGGCGGCGCACACTGGCCCGGGATCCATCACATTGTGGGTCTCGGCGGGACTGCTGTTCTTCATTCCCTCTGCTCTGGTAGTCGCGGGACTTTCCAAACGCTACCCGGAAGAAGGCGGCTTGTATGTATGGACCCGGGAGGCGTTCGGTCCATGGCACGGGTTCCTGTGCGGCGCGTGCTATTTCGTCAGCAATCTGTTCTATCTGCCGTCCGCGCTTCTGTACGGTTTGTCCATAGCGGCGGTGGCGTTCGGCTTCTCGCAGGATAAAGCGCTGATGGTTGGCTCGGCTCTGGCCCTCCTGTGGTCAGTTGCCATCCTGAACCTGCTGGGCGCGGAACTGGGGAAATGGGCCAGCGACATGGGCGGCCTGGCCACCATTCTGGTCGGCGCGCTGCTCATGGCGGCGGGCTGGGCAGCGTGGCGGCATGGTGGCTCGGCAACGCCCCTCCACGACTTTGTGCCGCGCATGGACTGGGAGAAGCTGAACTTCTGGTCGCAGATCGCGGTGGGATTCACAGGCCTGGAACTGGGAGCCATCATGGCTGGAGAGATCCGCGATCCGGAACGCACCATTCCGCGCGCAGCCTGGATCTCGGGCCTGGCGATCTGTGCCTTCTACGTGGGCGGAACGCTGGCGGTGATGGCCCTGATGTCTTCAGGCAGGGTGGACATCATCTCGGGCGTAATGCAAGCCGCCCAGGTGGCTGGGACACGGCTGGGGTGGTTCGGCTTCCCCCTGCTGATCGCGCTGCTCATTCTTGTCGCTTCCGCAGGCGCGTTCGGTTCCTGGCTGAGCGGCTGCGCGCGGCTTCCATTCGTCATCGGGATCGATCGCTACCTGCCGCCGGCCTTCGCGCACCTGCATCCGCGCTGGGGCACGCCTCACGTGGCGCTGCTGTCGGAAGCGGCCTTCAGCAGCGTAGCCATCCTGATGCTGACGGCGGGCGAGAGCGTGCGCGGCGGTTATCAGATCCTGGTCGACCTCACGATCGTCACGACTCTGTTCCCCTTCCTTTACATCTTCGCTGCCGCGTGGAAGTGCGGATGGCGCGTGAGTGCGGCCTGCGGGTTGAGTGTCACCGCACTGGCGCTGGTGGCGGCGTTTATCCCGCCGGAAGGCGCGTCCTGGCTCTACGAGGTAAAGATGATCGGAGGATGTGCGGCGATGGTAGCGGCGGCCAGAGTGAATTACCGTTACGCTTTGAGCCGCAGGGAGAAGCCGTAACGAAGTCCCGCCAGGGCAGCGGTTGTTGCGCGACTTGTCCCGGCGACCCCGCGTTGCACTTCGCCATTCGGGAGTTTCCTGCGCTGCACCAGAAGTCCTGCCAGACGAAGGGGACAAGCCGGAATCTGGTCCGGAGGCAGTATCCGGGAGAGCCGGGCAGTTCCCGGCGGAGGACCTCTTCCTCCTTGAGCAGACGGACGGGATCAGCAAGGTAAAGACAGGCCGGATGGAGAACGAACCCGATCCGAACGAGGTACGGAGCCGTTCAAATTCGGCCTGTTGGCTGTAAACCGGGGCGACCGTGTCGTCAGGCATCAACTGCTCGTTAATCGCTCGGGTCTGCTGGTGATGCCGCGTTCCGCCAGCCGCGGCCTTCGAAGTGGCCCAAGTTCCTGTTTCAACTTCTCGTAGTCCCGTTCACTCAACCAACGCTGTCTCAGACTCCTGTCGGGTTGACGTCGCACAGTGGTTGTCGGATCTTCAGGTCTTGCTCGATGCGTTCCCACGCCCGTTCCCGCGCCGCGCTAAGCTCCCCATACTGGCGTGATACGATCAGGCTGGCATCAAGCATATCTTCCACGAATCGCCGGGCACCGCGCGCGAGTTGCTCACCTGGCGCAACCTGAGCCAGTTTGCGCCGCTCCTGTTTTTGGTCGGTTCGAGTTCGGAAGTACCGAGAATTGAGGAGAGCTCAATGACGCTGAGGTTGATGGTTGCGGGCCTGTCGTTGGCGGCCCTGGGATTTGCGCAGCCTGCGGACGACTCCAAGCCGGCGACTTCGAATCTCATGAACGCGCAGTATCCGCGCGTGTATCCGGACGGCCGGGCAACCTTCCGGCTGGCCGCGCCGAACGCAGCGAAGGTACAACTGGCGGGAGCGATTACAGTGTCGCCGGTCGATATGACCAAGGGTGAGGACGGCGCGTGGACCGTCACCATCCCGCCCGCCGTACCGGGGTTCCACTATTACTGGTTTGTTGTGGACGGCCTTCAGGTCAACGATCCGTCGAGCGACGCATTCTTCGGGTACGGCAAGCCGACCAGCGGCATCGAGATACCAACGCCCGGCGAGGACTTCTACTTCCCCAAGGACGTGCCGCACGGTGAAGTGCGCATGATCTGGTACCTTTCCAAGACCACGGGCGAGTGGAGGCGCGCCATGGTGTACACGCCGCCGGGGTACGACACGAACGTGCGCATGCGTTATCCGGTGCTCTACCTGCAGCACGGCGCCGGCGAAGACGAGACCGGATGGACCAAGCAGGGGCACGCGAATTTCATTCTGGATAATCTGCTGGCAGACAAGAAGGCAAAGCCGATGATCGTAGTGATGGACAAGGGCTACGCTTACCGGCCGGGGGAAGATCCTGCGGGACGCGGAGCAAGGCCGGGCGCTGGCCCGGGTGGCAGACCTGCGAGTGGGGTGCTCGCTGCGTCAGCGTTTGAGAGCGTCATTACGGACGACCTGATTCCCATGATCGATAGCACCTTCCGCACGCTTTCCGGCCGCGAGCACCGTGCCATGGCTGGGCTGTCGATGGGGAGCATGCAGACCATGCAGATCACGCTCCGCAATCTGGACAAGTTCTCCTGGATCGGCTTGTTCAGCGGGGCTACGGTGAGCGGCGACCTGGACACGGCTTACAACGGCGTGTTCAAGAACTCCGCGGAGTTCAACAAGCGGGTCCACCTGCTGTGGATGGGCGCGGGCACGGCCGAAACCAGGCTGATGGAATCGCTTGAGGCGTCGGACGAACTGCTGACGAAGAGAGGTGTGAAGCACGTGATCTTCGCGTCGCCGGAGACGGCGCACGAGTGGCAGTCCTGGCGCCGCCACTTGAACGATTTCGCACCGAGGTTGTTCCAATAAGCGCCGCGGGTACATTTCTCCGGCGCGGCTCAGGGCTATTTGCGGTTCGCACGTGGGGCGGGTTTCAACCCGCGCGGGACTTCAGTCCCGCGCTTCGGAGGCCAGATAAAGATTGCGCTGCGGAACTAAAGGGCACAATGAGCGAAGCGGAGCTGCATGTGCTCAATGCACGACTGCGGGGCGGCATTCTGAGTCGCGCCCGGCGCGGGGAGTTCAAGCAGATGGTGCCAGTCGGTTTTGCGCACGACGCGCAGGATCGTGTCGTCGCCGATCCGGACGCCCAAGTGCAAGCATCGGTGTGCCTCTTTTTCGAGACCTTTAAGCGGACCGGATCCTGCCTGGCGGTAGTCAAGGAATTCCATGCAAAGGAACTCCTGTTCCCACGCCGATTGCGCAGCGGCGTGCGCAAAGGAGAACTCGTCTGGGCCGAGTTGCTGCACTGTAGAGCGCGGCAGATCATCCACAACCCGCGCTATGCCGGTGCCTTCGTTTTCGGTCGCACCAAACAGCGTCACCTGCCGAATGGCAAAGTGTGCTCGCGTCTGGTGCCGAGTGAGGAGTGGATCCTGCTGCGCGACGTGCATCCGGGCTACATAAGCTGGGAGGAGTACCAGTCGAACCTCCAACGCGTAAAAGGCAATGCTCTCGCTTGGAGCCCCGAAAGGTGCCGTGGACCGGCACGCGAAGGCACTGCACTACTGCAGAGGCTCGTGATCTGTGGAACTTGCGGTGAACGCATGTCGGTCCGCTACCACTCCTACCGCAATCAAAACGTGCCGACCTACTGGTGCGGCAGGCGTCAATTGCAGCGGGGCGAAAATGGTCCATGTCAGACCGTGCACGGCGGTGCGCTCGATGCGGCAATTGGCGATCTCGTCATCGAGGCGATGACGCCTAACCTCATCGCCAAACGTTCTACGAGGTGCAGTGTGAGTCCAAGCCCTTTCGATCCGGATCCCGGACCCGGCACGGCAGGGCGACTGCGCCGTAATGGGCGAGCATGTCGCGATAGAGCGGGTTGAGGGCCGGGTCGTAGATGTCGGGCCACAGCACGCCCTCGCCGAGATTGTCGAGGACCACGGTGCGAGTGACACCTCCCAGGCGACGGAAGGCTTGCTCGTGGAGTTCGGCCCAGATCCGGGTGCTCCACTCGAAGGTGAGCAGCCGCACGGCTTTGCGGCTGTAGCCCAGGGTGAGCACAAACATCCGGGTGCGCCGGTAACGGCCCGAGTGCGGATCGCGGACCATCGGCCCGGTACCGTAATCGACTTGTGCCTCCTTGCCCGGCGGCGTGACGATGATGGCACAGGCCTCGGTAGCGGGCCTGCCGCGCAGTTTGCCAACGAAGCGCTTGACGCTCTGGTAGCTGCCGCGGAAGCCGTGATCGTCGGCCAAGTCCTGGTAGATTGCCTTGGCGTTGCGGCTCTTGTCGAGCGAGATCTCGATGAAGGCGAGATACGGCTCGCAGGCGCTGGCGCCAGCGCTGCGGCCGGGTGTCTGAGATGGCCCGGAGTCGGGGGTCACCCCGTTGGCCGGTTTTGCCGGCGGCCGACGGCCCCAAGCTCCGGGCGGCCTGACGGCAATGCCGGCGGCCTTCAAATAGGCCCCGGCCGTCTCCCGGCGCACTCCAGTTTCTTCTTCAATGCGACGCAGCGGCCAGCCCAGCCGCCCCAACGCGATGACTTGTTGTTTCTTCTCTTCGCTCAAGACATTGCTCACGCGAAGGAGGGTAACCCTCCCATCGCAGTCAATGTCCTGCCTCAGTTTCGTTGGCCGGTTTTCAGACGTCCCTCATTGGCCGGTTTTGGGTGACCCCCAAGGTTTCTTAAGCGGCACAGGATCATGGTGCCGGTTCAAAGTTCGTGGTTCCCGGTGTACGATCGCAACCCGCAGCGGCTTGTGCCGAACATCTTCGAGGCAAATGAAGGGGACTACCAGAAGGCCGTGCAGCGGATATACCACAGCCGGGAGCTTGCGAGCGCGCTTGTACTGCCCGTCATGGAATAGGTAGTGGACAAGCGGTAGGTGCAAGGTCTTGGGACGAATTAACACGCGCGGCTGCCGGGCGCCGTCGCGGCCGAACCTCGCTCGCCAACCGCTGCCCAGCCGAGGCCGGCCGCCCGCCCGACGATCGTGCGTCAGACCGGCGCGACCTGTGGAACAGGATGAGCGATATTCGCGATCGCGGACTCAAGGAGATCCTCGACCCGGGAAGACGATGCCGTGCGGAGGCCAGCACGGAGGTGAAGCGCACCCTGTCACCGATTACGTGGCTCAGGGTCGCCTGCGTGGCGTATGGGGCACGGCTGGCGGCGTACTTTGCTGCGCCCCGCCACAAATGATCCGCTCAATTGTCCGTCCGGCGAATCAAGGCCCTCGAGGATGGGGACGGTCAGCAATGAGTCCGTGTCGCGGGGCTGAATGAATCCGTCACTTGTCCGGAAGCGGAGCCTGTCGTCCACGTTCTGATTGTTTCCGAGCGGCCGGCCAACCAGACGAAACCGCTGAAGCACATTTTGCTGATTCGCTCGCAAGACGGCCCGCAGGGCATGGCGTGCGCCCATTCACTGAGGGAATCCGAGACCGGTCTGGCTCGATGAAGTTCTCTCCACAAGACCGTTCTGGGGCCGGCTTATCGAGGCGCTCGAGCGGGGTTGGGACTGCGCATGAGAAATCACCGCCGGGTCATCCGCGTACGTTGCGTCTCAGGGTAAGCGACCCATCGGAATTGGTTCTCTGTTGGCACGCCCAATTCATGGGATAGCGCACGCCCTTGACCTCCAACTCCGCCTTCAACTTCAGTCCCTGCCACTCCGTCCCAGGCGCCAGCATCAGCATTGCTTGGCGGATGCCGGTGGGCTTCGGATAACCGGGATCCACGCATCCGCTCACGTTGACTTTGCCGTCATCGCTGAACACCGTCAGGCGCAGCACCCCAGGCACGCCTGCAACACCCTTGTTGGCCAGACCCACTACGAGGCCCGGCGTTCCTTCGCGGACAAAGCTCCAGATAAAGGAAGGAAACACCCGGTATCCGATGTGGCGCGCGATGTAGTCGATGGGTTCCGGATACTTCTCGTAATAGCTGAGAACGTTCTTCGCCGCTTCATTGTGCCAGTTCCACACGGACCAGTAGTTCGCCCCGACATCCAGTACGTGAGAAGTAATCTTCTCGTTGTAAGTGATGCCCTCGTCGATCTGGAGGCGCCGTGGGTCGCCCGTAGTCATGCCGACTTCGCAGACCGCAGCGGTCCACGCTGGCCGGTTGCTCAGCGCTTCAATCTGGGTGTTTTCGATAAAGATCGTATCGGTCCGAATCCAGTTGTGCGTGCGGATGGTTCGATCGAGCAGATCGGCATTGCCCACCAGGCTAAAGTCCGGTTCAGTGTTAGTGACCAGAGGCGTCTTAGTCCAGAATTCCAACTGGGTCTCCAACATCTTCATCCAGGTCTGCTCGGCCACCACGTTACTGGGGAAGGTGTTGCCCTCGAATGGCCAGGTGTGCGCCTCACCCCAGAATCCGTACATCATCGTGTCCATGTACTCGGTCTGCGGATTGCCGTTGAGTTCCGCGGCCAGCAGCGCGTTCAACTCGCGAAACGCCGCTTGATAAGCCGGGTGCTCATAGCGCGGCATCTTGTGCTCTTTCTTGTAGCGGGCTTGCGACGGGTCTCCCTTCCACTCGCCCTTGAGCTTTACGTAAGGCACCTTCTGCATGAGGAACTCGGGCATGCCCGGCTCGGGAAAATCGGGATTCTCCAGCATGATGCGGAATCCGACCCGCTTGTTATAGCGCCTGGCAAGCTCGAAAGTGATATGCCACCAATCCGGGAAGTCCAGTCTGCCCGGTTGCTTTTGCACTTCTCGCCAGTTCGGCCGAATGTAAATCTTCTGGACGAACGGTATCTTTACCAGATCCTCGAGCGATTTTTCCAGCGTCTCTCCGGGAATGCGCGGGGGACCAGTATCGCCGGAGACGTAGACCACCAAGCCCATGCCGTAATTTGGAATGATGTCCTTCGAAGGAGTGGTTACCATGACCACGTCGCTTTCGGGTACGACGGCCGCGGGCGGGTACTGCGGAAATGGCCCCTGATACAGCCGGTCCTTCACCTCGGGACCGGATCCCCAATCATATTTCTCCCAGTTGTGTTCCGGGGTGTAGGCGCGCGCAGAGGGGGCAAGCCCAGTTGCAACGCCCGCTGTACCGGCCTGCAGAAACGCTCGTCTGTTCATGAGGGCTACTCCGGTTTTGCTTGAAGCAACAAGTGCTTCTCGAATTGGACATCGAGCGTGGCGGCGGGCCCGTGGACAGTTCCCAGATCCGTACCGTCCACGTAGTCGGTGACGCGATAAGCGCCTGGCGAGAGGCCACGCAACGTGATTCTGCCGCTCCATTTCGGCGCGTAGAAGGCATAAAACACACTGCGGCCCTTGCGAACCACGTGAGACTCCGGCTTGTCAAAACCAATGTCGTACAGAGTCCCGAGGTACTCTCCGCGAGAGAGCATTTCTTCTTTGTAGATGCCAAGCCACTTTTCGAAATTCTTCTCTCGCGCCGGCGTGAGGTCGCCGCGCTTCTTTTCCGCCGAGCCTTCCGGCCATGTGAAGTTGGTTCCCACGACGCCGCCCACGCCGACGGTGGAGGCGAAATCGTCCTTGGTCATATCGACGTGGTCGCCAAAGTAGGCTACCGCATCGCCTTGGAGCGCCTTGAGCGTCTTGCCCTTCAGTCGCACCTGCCACGCCGACCCGGGGTCAGACGCAACGGACATGTTCAGGAAAGGCAGAGTGAAGAAAGAATAGGCCGTGCCGCACGGGCAGAACTCGACTAGCGCATCCGCCTTCGTCTGCCGCGCAGTCTCGTAGAGGGCCTGGAAGAACTTGGGCATTCCCTCCACGGAATCCTCCGGCCGCGCGTGCTTGTGTGCGGGGTTGTAGCATGGCGGCGCTCCGTTCATGTGCTGGCCGTCGAGTTTGAGCCCGTCGAACCCCCAGTCCCTGAGCGCCTTCACCACGATGGCCTGGTGGTAAGCCACGACTTCCGGATCCGCGGGGCACAGATACCACGAGTTCCAGTAGGAGATCTTCTGCTTGCTGCCGTCCGCATTCAGCAGCAGCCATTCCGGATGCTTTTTGACCAATTCCGTGCCCGGATCCGCAGCCAGCGGCGCCCACCACAACTGGGCCTTGAAACCTTCGGCGTGAATCTTGTCCACGAGGGCCCGCATGTCGGCGTCGCCACGTGGAAACTTCTGCGGCTGGAGGAACCAATCGCCCTGAGCGGTCTGCCAGCCGTCATCCAGCGTGACCCAGGTGAAGCCGAGCTTCTTCACGATCGGAAGCGCGCCGTAGACCTGGCTGGGCGTGAACTTCCGGCCATATCCCCAGGCGCACCAGATGGGACCGAAGGCGCTCTCGGGCGATGCGTCAAAATGAATGCCTTGCGCAATCATCAGGTCGCGGTAATCGCGCAACGTTTGAAAGTAGTCGCCTTCGTGGACGGTGGCGAAGGTGCGAAATGTCTTCAGCGTCGAGCCGGGCTTCAGCACCTGACTCTGATTGAACTCCACCGCCACGGTGGCGCGGTCCGGGCCCTGCTCCGCCACCGGTAATGAAACCAGTTTCGGCGCCATTTCCAAATGCCCCACGCCGATGCCGGTGTCGCGGCGCCACACATCGACGACCGGAGTGCCGCCGCCGTAGTCGGGGGCGTTCATACCAAGAAAATTTTCCTGTTTGAAACCCGGCTTCAGTGGCAGTACCCAGTCCGGCCGCTTCTCGTAGGAGCCGCTTTGAAACGACCAGAACGCCGGTTGAGCGGCCGAAGCAGGAGCGCTGATCGAATAATGCTGGTTGGTCCAGCCGCTCACGGACAGATCCGACTTTCCCGTGTTGGTGTATGTGACCTCGAAGATCGCCGTGCGCGGAAACGCGTCATACACCGTCACGGTCACCGTCTTCTTCAGCGAGGGAGCGATGCCTGTGAGGACCGTTCGGTAGCCTGGCCCCAACTGATCCCGTACGGACCCACGTTTCTGGCCTTGCAGGGTGAAGTCGGTGACATCGCGTCCGGATACTCGGATGAACTCCGAAGGAGTGAAATCGCCGATGACGCGTTCCTGCCCGGCCAACACGGCCACCACGCGGCTGTGCATGTTGCCGTCGAACTCTATGCGGATACTCTTGCCGTCCACGCGCGCGCCTTCCGCGGCGAAGCCGGGGGCGCCCGCCCAGGCGATCACAACGAATTGCAGGAGAGCTACGCTCGCCGTTCGCATTTTCGAATTGCTTGGAATCATTTGAGCACACCCCAACCTGACGAATCGTACCAATTCCAATCACATTCTATGTCAAGGCGACGAATTGCCCTTTAGCAAAATGCGCGATTTCAACTCAAAGCATTAGCCGCTAGCTCCTGAATAACAGGCCGCCCGGAACTTGCCCCGTGCAACGGTGCGCCGGGCCCGTGTTTGGACGACAGGAGTTCTCGGAACCAGGCCGGCCGCGTGTCCAGCCTCGCCGATTCCCGGCCGCGGCAGAGCACGGGTAACCGCGCCCCAACGGTTCCTGAGCCCTGACTTGCTGAATTGGAAAGAGCCGGGCACCGGGGCCCGGCTCTTTCCATCTCCAAAGTGCGTGTCAATTCTCTCGCTTGTACACACGCGTGTACTCTCACCGGCTTCCGGTCCACCATTTGGCCAGTCGCTGGCGGCACGAAGTGCCCGGCCAAGTCCCGTTCCGCCGCGCCCTGATTGAACAAAATCCCAGATGTATCAATTTTAATTATTGAGGGACGCGTGACGCGGGCGAGTTGCAATAGGTTCAAACGAAATGGGTTATCAGATGAAAAGATCTTGTTATCGATTTGAACTGCGCTTCCAATGCCTCCGCAGCGACGATAATGTCTTGTCTAATCCTGTTCTAAATGCCACATTTAAATCGTGGCAGTACTCGAACCATTTTAGTACTATACCCAGCGTCTTTGGGGTGTATACCCAATGATCATTTCGGCGCGCGCACTTATCATCCTCTGCATGTCGGGCGAAACACATAACTGTCTCCGAAGCGCCAAAAGAGCGCCACATAATGCCGTCTCCGGAAGACATATATGACCGTGAAAGCCGTGAGGACCACCCCCCTCCGGGCGGAGCCTCCGTTCCTCCGGCAGGCACTGGAGCACGCTCGGGGGACGCGGTGAGGCATGCACGGGAAGCCACTTGCCGCTGGGAGCGCCGCCACGGGAATGGGCAGGCAATGTCGTTCGAATGTGGCTCGCCCTCATTTGGTTCAGCTGCGGCAGAGAGCGCGCCATAGTTTGTTTGAAAAACGGGCCGTGGCCCTCCGGCCATGCTCGCGTGAGTCGATTTGGAGAGCAACGTGAAACCTTTTCTTCTTTTCGTGTCATCTCTTTTATTGAATGTCACGGTAGTATTTGGACAGTCCTCCATCTTCCCTCTGGTCCAAGGTAATCAATGGACACTAAAGAACACTCAGAACTCATCTACAGTGAGCGTGGCCGTTCAATATGCCGCGGTGGTGAATGGGGCTAGCTTTGCCTCGTGGTCTCTCAACGGATCCTGGGGCTCACTGACCTTCCTGGTCAGCGACCGGGCTACCGGGCAGTTCCTCGACGGTCTTTCCTGGAACGGGATCGAGTTCCGATTACCCAGCGGCGCGCTCATGTTCCCTTACAGCGGCAAGGCGGGTGACAGTTGGCCTTCCGTGCTCGGAAATCTGTCCGTCACCGCAACCAATGCTACGGTGACTGCGGGAGGAATCGCGCACTCGGGATGCCTCCGGTATCGGTGGGATCGTTCTGACGGATCGGTACAGGGTTGGACACTCTGTCCGGGGACAGGACCAGTCGAATTTTCCAGTGGCGAAGGGGTGTTTCAGTTGGCGCGGGCAATCCTCAACCCCGCCGCAACTGCAACGGCTTCCGTCGCCGGTGATTGTGCAACGGTAGGCGTCGCCTCTATTCCCAATGATCCTTCGCTCACGCTGGCGTCCCGGGAGGCCGCCCTCCAGACCTCGGTGGTCAACGGCGGCCGATTCCTGGATGTGGATGCCACTTGGAGCGAACTCGAGCCTCAACCGGGCAAGTTCAATCTGAAGCGTATTCAGGATGAGTTTTCGCTGCTGCAGAAGTATGGCATGCGCGGTGTTTTCACGCTCAAGTTGATCGATAACACCACGCGAGGACTCCCGGCGGATCTACAAGCGAGCGATTGGGCGACCTTGTCGACACGACTCGATAAACTGCTGGATCGCGTGCTGCCCATCGTGCCAAAGGGCGTGAACTGGATCAACCTCGGGTATGAGATCGATGGCTACTTCTACGCACATCCAACTGAGATCAACTCCTTCAAGACGCTGCTGACTTCGGGCAAGGCCTACATCAAAGCGAAGACCGCCCTTTCGGTCGGTACGGTCTTTGCGTTCGATTCTTTGATGGGCAGCAATGCCACGTTCCAGGTGATCAGCCCGGTAGCCGACCATGTTACATTCGACTACTACGCGCAGGCCCCTGGATTTCAACAGCGGGCTACCGATTCGCCGGTGCGCGACATTCCGTTCATGATCTATCTGGCCGCCGGACGACCCGTCATCCTCAAGGAAGTCGGGTATCCTTCGAGCACTTCCGCGGGCAGTTCGGAGCCAATCCAGGCGCAGTTCTTTCAGAATCTGTTTGGCGCGCTTCGATCCGCCTCCGGCGCGGTCCAGGGCGCAAGCGTGTGGGCGGCGCAGGATCTCCCGCCCGCCGTGGCGGCGCAACTCGCAGCGTATTACGGCCAGGGCGGTCAATCCGCTGAGGTCGACTTCCTCGACTCGCTTGGACTGCAATCCACCCTGGCTGTACCCAAGCTGGCTTGGTCGACCTTTACTCAGCAGGCCTTTTCTTTTCAAGTGCCCGCTTCCTGCAAGACGCCGACGATCCAGAAATAGTCAGGCCTGTTTTTGTGAGGCGTGGCTCTGCCGGAATGCAGGGCTTGTGGTCGATTTGCCCGGGCGGACGATTTGCATCGCCACCAGGAGCCCTGCGCGAACCGCAAGCAGGGCGGCCGTCATCCAGGCGCGCGGATGCCATCCGCGCAGCCTGTGTAGTTTCGTGTAGGCCAGGTAGGCGTCCCGGTGGAAAGTCAGCGTGGAATTGACTCTCCGCCTCCAGGACTTGTTGCTGCCGCCCTGCCCCTCAAAATGCAGCAGCTTTGCGCGCGGGACGCACGCGACTGTCCGTCCCATCTCAATCACGCGATGGCAAAGTTCGGCATCCACCCAGTAGTGCCGGAATTCTTCGTCCAACCCGCCGAAGCTCCTGGCATCGGCAGTCCTCATCATCAGACAAGCCGTCGAGAGGAACTCGCATGCGAAGGCTTCGTCTCCGGGGTGGTGTAGACCAATCAGGTAGCGCTTGGTCCATCGATTCCCTGGGAACCAGCGCGATAGCACGGAGCGCCTCCCGAACACAGCGCTCATCAACGACGGAAAGCTTCGGGCTACGCCCTGATCCGTTCCGTCCGGGTTCAGGATTTGCGGGCTGATGGCGCCCGCTTCCGGGTGGCGGTCCATATACTCGCAGAGCAGTTGCAGACAACCCGGCAACAGGACTGTGTCGTTGTTGAGCAACAACAACTTCTCTCCTGTTGCGTAAGGCAGCGCGACATTGTTCGCCTTCACGTATCCGAGGTTTGATTTCTGAGCGAGCAAAACGATGTCCGGACATTCGCGCCGGGCCACCTCAAGACTCTCGTCCTTGGAGTTGTTATCGACAAGAATGGTCTGCACCCGCAGGTCGCCCTTCGTCGTACGGATGCTCTCCAGGCAGGCGCGCAGCATTTCCGCCGCGTTGTAGTTCACCAGGATGATGCTGATATCGGGCCGCATTAAGAGGATGACCCTCCCGCGCCAAATCGCTGATACGCTTCGAGCGTCTTGCGAGCCGTGGACTCCCAAGTGAACTGGCGGGCGCGTTCGAGACCCTTTGCCCGCATCTCATCGACAAACGCTCCGCCGCTTACGGCCCTATACAGACCGCCGGCGATATCCTCAACGTTGTATGGATCCACCAGGATGGCAGCGTCGCCAGCCACTTCCGGAAGGGAGGTGACGTTGGAGGTGACCACGGGCGTGCCGCAGGCCATGGCCTCCACCACCGGCAGTCCAAACCCTTCAAACAGCGACGGGTACGCCAAGGCATCCGCGCCATTGTAAAAGTAGGGCAAATCGTCATCGGGAGCGTGGCCCGTATGAAGGATGTCCTTCTCCAACCCCAGTTCACGCACGAGCGGGGGCACGTCAGCCGATGTCCAGGTCTTCCGGCCCACAAACAGCAGCTTGTGGGGAACGCGTTCCTGCTTCTTCAACAGGTGGAATGCCCTCAAGAGACCGGTCGTGTTCTTACGGGCCTGCAGCTTGCCGACGCACAGAATGTAGGGCTCCTCAATGCCATAGGATTGAAGCTTCGCGTAAACGGCGTGAAGGTCCGTGACCGGCCGGTAGCGGGGATCGACTCCCAAGTGGGTCACAAAGGCTCGATCCGGGGGGTAGTTGAACCGGTTAAGGAGATCGTTGCGCGTGAACTCGGAAATGCACAGGACCGCCTCAGCTTTCCGAATGGACGCCGAAAAGAGCCGCGTGAGCCGGAGGCGAATCAGCGGCGGATAGAACTGGGGATGGGAAAAAGGACTCAGATCCAGCAAGCTGAACAGAGTCCTGCCCATGGGGAACGGTGGCGCGACGAACGTGCAGTGCAGCAAGTCCACGGGCCGCCTCAAGCGTTCCAGTGGCAAACTGATCGGGATGCTCACGAAGCGCACCGAAGGTCGCAATCGATGAACTCTGAAGTTGGGCCTGCCCACCTCAAGGCGGCCAACGGCGGCATCGTTGACGCAGTACACGGTGTACTGGTTGGTCCCATCGATACGCGCGAGACCGCGGACCAGTTCCATGTCGTAAGTTTCCGGCCCGCCCGCGCGCCTTCCCGTCATGGGCGCGAATATCCCGATCTTCAGTCCGCACGCGCGACTGAGCGAACCGCTCTCCCGGCTTCCTGCAAGCAACGCCGACTCGCTCATGCCGATTGACGTGCCGATACCTTCGCGGATCCGAGAGGAGTCACCTCCCTGTGCAGCCAAAGAGACTTGATGCGGGTCACCATTTTCGTCAAGCCGCGGATGTCTGTTGTCCAGACTTCCAGCGCCGACTTCAGCCCGTCGTGAGCCTCCGGCGTCAGCCGGAACCCAAATCGCCGCGGGCTGGTATAGCTGTACACCGCCGGCGTCGGAGGCATCTTATCCTCCAGCCACGTCGGAATATCGTATTCGAACTCGTCTTCACAATGCGCCAGGATCTGGCTCTCCGAATACCCGTGCGCATGTTTGAGGTGGACAAACAGGTGCAGGTTGGACCAGAACTTGTCGAATTCCGGAATCTCGCTGGCGGCGCCCTTTTCTACCAATAGCTTCCGGAAGGCCCTCATAGTGATGTCGCAGACTTCCGGCCATAGGTGGAAAACGGCGATCGCGTGATACTTGTGCATTAGGTTGTCGCCGATCTCACCCCGCAGCAGCCGCTGGAAGTTCTCCTCCTGGCTGTAGTACTCGATGCAGGATTCACGGCTGGGGAACAGCTCGCCGATGGTCTCGCGCACGAAGTCGTCGAGGAATCGCCGCGCCTTCCCCGTGGACTGCTCGAGCGCGGGTAGCAGAACTTTCCAGCATTCCGAACGGCGAATCCCGAATCCACCCAGAAACACCACCACGTCTTCGAAGAGATCGTCTCTCCAAAAGGCCATGCTGATCAGTGCGCGCTTACGGCATTCAACATAGTCGTCGAAGGAAAGCGTGTCGGTAGCCACGACGATCTCCTCGACATCGAATACCTTCTCTCCGCCGACAATGCCGAAGTTCTTCGGGAGCACACGAAACCGCGATTCAAACCGGAACGATTCACGCGATTCCACGGTCTCCAGTTCCGATCCCTTCAGCAACATCAACTGGAAGTTCGTAACCTGGCTGATTCCGGAATCGAGCAGTTTGTAACTGGCGGCCAGGTGTGTCTCGATCGTCTCGCCCGGCAACCCGAGGATGAGGTCCGAATTCGAGCGTAAACCACGTCCGCGCATGTGCACCTGCAATTGCTCGTAGGCTTCCAGCTTGATGGTTTGCCGCTTCACGTTGCGAAGCACGTTCTCATCGAGCGACTGCACTGCCTGGTACAACACGAGTGCGCCACTAACCTTCTCTACCGAGCGAATGATGCGGTCCGGCCGGTTCTTCCCCGTTGTGGCGTCGATGTACTTCGGATAGCCGCAATCCTTCATCCTGTGGCCAATATGCTCCGAGATTTCAACATCGCGCTCGTACATGCCGAAATTGGAATCGGCGATTCGCAGGGTGCCCTGCGAGGGAGAGTACTCTTTGATGCGATGAGCGATGTAGTCGATCTCTGCCTTGACACGGTCCACGTTGAAGTTGTGCACCTTGGTGTACCAACGGGTGCCCTGCACGCAGAAGGTGCAGGTGAAGGGACAGCCGCGATTGGTCTCGATCAGCGGAGCCAGTTTGCCGTCGAAGAACTCGTCCTGAATGCCGGTCAACCAGGGCGACGGTAGGTCGTCGATTTCCTTGTGGCGTTCCCACATGGTCGGCATGTATGGCGACCCGTCGCTACGCCGGTACACAGACGAGGGTATCTCACGGTCCCCCAGCTTCTTTAGCGACTTCCCCGCTTCAAGGAAGTGCTTGACCACTTCGGTGGCGAGGTAGTCGCCCTCGCCGAGCACATACAGGTCGATCTCCGGGTGGTTTTGGACATACGCCACGCGCCGCTCGTCCTCGATGCTGATATTCGGTCCGCCCATGACCACCAGCACATCGGGATTCAGGCGCTTGGTGAGTTTCGCGATGTGAAAGCTGAGCGCTTCGTTCCAGACGTAGTTGCTCAGCATGAGCACGCTGGGCGGGCTTTCGACTATCGCCTGCCAGAGCCGGTCGGGATATACGAACAGCCGGGAATTGACCTCCGGCAGCTCTTGGTCCATG
>Ga0315272_10000419_pt1 | contig 21150 bp, 17 predicted proteins | sample C3_middle_MG_FD_203918 | JGI IMG/M metagenome (GOLD analysis project Ga0315272, IMG submission 203918) | Sediment microbial communities from Yellowstone Lake, YNP, Wyoming, USA - C3_middle | ecosystem: Environmental > Aquatic > Freshwater > Lake > Sediment | place: USA: Wyoming | collected...
TCACATCGAATGGAATGTGCCGCATCCCCTCGATAAAAGTCAGATTGCCGCGCGGATCCGCAATCTTCGGTAAATTGATCGACTTGCAATCGGCTACTTTCATTGGCACCCCTCTTCAACGCTGTCGGAACCTGTTCTTTTATACCGGGCGCCGCACGCGCATCGCGCTGCGGTTCCCCCTTGAAAATCGAGCTTTTTGGAGCAGCGGCACACATACCCGCGCACCCGGCCCGGATTGCCCACGACCAGCGCGAAATCCGGCACATCCCGGGTCACCACCGCCCCGGCTCCAACCATGGCCCATTGTCCGATCGTAATCCCCGATAACAAGGTCGCATTGGCCCCAATGCTCGCCCCGCGCTTCAGGAGCGTTCTGTTAAACGCCTCCGGATACACCTTGCTCCGCGGCGCCTTGTCGTTCGTCAAGGTCGCGTTGGGACCCAGAAAACAATCGCTCTCGATGGTCACCCCGTCCCAAACCTGCACGCCGCACTTGATCGTGACCCGGTCTCCGATCACCACATCGTTCTCGATGAAGACCTGGTCGCAAATATTGCAGTCCGCCCCGATCCGCGCCCCGGGCAGGATATGGGCAAAAGCCCAGACTCGCGTGCCGGCGCCAATGACGGCGCCCGGCTCGACCAAAGCCTTGTCGTGAATCCTGCCTGAATCATTCGAACTCATGTGCGCAAAGAAAGCAAAGGATACATACGGCCCGCGCGTCTGATTATCACAGCACAAAACACCACAGCGCCGCCGAACTCCGGTCCCATTAAAAAAAATGGAACGACCGGCTCCCTCCCGTGCCGACCCGGCAGAGGACGCGAGCAAAACCGTTCCAAAAACAAAACCCAATGCCTTCCTTCAAATCCTGCAATCGCAACGATGCCGCTGTCAACAGTTCCTTTTGTTGGATTGAAAAAAAAGATGCGTGGCAACAACGGAAGACCAACCGTCGGGAGGATCGGGGGCGGCATTGGAACGAGGCCCAAAAGATCGGAGAGGCTGGCCGGGACAGACCCGGATTATTTACCCTGCGCGGCCCCCGTTTGGGAAAAGCGCGCGTCCATCCAATGGGTGATGTTTTCCTGAAGAATGTCCGGCGCTTTCCCCTCCAGAAAGGAATGGTTGGTGTCTTCGATGTTGATCCAGCTTGTGTTGCTTCCGGCCCCCTTGAGGAGATGGCTGCTGTAGTCGTACTCGTCCAGCCGCCGGCTCTCGCTATCGGCGTTGAACACCAGCATGGGCATTCCGCCGCCCGCCTGATCGCGCCAGCATTGAATCAACGCCATGTTCGTATTGGCCGGCAGTTTGTTCAGCAGCAGTGCGCGGCAGGTTTTCTTGATTTTCGCATACGTCACACTCAAACGTTCCCCAAAATCCGTGCGGACGATCTTCGCCCGAATTCTGACATTCATTCCCCGGACCCGGGACCATGCGTTGGACCAGGCCCGGGCCACCCCGGTTTTCGGCGGGCCGGGTGGTAATTGCGCGGAAAAGGTCTTGAACGTGGGATCCAGCAAAACCAGTCCGCTGACAATCCCGGGAGCGCACTTTTGCGCGGCAAATATTGCGGTCACCGCCCCGCCGCAAATCCCCGCCAGAACCACCCCGCTCAAGCCATACTTGCGGACCAGCTCCCGCGCCAGCGCGCCTGTTTCCGTGGCATACTGCCCTGTCTGCACCTTGATGAAAAAAGGCAGGACGTTATCAGGCAGGTCCCCGTCGGATTCGCCAAGGCCGGACAGATCGAAGCGAAAGACCAGATGCCCATTGCGCGCCAGGCGATCCGCCAGCCGCGCATACAAATCTCCACGGGCGGAACGCGGCAGGTATCCTGGATTGAGGAATAGCACGCCCACCCGGTGTTGGTTGCCGGCGCGATCCCTGAGGTCATCGGAAAAGGCCGCGCCATAGTGGGCCGTTCCCTGAAGCAGCACGCCACCGGCCTGGATGCTCAGAAGCTTTCGGCTCAACCCTTCTTCAAATTGGCAATGGTCGCTTCGATCCATGAAAGATTTTCCTTGAAAAATTCGCTGAAATCCGGATTCAGCGGCACATGTCCCATGCGCGCCCGCGGATTCAACGCCTGCCATTGTCCAATTCCCGAAATCAATGGACTGTGATTTTTGCCCAGACGCACAATTTTATGGGGCCTGTCGTCCGCCAGTTTCTTCAGGGATGGCAATCCAGAGGTGTAACCGGTGGATTCGGTCCATAATTTTCCGGTGATCAGATAGCCATCGATGAGCACGCTGCCGCCCGCGTTAAGGTTATCAACGTAGGACTCCGGTTTTTTCCTGGAGTCGATCTTATGCAGCACATAGTCGTTGGCGATGCGCAGCATCAGCGCCTCGTTCAGCACATCCCGTCCGTCGGTGTTGGGCGACCAGGCCAGCATGGCGCTGCCGAGTCCCTGGGCAAAAAGCCTTGCGGCCAGCAATCCGCCGAAACGCAGTCCGCTCAAAATCAAGGGCAACCCGGGAGACTCCTCTTGAAAACGCCGCGCCAGAACGGCGGCATCCTTTTCCCAATCCTCAAATCCCGTTTTCGCAAAGCAGCCGCCGCTTTCCCCAATGCCGCGATGGTCAAACCGCAACGCATCGATCCCGTGGGCGGCCAGATACCGGGCCCAGTTCTTCCACGCCGTGTAAGCGAGCGGACGATCAATCGCATAGGCGCCGATCAGCAGGGCTTTGGCCACAGGATGCCGGGCCTTGTGCTCCACGGAAAAAATATTCTCCCCATTGACGCTCTGGTAAAAGGAATGCTCCGCCGCTTTCGCATCGCCCCTTGCAAGATCGCCTTTTTCCGTTGGAACCGTTGTTAAACTCATGCGCGCTCCAATTTCACGGAAATCCCGCCACCCTGGCCGTTTTCCTCAAAAAAAACGCCATCTGACCGTTTTAAAGACAGCATCGTTCCAGCCTCATTCATGGGGTTCCCGTCGTTTATAATATTTCCTCTTCACGATGCGGCGCCATGTGCCCAGGACCGATGTGATTTTCTGTCCCATCGGCAATTCAAGCCAGCTCGCGAACAGCGCGAACCCTCGATACCGGGTCGTGGGAACACCCATCATCCGAAATGCCAGTTGGCGGCCCCATATGGCGCCCCTCTTGGCCGCAAGATTTTTTTGCGAATTCAACAATTCGGAAACACCGAGCGGTTTGGCGACAATGCGTCCCGCTTCCATCGCCCGATGAAATATTTTCCGCCCCCGCTCCGTCCGCACCACAATCAGCGAGGATCCTGACTCTCCCTTTTCTTTTTCCCGATACCACGGGTCTCCCCCGGAGATATCGGCATGCTCCCCGCTGGTATCTGGAAAGAGATGAACGGCATAAGGTCTGAACGCCTGCAGGAAGGCCCATGAGTCCTGATAAGTTGCGCTCCACAAGGGCGCGGACCGGTCACGGCCAAAGATCTCGTAATTGCCCGGCCATCCGCGTCCCCGGTAGCGGATCTCCTCGACAACATGGGGATCGATGCCGGCTTTCCGGATTAATTCCTTATTGCCCCTTGTCGAAGGGCTGCCGGCACAAAAAAACGAGAGCACCAGTCCGGTCTTTGCGTCGAGTCGCGGCCGCCCTGTTTGCGCCTTCCGATAGGCCGCCACTTCCGATGGCTGCCCGATGAAAACGCACGGGTTTTCGGAATTTTCAATCAAGTCGAGGCGGTCGCACGCTGACGCGGGCGCATAGCGGGACCCGGTTCTCGAGAGCAGTTCCTGCCGGTTCCTGCTCATGTAGGTCTTGTTGGCCAGGGGATTCTGATCGTCCTGTCCGATATGCAGAACTCCGGACATTTTCTCCACTTCAACGCAATAACAGGCCAGCGCCGTCAGTATTCCGCCTGACGCCCCGTGATGCCGAATCTCGGGATCCGCCGAGTAGCCTTCCCATACTTCCAGGACCTCCCCAAAGTACTTCCGAATCTCCCCAAACCCATTCTTTTGAGCATGGCCCTCCACGGCCTCCAATTCCCATGCGGGACAGACCTTCAGGCAATCGGCGCAGTCCTTGCATTTTTCCCTGTCGTCGATCCGCGGGCGGATTCCTTCGTCCAAAAGGTCGTTCAACGAAATATTCTTCTCGGGACACACATAAGCGCAGGCCCCGCAGCCCAGGCACATCCGCCATTGGACGATGTCTTCAACGGTCCTGACTTTGTTCAAGAGCATGTGAATTATTCAGCTTTTGAAGAATTCCCGGCCGACCGCGCCACGCGCCCGATCGCTTCCCGATCCGCGGGTCCGATCATGTCTGGAAGTTTTTCCAGCAATTGTTCGATTGACAAATTCCACCACTGGGATCGCAATAATTCATTCCGAATATCGGCTGGAAACCGATCCCGTATGTGTTTTGCGGGATTGCCGGCCACGATGCTGAAGTTTTCCACATCCCGGGTGACCACCGATCCCGCCCCGATCACCGCCCCCGTGCCAATGCGGCGGCATTTTGGCAAAATGATCGTTCCCGCCCCAATCCAGACATCGTGTTCAATGATCAGGGGATTGCATAAATCGATTTCCACCGTGTCGTAATTGATCATTCCGCACTTCACGTTATAAAATAAGGGATGCTGGGAAATACGATCCACCGGATGGTTGCGACGAAAGACGGTTAATCTTTCCGCAATGGAGCAATAATTGCCAATCTCCGTGCCTGGAGGCAACAGCCCCGGTTTCAGACACTCCCCGTAGCTGTAGAGGCCCACCTTGACCTGGTATTGCCTCAAAAGTATCTCCCGCCATGTCATCGAGAACATGTTGCCCCGCTCAAAACTCCTCAGCGCCCACCGGACAAACGGACGAAACACCCGCGCGTGGTAAAGGCCGCACAGCACCCCTCCAAACACGGAGTGAAAAAGCGCGCCGCGCCGACCCGCAATCCGCACGGCTTTGGGATCGACCCTGAGGCTGTCCACATCCCTTAAGTCCTGATTTTCAACCGACATGTGTCTGAGTATAACTTTAAAGTGTTTTTGGCGCAACGCGCTCCCCCGTTCGGTCCCGGCTCATGGCTTCAGGCGCCCCATTTTCAAGTATCTGGCCGCCAGGGCGCGCAGGTCGTAGAGATGCCTGGTCTCCCTGTAAACAAACACGAGCGAGAGGAGGATGAGCAGACTCCCCCCGATGACATTGACCAGACTTCCGCAATATTTTGAAACCAGGAAGGCCATAAGCACCAGGGGGAACGAAACCGCCCCCAGCTTCAGATTTTTCCGGGACCACCGAAAACCTGTCATTCGAGCCGTGATGAAATAAATCAGAACGATGTATAAGGCATACATTCCCAAAAAAGCCATGCCGGATCCGGCCAGCCCATAATACTTGATGCCAACACCAATCAGAAGAATGTAGGCCACGTTGGTGATGGTCTCCGAAAAGAAATAGGTTTTTGCGGCGCCTTTTGCCAGGAGGATGTAACCCAGCGGCCAGGTCGCGATGCGCAAAACCACCCCCAACAATTGCCACCGCAGCAAATCCATCGTCGGCAGAAAGGTCTTTGAATAAAACAATTCAATCACGAGGGGAGAAAATATCATCGTCGCGACGATCCCCGGAATGGCGATCAGCACCGATATTTCCACCTGCTCGTTCACCATCCGGTTGCACGCGACATGATCTTTGGCAATCCCTGTGAGCCTGGGATAAAAGTCGGTTCCCATCGCCTGCAACACAAATCCGACATAGAGCATGGACAAGCTCGAAGCCGCCTGGAAATAACCCGCGGCCTCGGTGCCAAGCTGCCGCATCACGATCACGCGCACCAGATACATCGCCCCGGTGGACATCAGAGTCGCGGAGATCAACACCACCCCCAGCTTGAGCAGGCTCTGGATCTCCCGATTCATCTCCCCACCGCTCAGCCGCACCTCTGGTATTTTAATGCCGCGCGCCAGCCACCAGGCCGTGACCATGTTGGCAAACGCCATTGCCACGACAAAAAACGCCACCCCGGAAACTCCATAAAAATAAATGATCGGTATGCTGACCGCGGTTCCGGCCACCGAGCCGTAGATGTTCATCTTGGCCAGCTCCACAATGCGCCGCAGTCCGTTCAGCAGGGCCTTTTGACCGATGCATATCAGGCTGAAAATCATCGCCAGCGACAGCATTGCGACCGGCCGCGCGTTGTCGTAGTTGCCAAAGGTGGCATGACATATCTGGCGGTGAAACAGATAAAAAAGAACCGTCCCCATGATCCCCAAATATAACGCCGCCTTTCTTACGGCTGTGATGGTTCCGGCGACCTTGACCTGATCGCCCCCGCCGACCGCCTCCGAAATCTGCCGCACCCCGCTCATTCCTATGCCCAGGCTCGCCACCGAGTAACCCAGGGAAACAATCGAATCATAGACGCCATAAAGGCCCACCCCCGCCGGCCCCACCATGACGGCCAGTATCTTCGTGCGGATCGCCCCGAGAAGTATGACAATGACCGATGAACCGCCGATGATGGCGGTGGATTTTATGATCTGCTTGTAAGAAGTGCGATCCTCCCCGCCATGCGTTGTTTTTTGTGTCGGTGTCAGGAGCATATTAAAACGAAGCCGCTTGCAAAGACAGGCCTCACCGGGGGAAGAACAATTCGATCCGCGAAAAGGGAAACCAACGGAACTGGAACCTCCGTCCCAGGGTTTCGAGGCGGGAGCGGGCCTTTTTGCGGGGGCTCCCGCATAAAAATAACCCGGCGAAAGTTAAATCCTCCCGCCGGGCGCGCTCACCGCGATAATATCTCTTGGGCTCGTCCTACTGATTGACGATCATCAACTGGGTGGGGGGATGCAACGCCGACGGAGAGGACGAGTAGGCCCCGATATCCCATGCCGCGCTGGGGGAGCGGACGGTTCCCAAAATATCCGTTTGTGTGTATCCGGACAGGTTGGCGCCGGCGCTCCGGGCCACCACGTCGGATTGCGAAAGTCGCAAGTCGTTGCCCGGCGCGTTCGGGGTGTAGCTGGCAAACGCCGGCATGGTCCTGGACCCATGAGCCTGCGCGTAAGGGGCGCCATCCACCACAAGAGAACTCGATCCCGAGGCTCCGGCCGCAATCACGTTGTAATCCACATTCCAATCGGCCGCCGTATATCCGGTGCTCGCTTCAATGCTGATTCCAGTCGTGTTCGCGAGGATGTTATTCTTGATCTCACAGTCCGAGACCACCGTCGCGCCGCCGGTGTAAAACACCCCGATCGTCCGGTTGTCCAGATCCGTCATGGTGTTGTTGAATATTTTCAGGCCCTGAATCCGGTCGATGCCACCGCTTGAATTGTAAATACGGAACCCCTGCCACCCTTTGGAGCTTCCTTTCGTCGATTTCACGACATTGTTGTAAACATAGAAGTTCAGCAGGGTCCGATCCGATCCGCCAAACCAGAAATCCACGTCCACGCACGAATCCGTGGGACTGTCGAAAATATTGTTGCAGACTTTCACATATTTCGGACCCATGGCCTGAATCATGTCGGGATGCTCATCCGTTTTGGGAGTCCCCGCCAGATAGGTAAAGTAGTTGCTCGCCACAGTGGCGCCAGCGTTAATGTGGATCAAATCAGGTCCGGCGGCGCCGGAACTGATGCCCTGGACATAACAATTCTGGATCACGTATTTATCCCACTGGCTCAACGACGTTTCGCCTCGCAGGGAGATGCCGCGCTTCCCATAGACGCCGTAAATGGCGCAATTCCTGATCGTGGTGGCCACGGTGAGAGAATTGCCAAAGGCGATCCCGGACATGGTGTTGTTCACAATGACATACTCCACCAGGTGACCGCCGCCCGATCCACCAATCGCGGTCGTATATTCGGTGCCCGAGGTGATGCCGTTGAAATACAAATTGGTCGAGGACTGGTATTGGCCGCTGATATGCAGGTATTGGTAGTCGCTGCAATTGATCGACGCGTTGCTGAACACCACATTTCCATTATGGCCGGCATCCTGCCCGACACGGATGTTCAACAAATTCCCCGCCTGTCCGCCGGCCCCGACATTGAGGCTCTGCGTGTAGGTTTTGCCGCTGCTTCCTCCGCTGATATAGAGGGTGTCCCCGGCGGTAACGCCCGCCGATCCCCACCGCACGTTGGCAAAGCTGGTCCAGGCATCGGTCCAGGACCTGCCCGTGCCCGCTCCCGCGGCGGCGTTATCGACATACCAGGAGGCGCCGTAAGCGCTTCCCGCCTGCGAAATCAGCCACACAAAACAAAAACTGACTGCGAATACCAGTCTTCGCATAAATTTATCCTTCCCGCTTCAACCCCCCAAGACCTTTCGGGAGATTCCATCGTTAATTCGACAAAAGTTAAAAAACAAGTCCGAACCATCATCTCGAACCGCTTTTTGGCAATGTCGCCGAAACATGCCAACAATCCCCCGCTTTAGCAGAAACCATGCCGCCGCTCCACTCCGCCGCCATCCGCGCGTAACTTTCGCCCACCCGCGGTAATTCCGTTTTTAACACCTCACGCCACTCCGCCCGCCGCTCGTATATCGCCGCGACCCGCTTAATAAGTTCAGCCTCCGTAAGTTGTGCCATGTCCAATGCCAGGGATTCGACGCCCACCGTGGCAAACAGGCCCGCAAACTTCCCACTGTAGGCCAGACCAACCGCGGGTATTCCCTGCGATAGCGCCCCGATGCAGGCGTGCATCCGGCTGCCTAAAAAGAAATCACACCGTCCTATTACCGCTTTGGCCCGCGTGGCATGCGTAATGCCTTCCGCGCTGATGAGCCGATCCCCGTATCTGGCCTGATATTGCTGCATCAATTCCGCGTTCGCCCGCACATCGCTTTCCGAACCCTCCTCAGTCGTAATGACATGCGGCATGAGCAATACCCTGGAACCAGGTTTGGCGCAAAAATATTCCAGCAGGCTCCCGATCAACTGACGATACTCGCACCGAAAATGAAATCGATTGGTCCTGTCGAAATAAAGCAATCCGCTCACATTAAGCCCCACCAATGGCGATCCCACCAGTTTATTCCGTTCGTTTGCATCCAGCATTTTCTCCGGCTTCAATCCGAAGGCGACATCGTGGCAGAAACCCATCTTCCGGATCTTTGGCCCAAATGTTTTTTCAATATAAGCGATGCTCTTATGATCCCGGCAATAGACTGACTCCGCCTTCCTCAACACGGTTCTGGTCACCAGACGTGAAATCCAGGTCCGATAAGGGCCGAATGTCTGGGGAAGCAGGATCAGCGGCTTCTTCATTATCAGCATCAGCAGTTGCGGCAGGGTGACATAGAAATATCGCTCCAAACCGTAAATATCGCTAAAGCTGTCACCTCCCGCGATGGCGAACGCCGCCGCGCCCTCGTCAATCGCGCGGTAATATGGATTCTGCTCTCTGATTCGATTCCTGAGAAACGGAAACATTCGAACCACAATGCCGCAAAGCATCAACCAAACAATATGGTTCTTTAACGATATGTTTTTTGAAAAACGAATGTTGATCTTGTTTAGCTCGAATTTGTTCCCGTTTACCTCAATCGGATACCGCAGGCTGATCTTCCCGTACTCCAACAATTCCACCCGCGCATCCGGGAAGTGCGTGTTGAGGATTTGAATGGTGCCAAGCGCAAGAGCTTCGACCCCCAGATTTTGCGTGTCGAATCCCGCCCCCAGCAGCAACACCTTGCCCGCTTTTGTCGGACCTGTTTCTTCCGTTGAAATCATTTGTTGGATGACCGCGAGTGAAATTACCGGCCCAAATACGGAGCCATCCGATCCCGTGTTTCCGTTAAAAAACGGCGGGCCATCGGCCATAATGGCGGCCATGGACTCGAAACTCCCCCCGGCTTGGGTTCCGAGCGGTTTTTCCGCCGAATGCGCATGGCGCCCATGCCTGGCAAACGATCCCCGATTCCCTGGCGGGCTTCCACTTGGGTGGTGGTTTGGACTGCCTGGAAAACCCATTCGCCCAACGTGTCGTCCCAGGGGCCAAAGCCGTTTTCTGGATTATCCACCACCACCGAGGAACAACCGGCGGGAACTTCGACTTCAACGGACCTGGCGTACGGACGCACCTCAAGGCGTCCATTGCGAGCGCGCGTCCTGTAGTTCGACTTCAGGATGCGCCCGATGGAGTCCCAGCGCGGATGCGCCAATGCGTTGACCATGCGAATTTTTTCTTCCATCGCCCCCAACCCTTTTCTCAAATCGCCATGATGGCCCCGCAGGATGATGGGCTGATGCAGGAACATCGCCAGGCGGATGCTTTTTTCGTCAGCCCCTTCAAACGACATGCGCGGGAGCACCGGCAATTCATGGATGATCTCGGTGTTTTTCAGCCCCAATTCGCCCGCCCAGGACTGCCCGCGATTGTGATGATTCAAGGAACCCCAGGAGATGCACGCCCCGTCAAAATCGTGGTTCGCCAACTCCCGCAGCATCTCGTCGCTGCAGGCTCCATGGGGCGCCACCATGACCTTCTCCACCTCGATCCGGGCGCCCGCCTCAAACCTGGCGATCCTGCGAAGCGCCTGATCCACAAGACCGGTTCTTTCGGTTCGCGTCCAGTCTCTGGCCAGCTCGTTGCTCACATGGTCGTTGCCGTGATATAAGAAAGAGTACTCCCGGGTGTGTTCCCGAAAGAAGGCCGCCACCCGTTGCGAGACATACCAGGTGTCCAGGGGTATGGTCGCCACCGCGACGTGATAATGATTGCGCCCCATGCTTTCGAGCAATTCCAGATAATCGAGGAATCCATAGCGCATCCCGTGCAGATTGGGATCGTCAAAGATCACCGAAGCCGATGGCCCGGGATGCGTCCATTGGGAATCCCCGGTGACTTCGCGTACGAAATCGATGAGAACGATCAACTGCAACACTTGTTCATCCCACATGGCCGGGGCAAACACCCCGTACGCGACCTTCTCATCGAAACCCACATTCGCCACATCGACCCGCACCCCGCCATTCCTGCTCCTAAGCCACAATGGACCCGAGGCATCCCGCGCCACGACCTGTCGGCAAAAATCCTGATTCCAATCGCCTGCGGTGGTTTTCGCCACGCCCCCCAGCCATGCTCCGCCCAGGCCCTCGGGGGCATCCGGGCTTTTAACGACTTCAAACCGGCTGACCTCCCTCGGCTGGCCCCATTGGGTGCGATCCGAAAAGACCAGCGCGGATTTCCCGCGCGCGACCAGTTCCTCGAGGCATTTCGCATCGGCATCCAGCGCGATGACGGCATCCTCGCCGTCAGTAGCCGAAAAGTCCCGGCAGACGTTCCATTCCACAGGATACAATCTCTTAAGCGCTTCCAGAAGAGGAGCGATGTGCGGGAACTCCCCCCTTTGAAGGATGGATATTTTACGGGAACTCATGCGCGCCTTTGATGTTCTTCAAACCTGTCACCTCGAATTCAACCGGTTTCTCAGCAATTTTCTCCCGCATGCGCGGCGCCGCCAGAGCCAGCGCGATCAATCCCCAAAGGAAGTATTTCAACTGACTGCTGAAGCTATACACATTGGTCATGAGGAAAAGATAAACAACCAGCACAGCCTTGGCGGAGGTCACCACCTGCGTAAGCGACGGACTCAACCGCGATCGCCTGGTGAACAACCTTGCGGCGATAACGGCAAAAACGATATTGAAACCCATGAATCCCAACGCCCCATACTCGATTAAATTCGCCGCATACTGGTTGTCCCAACTCGTATAGCCCAGTTTGTAAGTCGATCCCCCCACTGAAAACATGTTCTGCAAATCCATTCGTTGCGTGGACAGGCCGCCGTAGCCAAAAAGGAACCGGATCGGAGAATTGCCGATCATTTTCCAGGCCACACCCCAGCATTCCCACCGGTACTCGTAGGATTCACCCTTATGCGTATCCTTTTCGAAAGTCTCGATGACCAGGTTGCCGATCGTCTCCCGGACTCCTGGTTTTATCAAAAGCCCTGCGACGATGGCGATGCCGAGATAAACAATGAGTTTTCGGCTTCGCGTGTTGCCCCATAGAAACACAACACCCACGGCAAGCGGCAGGGCAAACCAGGGACCACGGCTGTTGGAAAAGTAGGTGACTCCCGAAAACAACAGCACGAGCGCAAGCCACAGGTATCGGCGGAGTTTCGTTTTCTCCAAAAAATAGCACCCGAAGGCAACCACCGCTCCGCAGACCATCGCGTAGCCGAACAGGATGCGGTGGGGAAAGGTCCCCATCACGTCATACCATCCGGCATAAGCCATCCCCAAATCAGCCCGGGGCGCCTGGGTGATGTACGCGTCCACTGGGTTGAACTGCGTATAGTATTCGACAAAGCCCAGCGCGGCCACAATGGCCAGTCCGTATCCGAAGTATTTAAAAACCAGCAGAATATCCTTCTCGCTGCGAACACTCGTGTAAACCAGCCAATAGAAAAAGTATTCTTCAAAGGCCAGCGAGATGATGGTTTTGACACTCAGATCGACGGCAATCGAAAGCGCGGTCGAACATAACACCAGAAATAGATTTGCCAGTAATGCGGCACGAACCCCGCGCTCCCCGTATTTGACCGTGTAACGACGCTCGCGATTCCAATAATAGACGCTGATCAGCAGAAGAATCCGTTGTATGGTCAACTCGGGCAATCCCCCCGGCAGATCGAGGCGCAGCTTGTCCGTCACGCATACGATCAGCAATCCGGCCATCGCAAGCCCTTTGATATAGGACTTGGAATAGCTCCAGACAGTCAGAACGCAAAGGCCGATGAGTAATAAATACGGCACCTTGTATTAGACCGAAGTCTCGCCAGCGTGGCCGCGATTCTTCCTTCGTGAACCGATGCCGAACTTCTCCCTCAGGCGCTCCATTTGTTCCTTGCGAACCTGTTTTTTGACCGCCCCGGGCAATAATCGTTTCCGGCCGCGGATTGTGGCATATCCAAAGGAAAGCCACCAGGTGGCCGCCCCGATGACGGGGGGATATTCCATGGTTCTGCTGCAGCATTTGAAAAACTCGAACAACGGATGATACCCCAGCGCGTAGTCTCGCGATCCCATGATCCACTTGCGCGTCAGCCAACCTCCCATCCCGCTATTCCGGGGCTTGAGATGATCCACGACGATATCCTCGAAAGTCCGGGTCTCATACCCGTTCATGCGCGCCCCAACACACGTAATGGCATCCCATCCCCCCTCGGGAATGGCAATCAGGCCGCCCAGCGCTTCGAAGCATTCCCTGCGAAATAATTGGACCGCCCCGGCGACATCCCCCAAATACTGCCCCTGTCTGACATGCTTCCCGTCAATCACATCGAGCGCCAGACCGCCCGCGAGGCCCAGTCTTTTGTTTTGCCCGAATCGTGCGAGAATTTGCTCGTAATAGTCCGGCGCAAACCGGATGTCCCCATCCAAAATGCCGATAAAATTATAATCCCCGGCCCGCAAAGCATTCAGTCCGGCTTCCATCGCAAAGACCACGGAAGAAAAGGCGCGATCCGGCCGGTTCTCAAGCCGGAGATAATGGATGAATGGAAGCCGCGAGGCCCAGGACTTCACAATCTCATCGGTCTCATCGGTGGAGGCGTCGCTGACGATCACCCATTCCCTGGGCTTGATCGTCTGGTTTGCGACGCTCTCAATGGTCGTCGCAATCGTTCGGGCCTCGTTGCGGACGGGCGTAATCAAGACATAATTGCGATTCATGAGAGTCGTTCGTCAGAGTAATATCGCAACACCCAGCGCTCCATCCCGAACGACCAGCGCAGCAACGCCCGCCATTTCTCAAGCGACTTCGACAAAGCCTTCCGCTGTTCGCCTTTGCCCCGCGCCAGCCACGCCAGCGACAGCATCGACACCCGCGCCAAGGCGCCCGCGCCGAACACACAACGCCCGGCCAGCCCATACACGCGCCCCCTGGTCTTAATGAAAAATCGCCACATCGATTCCGCCATCATCACGTCCGAAAAGGTGCTGCTGGACACCTTCGTGCTCCCACCGCCGTGATGCACCACTTTTGCCTGGGGAACAAATATATTCTTCCACCCCTTGCGCCGAATCTTGTAGCACAGGTCTGTATCCTCATAATACATGAAGTAGTCCTCGCTAAATCCTCCCACCGCCTCAAACACCTCTTTCCGAACCATCAAACACGCCCCTGAAATGACATCCACCTCCGCGGGCGGGCCCTCCTGCCTGTTCGCCGGTGAAAAACCCCACAAATTGGAATTTGGAAAGACCCGCCTCAGATACTCCGAATCCGCCACCTGGTTTACCAGGGTCGGGAAGGACTGGATGCAACTGGTCTGCAGCGTCATGTCGCTGTTGAGCAATACCGGTCCCGCGCTTCCCGAGGCCGCCACCGCCTGCAACTCCGCATACAAGGTTCCCAATGCCGTCCCCAGGACAATCGTGTCCGGATTCAAGAATAAAAAGACCCGTCCCGCCGCCCTCTTGCCGGCCAGATTGTTCGCCTTCGCAAATCCCAGATTCGCATCGGATTGAATATAAATAGTGCCCGGATATTTCGCCTCGATCATCTCTTTGGATCCGTCGTAAGAGGCGTTGTCGATCACGATCACCTCATAACTCACGGAGGGAGCACAGGCGCTGATGGACGCAAGACACGGATCCAGGTAGTTCCTGGATTTGTAGTTGACGATGATGATGGACAGATCAACCATGCGATGGTAGCGGCGATCCTGTTATCTGGGGGATATCCTTCGAACCGTTCTCCCAATGCATATTCCCAAACCGGCTGAAACAATACTTCGGAGGATGCGACGCGACGAATTTCAGAAATGGGGCCAGGGAGGTTTCATTGTACGGCGTGAACAATTTGGAGTGCCCAATGAGTACGAAGGGAACTTCCGCCCTGGCGTTGCCATACAAGCGCTCCACCCTTTTCAGCGCGCCCGCCAATTGCCGACCCGAACACTGGTTGAAATCGGCCTTCCATGCGATGTTGAAAAAACGATCCCACAATGAAGCCCGGGGGGTTCCATACCCAGCATTGGTTTCGTTTGACCCTGCCGCCGGACCCTCCCGTCCGGGTTTTGGAAACTTATGCCGGTGACTCTGCCAGACGCGATAGAGGCGATTGACTGTCAAAAAAGCCCCCAGCCAGCGTTGTTCGCAATAAATGGGAGCCTCCCAAAGCCTGCCTTCGGGATCTTCCACGCAGATGTCCTTTTCAGAAGCCCGCCAGGGCAAAACGGCGCTCGGCGCATGGGAATAATCAAAATTCACCCGGCCAGCCCTTTGCCCGTATTTGAACACACTGGTGTCCACGACAAATCCGGATTCGATCAACGCGCGCACCACATTTGGAGAGGGTTGCACCGCCCAATTGGCCGCGCGAAAAACATTGCAACGGTAGTTGCCATCGACCGGACGCAGGAGAGTCTCCAGGTAATCGCGGCCCGCCCGCAGCATCGAACGCATCCGGTCGGGAGCCAGTGTGGCAAAATCATACTCAGACCAGTCCATGCGCCACCGGTCACCATCATGTTGCGTGTTAAAATAGGAGGGATGCAGATGCAGTTGAACATCGTGCCCTCCCTGGATGGCTTTGCGCAGTTGGGCCTCGATCTTCCGATAATGAAATTTGTCCTGAGTCGTTCCACCGCCATATTCCCGGAACTTCAGAATCTCCGCCACATCGGCCAGAATCGTCAGTTTCGCGCCGTATCGATCGAACTGGCCGAGCATCCGATCGGTCGGTTCGACCATCAGCTCATAAGGCGATCCCTCCCCGTTGCCATGAATCTCATAGTCCAGCGTGAAAATGACATGAATCATATTGTCAGGAACCTGGGTGACACTCCAAATCAGGAGGCCGTCGGAGCGGAATTCATTGCATCCGGTGAAATCCTGAGCGATCAGGAGCACTGCCGGGCCAGCGCCTCCACAATCCGCGAAGCGGCCCTGCCATCCCACAAGTCAGGCACCCGTCCGAGGCGTTCTTCTCCCTGCAAAACATTTTCCAGGTCCCCCTCCAGCGTCGAAAGTTTCGTCAGCTTGTTACTCCCCATCGTGATCGTGATGGGACGCTCCGTATTCGGACGCAGGGTCAGGCACGGCGTGCGGAAAAAGGTGGTTTCCTCCTGAAGCCCGCCCGAGTCGGTCAGGACGAGCCGCGCGTTTTCCGTCAATTTCAGGGATTCATGATAACCCACAGGCTCGATGATCTTAAGCCCCGGGCTGCCGTTGGTATGAATATGAAACTCCCCGAGCATTTTGCGCGTGCGCGGGTGCATCGGGAAAACCACGGTCATCCGGCCCGCCAGGCGCTGCAAATGATTCATGATCCCCTCCAGCGAGGAGCGCTCGTCCACGTTCGAAGGGCGATGCAGCGTGACATAGACGAAGGGTTTTTTATCGATCCCGAGCTCGGTCAAAATCCGGTTCCCGCGGGCCACCTCGAGATTTGCAATGACCGCGTCAATCATCACATTTCCAACCTGCAGAATCTTCGCCTCGGGCACGCCTTCGCGTCTCAAATTCTCATCCCCATCCTCCGAGGGCGTGAGCAGCAGGTCCGCGATGGCGTCGGTCACCAGCCGGTTGATCTCCTCGGGCATGGTCCGGTCGAAGCTCCGCAATCCGGCCTCCACATGCGCCACCTTGATGCCCAATTTGCTCGCGACCAGAGTGCAGGCCATGGTCGAATTCACATCGCCCACCACCACCAGCCAGTCCGGTTTCTCCTCAAGACAAACGGCCTCGAATTTCAACATCACATTGGCGGTCTGCACCGCATGGGAACCGGAGCCCGCTTCGAGGTTGATATCCGGGGCTGGAATGCCCAGTTCCGAGAAAAACACATCGGACATTTTCGCGTCATAATGCTGGCCGGTGTGCACCAGTTTATGGGAGAGCGTGGCGCTTCCCGAGGGCGGGAGTTTGTTGCGTCTTTCGAGCGCCTTGATGATGGGCGCTATCTTCATGAAATTGGGGCGGGCTCCCGCCACGATCAGTATTTTTCCGATGACTGCCATAGGATTGATTGACTTGTAAACGATTCTATTTTCCGCCGGGCGCATTGAGAATGCCCTCAATGTGGGCCACGATGGAGGTAAGGGCCGCGGGCCTGGCCAGGTCCGCGTGGAACGTTTTATCCCGTGGCGCCACCTGGATTTTGCGCATCACTTCCTCCTCCGTCTTGATCATGATCAACTTGCCCACTTTCTCCAGATGGGTGTCCACCGCGCCGGTCTTTCCCCTGAAAATACTATATACAGGCACTCCCAACGCCGCCGCCTCCCGGTTCATCGTCCCCCCCCCGCTGACCACGAAATCCGAGAACCAGAGCAGATTCAAACCATCCACTGCGGTGGCGGGTATCACTGTTTTTCCGTCCTTGAACCATTCCGGGTGTGTATCCAGGGCCAGCTCTCCCTGCTTTTTATTCCGCGGCAGCAAAACCGTCTGGACATTGGGCATGCCGGTCAGCCGGTTCATCAGGCAATCGAACAACGCCTCGCTTTCGGGATTGTGGTAATGCGCCTCGGTGGCGGGCGGCCTGACCGTCGCCAGCAGGCGATCCCTCTTGAGATTCAAGGCCTGGTAAATCGATTCATCCGGTTTGAATTTCGCCACATAAACATCCTCCTTGATTCCAGGATACTTGCGCACATGATCCGGCGGGCAGTATAAGGCTTCATCGGGAATGACCTCCGGCGCCATCTCCCATGTGGGGCGCATGAGGGGGGGATACTTCGCAAACTCATAATCGGCCAGTAGAATGGTTGGAATACCCAGCAGGTTGCACAGAATGATCTGCGAACGCGCCCCGTGCGAAACCCCGATCGCCGGCTTTTCCCGCAGGACGATGGGCAGCAATTGGAGCGCCCGGTAGAACAATCCCGCGACTTTCACCAGCTTGTGCCTGCCATAGTGGCGACCCACTTTGATGACCGGCAATCCCTTCTGCTCCGCCAATTCCGCCACTTGAAAGGCGTCGCGGGCCGTCAGCAACACCGGATACCCCCGCGCCTTCAATTCGAGGAGAATCGGCTCGAAAAACGGCACATGCGGCGTATTGTCCAGGTCAATCCAAACCTTCTTCATGCTAGTAATTTATTATGATTTCGTTTTTATTTGCCCTGTGTCCCGACCACGGAGCAACTGACTCTTTGCATACTCCGCCACCTGGTGAGGAAGCGCGTGCCAGTAGCGCCCTTCATGGCGATTTTTGACATAACTGAGTAATTCCACATAGCGCGCGGCCGGATAAGTCTTGAACACCGGGTTTTCTCCCTCAAACGCAATATAATCGGGATGCGTATCCAGCAAAACCATTCCCCCCTGTTCCGCCACCCAGTCCACCTTTTTCTTCCAGAGGTCGATGGACGGATTTTTGAGCAACAAAAACATCGTGGAATCCTGTGGCAGCGTGTAGGGCATGGCCATATAACCGCCCCCATCCTCCCCCGCCATCCAGGTTGGATAAATCGTTTTCAAACCATCGGGTTGAGGCTCGAATGGATCCGTGTCGAACGTGGAGGCGTCATACTCCACCTCCAAAGCGTGGGCCCAATCCGTATTATGCCGCATAAACGCCGCCCTGAAACCAACCGCGTTCCACCTCCCAAGATACTTGTTTATCCGCCGCGCGCCCGATAAAAATGTGTTTCTCGATTTAAAAAGCTTCCCGTCATGTTTTAGATCGTGCACGCCCACTTCAAATCCTCTCCGGCGGATGCCCGTCAGGAATGCGTCATCGACGGTATAAGCCCCCTCCGGGACCAGATAGAAGGCGGATCGAAATCCGAATTTTTCATCCACATCCATTAGCGCCGCGCACCTCTGAAACCCCCGCATCCCCTCCACGTCGTGCGTCAGCACAAAAGCGAATTGCTTTTTCCCAGGCCACCCCGGCCATCCAGGGGGCGCGTTCGCCGCCTTCGGATCGACCGGCCAGGTGCCCGCGCACCGCCCCAACTGATACCGCGCGATAACCCGCCGGATCCCCCAACGCAGGCGCTCCGGAATAAAGGGCTTAAGTTCGTAATATGGACCAATGACTCCCATTCCCATGTGGATCAATCATCGCGCAGGCCTGAAACGCGATCGGAACTCTTGCGGCCTGCCGGCGTTCCCGGGCTGGCCGCCGTTCGGAGATCAAGCCCTCCCGGAAGACCGACCCCGCCCGCAGCAGGGCATCGTCGCGGTCTCCGTACAGACTTCGTCCCTGTCAATTCGCGCGCTCCACAGTCACCCCCGGCGTCGCGCGCCGGTCGCAGTTTGCGAACCAACCCCGTGATACCCCGCCCACGATTGACATGCGGGTCAAAGCCCTCTTCCGCCTTAAAATTCCTGGTGCAACTTTTCCGGCACGTAGGTGTGGTATTTGTTCAATACCGCGGTCACATTATCCTTCGACTGGGTCAGCATGCCGCTTGCCTTGTTGACAATGTCCACGTTTGTCTTTTCCGCCTCGATCACCATCATCACCATGTCGAGCAGACCCGCCATCCGGGGCGTGATGCTCGTTTGCGTCACGGTCGGCATGTCGAAAATAATATAGTCGTAATCGCTGGCCTTGAGCTTGGGAACCAGGTTTGCGAATTTACGCGGCAACACGCTAAACTTTTGATCCTGCGTATTGGCATTGACGACATAGAGATTGTCCTGGACCAGGGCGGAATCGCGAAGGCCCGCCTCCAATCCATCCAGCAAACCGGTCACCGGCTTGCCCTCAAAAAACGCATGCGCCGCCCCCTGCTCCGGATTCATGTCCACGAGCAGGACCTTGCCATCGCCTGTCTGCGAAAGCGCGCTCGCCAGGCCCATCGCCAAAGTGCTCACCCCGGCGCTTCGCGAACAACTGGTCAGGCCCACGAGCTTGGGTTTGTGCGGCACCCGCTGGCAATACATAGTCACCCGATCCCGCAGCGCCTCAAAATACGGATACATCGCGTGATCTGGCGACCACGGCGTCGCTTTGGCCCCGTCGTTTTTCACCAGTGCCTTGCTCTGTTTGCCGTCACGACGCCTGCCGTCCAATTGGGGAATGGAGACCGACAGGGGAATGTTGAGCTTGGTCTCCACGTCCTTGGAGCGTTTGACCGTTTGGTCTATGAACAGTTCCAGCAGAAAGGCCAGCCCGAGACCTCCCATAATCCCTCCGGCAAGAGCGATTCCCATGTATTTGAGCAGCTTGCCCGGATCCAATACCGCGATCGATGGCTCCTGCACCGTGCTGATATTCGACACCTTGCCGGGTCCCATTTCCTTGGTCAGCCGGTACTGTTCCCAACTCATCGAGTAGTAGCGATAGTTGGTCTCCTCCAGTTCCTTCCTCCGCTCAAGCTGGCGAATGACGGATCCCGCCTGGTCCACCCCCGCCGAATCCAGCCGTAACTTATCCATCTGGCCCCTGAGAATCTCGATCCTCGTTTTCAAGGCCGCAAGCCGGCTGCTCTCCGCCAGAGGATCCAGGGCCTGCTGCCGGGTGTCCGGAGAGGCAATCCCCGACATCGCCAGTCCCGGATTCTCCTCCTCCATCTTCCGTTTCTGTTTTTCCGCCAGCGCGATCTGCTCCCGAACCCCTTTCACCAGCGGATTTTCATCGGTGAATTGCGCCATATAATCCATCTCCCTTTTACGAAAGGCCTCCAATTGCCCGGAGATTGACTTGTATTGGTTGATCTTGTCCACCGATGAGAGATCCGCCCCGTTGGTGCCGCTCCCGCTCCCGGCATTCGATAACTTCCCGATCTCATTCAAGAGCGATTGCTTTTCCGCCAGCTCCGCCTCGGCGGCGTACAACTCCATCCGGGTTTTGCTCATCTGCTCCCCAATGACTTTCTGCGAATCCGCGACATTGATGATTCCCGCGTTGGTCTTGGCTTTAAACAGCTCCTCTTCCGTCGCGGTCAAACGCGTTCGCCACTGGTCGGTCTGCTGCTGCAACGACTCATCCAACATGCCCGCCGACTGATGGATTTCACGGTGTTTGTCCAGATACGCCGTCACCAGTCTTTGCATCACTTCCCTGGCGACCACCGGATCAGGATGCGAAAAACTTAATTTGATGATGTCGCTGCGCTTGGGAACCTCCACCGCCAGATTCTTTGCGATATAAATCGCTGCGGCAGTGCTGTTCGATTCTTCGAAGGAGCCTTTTAATATTCTGCCCGGCCCCACCAAAGCGGCCACTTTCTCAGCCAGATCGAGGCTTGTCAGAATTTCCAATTCCGAATTGATGATGTTTTCA
>Ga0315272_10000421_pt1 | contig 21129 bp, 40 predicted proteins | sample C3_middle_MG_FD_203918 | JGI IMG/M metagenome (GOLD analysis project Ga0315272, IMG submission 203918) | Sediment microbial communities from Yellowstone Lake, YNP, Wyoming, USA - C3_middle | ecosystem: Environmental > Aquatic > Freshwater > Lake > Sediment | place: USA: Wyoming | collected...
GCTTTTGGCAGCCTCGGCGGCTTTTTTGGGCGACCGTGGGCTTTAAAATACTGGAAAACGCCCTTGGGATGGGTGTGGAGTTGGGGTTGGGGTTATGGGTGTGGTAAAGCTTAGGTACAACGAAAATGGTATGTGTGAACTAAGCCTAATTGAATGGATTGAGCTACAACAACAACTTGGTATAAAGGTTGTGAAGGCATATGATTACGGCACAAGTTTAATCACAAGGCAAAGGAAAAAGTTATGGAAACGATTAGGGCTCAATGAAGAAGAAATGAAAGTGCTAAAGATAATCTATGAGAAACACTTGTTGTATCAGAAAGTGCTTGACATTGAAGCCGATTACGAAAGCCTTAGACAAGAATTTGAAGCATTGAAACCATTTATCACGAACGAGGAAGTTAAGGCATATAAAGAGCGTTTAAAGTACTTGGAAACACAAATAAGAGTTGCGAAAATGCAATTCAAAAGACGCGTTGAACGCATTGAGCACTATAGAAAGGCTTTAATGAACACATTTGAAAGCTTTAAGCCTATGCACAGTCTTGAGACAGTAACTGTAAAGAGCTTGCTAAGACCAGTGCTTAAGGAGTTAGACCTTTACCTATTTACGGAAATGTTTAGAACGCTAAAGCTAACAAAAAAGCAATACCAACTGGTTTTACGCAGTTACATAGAAATGTTGGAATTTATCAATGACATAATCTTGCAAAAGTTCTTTGAGTGTGTTGAAAATGGAAACTGTGAGCAAAACTGGAAACTTAAGGCAAAGGCATTACAAAAGTTAGTATGGGCTTATCCAGAACACACATTGAGTGCTATAGACGTGATTTACGATATCAAAGATGCAAAACCAAATTCGGAACTTATTGTACGCATTTTGAGCTCATAACGTTTTTCTCACTTAGCCTTTCTTTTTTTATTTTTGTTGGGAAAAACCTATGCCTTCTGAAAACCAAAACACAATTCAATCCGAAAACCAAAATGTAGATTTTGAGAACATAAACATTGAAAACGTAAAAGCCTTTGAGAAAAAGTACAATGCGACATTGAGTAAGGAAAAAGTTGTTGAGATTATCTACAGACCGAAATGGAACCTTAAGCAACTAGTTGAAGAAGCAAAAGAATATGCCGCAACAATGAATAGAGTTGTGCGAATTCTAGGTGTGTTCTCATTAGGGTTTGGAAAAAGTATTAGCATTACAGTAACGCCTAGCGGATATCTGCGATTTAGCATCATGATTGGGTTTAGATATGGGATTAATAGACCGAATAGCATAGACGTTGGTGTAGAAGATATCACAACACTGAAAATCTTAGTTGAGCAACTGGAGAAAATCGTTGAGCAAATACAAGGATAAACACCTAAACACAAACCTTTTTAACCATTTTTTATTTATTTTCTATGGGCTTAGCATATGAATATTGCAAGATTACACTTAGCTGTTGCAAAGAGATTGAGAATACTGCCTACACTATTAGCACACAACAAAATAGAGCAAAACGAGTACAACACATTAAAGTACTATCTATCAATGATGTACAGAGACATTGATACACAAAGAATCATGAAGAACTTAGCACAATACAATGCATTTGTGATGCAGCTAAGAAACGAAGATGCAAAGAGAGTGCTATACATAGACCTTGCAGAAATTTCCTAAACACAAGATTTATTTTTTTATCTCTTTCTTTGGAATGTCTTGCAGCGTTTTTATGTTGCAAAATTTTTTTGATGGTAAACTGTATGTCATGATATGTTATATATAATCAAAACTTTTTCGCAGCGAGGACTTGATGCTTCTACGCAGCGTAGACCTAAAGACTTCATTAATATGAGTTGTAGCATTGGTTCAAGTGAGGAGATGTATAGAGGTTCTGAAGGGGCTGCCTAGAGGGGCTGCCGAGGGAGACCGGAGCTCAGACCTGAGCTCACTGCTGCTGAGCAAAGGAGTGTTAGACCGGGTGCCACCACTGGTGCCACCCCTGTACACACACAGTTTTTAAGCTTTTCTACTCCGCTTATATGTACTCGAGTGATGAGCCACACCCAGCTGAAACTGTGATGTGACTCGGTTCTGATTCCACTTTTTTTGTTTTGGGGTGTGTATGTCTAGTGCATCATATGTGAAGTATATCTTGACAAACCCTGAACAAGTGCAAAAAGTGAAGAGCATATTTCCATATATGGCAAGGGTTGTGATAAAAAAGCTGAATGAAGAATACCCAGATTGGTTTGACAAGATAAGAAACAACATATGCCCATTTTGCGGAAAGCAGTTCATAAGCAGATATGCGTTAAGATTGCATTTGGTGAGGACGTCATGCGAGAGACCATACGAGAAGCTAGTGCGTCAAATAATTGATGAGTGGAACAGGTTTGACATGGTTTGTAGAAGAGTAAAACACACGAAGAAAAACGAAGTAAAGCAAAAATTGTTAGAAATGCTAGATAATGAAGACGTGACACTTGATGAGATATACAAGTTCTGCAAAGAAGCTGTTTAACCATTTTTTATTTTTTTATGGGTGTGTGTATGAGCTATCCAACCTATCCAGACCCTGAGGTTATGGAAAGAATTGATAGGCTGAGTGAACCTGATGTTGCTGTGTTTGTCAGGACACTTGGACTGCCTGTAAGCTACAGGATTGTTGATGAAAAGGCTTCTGCACCTGAAAAAATTGGTGTGGTGTTTATAGATGGTAGTAGAGATGTAAATAGTTTCAGGAGGATTTTGCTGTGGAAAAAAGAGCTCATTAGAAACGGCTGGGAAATAACACACACGCTGAGTGCTGTCATAGACCCTGACACCAACAAGCTAATTGGCTTATCACTGACTGAAAAGCGTAAGCATCTGCACAAACCAAGGAAACTTGTTGAGATTGAAATAATGTACTTCTTCAGCATGCTGAAATACAAGGCTGTTAGAGCAGGGTTTAAGAATGGTGAAAAGATGTATGAAGAAACATGGGAATGGGTATATGAACCTGAGAGCGTGTGGCTTGTAGAAAGATTGATGCAGTGGACAAAGAGCCACCCAGAATACAAGAAGTGGATGTCAATCCTAGCACAAAGCATGCAAACATAAAACACATTTTTTATTTTTTGTGGGAGTAGATATGATGGGAGGATTCTTCATAAGGTTTGACCTCGAGCTGAGCCCTAGTGAGCTGTACGAGTTAATGAGGAGGGCAAAGGAGAAGGTGTTCATGGCAAGAGGTGATGCTGTTTACTGGCTGTTTATAGGCAGTCATTGGATGGCTGTTGTAAAGGTGTGGTTGCCTAGATTCCTGAACTACACGGAGTATATCAGCTGGGTTGAGGATGCAAGTGAGGAGAGGGTTGAGAAGTACTTTGATGAGCCGATATATGTGGCTGACAGTGACTGTGATGATGTAGAGGTTGAGGTTACACGATATGAAATCAGGTACTTCTGCAAGTCTGTGAGAAGGTATGCAACCTTTGCTGTCGAGATAAACACGAATGATGCTGGGAAACACGACAAGTACATCCTACAGTTAATGGCAGTGTCAGTAGGTGAAGCAACATTTGCAAAGATGCTTAGACCAATGTAGGGATGTAGAAAAATGGCAGAGCTACAGGCAAAGGCATATGGATGGGTGTTGGTGTGCTACTCAGTAAAGCAAAGAACGCACCTATATAGAATGGAAACAGATAGTGAAATAGATTTACATAGAGGGTTAAATGAGTGTCTAATGAGAAAAGCTGACATCATATTTATACGCAGATACGAAAAGTAAGCAACACATTTTTTTGTTTTTTGTTGGGTGTGATGTGTATGGATAAAACTTTTGAGTGGTATAAATGGGGATTAAAAGTCAATGATATGCGTGTCTGGGTCAAGGTGTCGTTTATAAACGGCTTGTTCAATGTTGTTGAGCTGTCCTACTGTGGAGAAAGATGCGACATTATGCTGGCAACAAATGAGCATGCTGATGAGTTGCAGAACATGTTGCTAAACTTCGCAGAGATGGTTACAAGGATAGGGAAGTTAGTGGAGGAGGAGTACAGCGAGAAAACCGAGTACTACGAGGAGAGTGAAAATGGGTGAGGCAGAGACAAAGGAGGAGCATTATAGATGGACAGGTGTGTTTGACATAGATGAGCAAAAGGTAAGACTCTATGTAGAAATCAGATTTGTGAACGACATACTAGACCTAATGGAATTTGAGTTTATAGTTGATAGGCAGGGGTATCCATTCAGAGAATCAAAAATTAGACTGGAGTACGATGACCCAAACGAATACGCTGAAATAGTGATAACCATTTTAAAGGAGTTGCTTGAGAGAATGAAGGTTGTGGAAGAGAGCTACTCATACTACATCCGCTTCTAACTCAACACACATTTTTTTATTTTTTTATGGGATGGGAAAATGGGTGAGGAAATCAAATCCCAAACACCTGAACTCGAAATGGGGGAGCTAACAATAGCCGAAACAGGCACACCGATAGAGGCAAAGGTTGTCGAGATTAGGCGAAAGAAGTGCGGAGAGTTTGACGTGATTAACAAGATACGTAACGAGAACATTAAACAAAGATGGTTGCAGAACAAGGATAGAGACTGCATTCAGTTAGTGGTTGACGTTGGCGGTATGGTATTTGAATTATTCCCAATCCGAGTGAGTAACAATCCTAGGAGCACATACTACAAGCTGTTGAAGAAGTATGGCGAGAAACAAGGAAACGTTTACAGACTTAGACCAGGAATGACAATAAAAGTAGTGTTCAGTGAACGCGGATTCCCAAGGCTGTACATACCAGAGTGAACACTGAATGTCGATAACAACAGTTGTTACAACAGTGTGCGACACTGAGTGGACGCTAGAGGGTATTGCAGGTCTATTGCTACTGATATTCCTGCTACTGCTGTTCGCTGTATTGGCAGAGGCAAATAATCCGAGGAGAAGAAAGGAGTAAACATTTAAACACAAACCATTTTTAACACCTTTTTTTATTTTTTTAATGGGTGGAACACATGCAAAACCCTGACCTGTTCCTAAAAAGAGCAAGACTCATAATGGAAATGATTCTGTTGATGGGCATAGACAAGAAATTCATTGATGAATGTAGAAAAGATAAGGAGTGCAACAAAAAATTTAATGAGATTGCTTTGACAGTTGGTGAAAATGATTGGTGGGGTGACGAGTAATGGAGTGTGATGAGCTGATGAAAATAATTGACATGGCTATAAAGCTGTACGAGGTTGTGTCAATGTATGGTGAGCTAGGAGATGCAAAAGGACAGTTAATACATGTGATTAGAACACTGTTTGAGAGAGCTAAAGAGGTATGTGAAAGGGTATGACAGAGGAGAAATGTGTTAAACCAAAGGATGTTTTGCTGTACATTCTAGACGAGTTCATCACAGTCGTTAAATCCACTGACCCACACGCCAGCAGTGGTCTAGGCAAAGTTGTTCTACCCACGCTTCTCGCAATGAAGGAGACCATTGAGGAGAGCAAGGAGGAGGAGGTTGACTGGGAAAGCATAACAACAACAGTTGCAATGATTATAAACGCGTACATCATTTCAGTGCTATATGATAATGCACCTAGAACATGTTTACAGACACTGATAAGCTGGTTGAAGGAAAGTAAAGGCACTGTTTTAGAGCCGTATGCAAAAGCAGTTGCAGAAAGGCTTGGTATACCGATATAGGCGAAGCAAATGTTTGGAAGAAAATGTAAGCCAAAGGATGTTGCTATGATGATTATAGACAGGTTTCTGTGGGCGGCTGACCAGCTAGATGAGAAGACAGATGGGATAGAGAAGGTGTATAAACCGATTCTAAAGGAGCTGAAGGAAAGGGTTAAATCAAGCGAAATGAACTGGGACGGTGTTGCAGATGTTGTTGCAGACATTGCAGTTACATATCTGGTGACATTCCTCTACGACTGTGCAACATACGCAAATGAGGAGGCATGCAGAAAACTGCTAAAGGCGTGGATAACCCATCAGAAGGGAAGAGCATATAGGTGGATGGCAAAGAAAGTTGTTGAGCTGGTTGGCTGGGAGATACTCACCTAAACACAGTATGCTTATTTTTTTCTTTTGGGGCTGAACATGTTTAAAAAGAAGCGTAGTGCAAAAGATGTTGCTCTCTTGGTTATAGACAGGTTCTTTGAGAAGATTGATGAGCTACCTGCAAAGACAGAGGGCATTGAAAAGATACTTGAACCCGTTTTAAAGGAGCTGAGAAAACAGGTTGAGAAGGGCTGTGTGAACTGGGATAATGTGCTGTACATCATTGGAGCAATAATGTACACATTCATGGCTATGTACCTCTATGACTGCACAAAGGAGACGCCTCAGTGGACATGCAAAGACCTGCTGAGCACGTGGCTAAGGGCTCAGAGGGGCAGAGCATACGAGTGGATAGCACAGAGAATTGTGAAAGAGCTTAACCTGTCCATAGACATTTAAACACAAAACACTTATTTTTTTCTTTTGGGTGCGAACATGTCAACCACTGCTGAAACAGTTAAGCTTGAAGACTTACTTGTAGAGCAGAAACCGTTACCACGGTATGACCCGGAGCGTTTAAGGCTTGAGCTTGAGATGAATGGACACGTAGAGATTGTGGGCAAGCCAGCTTCCTACCGGGTTAAAGGCAATGAGATATTCATAAAGTTCTTCGACATAGAGGTGCGTGCATACCTCAGACAATTGGGTAGAACACCTGACGAGGTGCTTATGAGGCTTAGAACAAACAATGTGTGGAGAATATCAAAGCAGAGCACAGGATTGTATGTGTTGTCAGCTGTGAAAAGCATTGTGCCCACAGAAGAGGAGTTCAAGCTTGCTAACAAGCTGTTGGAGCTGTACAACCCGCTAGAGCTGATTGTGAGGGGAATGGGATACGAAACAACGAACGAGGTCTACAAACTCATGATACCAAGGATAATGGCACTTGTTGTAGATGAACTGCCATTCCATGTAGTGCAGTTGTCTCCTCCTGAGAGTGGTAAAACATACTTCGGTATATGGGCAATGAAGTACGCTGGCTGGTTCTACACCACCAGCCCTCCAACTCCAGCAGGAATGTTTTATGATGCTAGAAGCGGTGTCTACGGGTTTGCAATCATTTCAAATGGCATAGCGTTTGATGAGATTGATAAGTGGAGTCCTGCATATGTTCAGCAAACCAATATACTGACGTATCTTCCGTCATTTCTTGAGAATGGTGTTGTGGTTAGACCAACATCACGTCTACACACATTAGGAATTGTTGAGAGAATGGTGAACACAATCTGGTTCGGCAACTACAATGTTGAGTGGGAGTATGAGAAAGACCCTGTTGAGAAGATATTTGTGAGCTGGGGAGACAACTACGGAGCATTACTAGACAGAATCACAATAGTGCACGTGGAGAACCAGCCAATAAGAATCTCGCAGTACCTAACAAACAAGGTGTTGCCAGAGACACTGATGTACGCAATACTTGCACAAGTAAAGAACACAAAGGTGGATGTAAACATGTTTACAAGCAGGTTAAAGGGAAGACAAAAGAGACACTCGATAGCCATTCAGATAGCTGGCTTCAAGCTAGGTGCAGAGGTTCCTCCAGACATGGCAGACGAGATTGTGCAGTATGGGTGGGCAACAGTATGGGAGAAGTACAGAGGGATGGACATTACCCAGTAGAGGAGATTGACCAGAGAGATGTGCAGAAAAGGAGCATCACATGCCACGACTACCCAAGCAGCTGCGTAGTTGCAGACATCCTTAAAAGGTTTAACATTAAAAGGGTTTTGGATGTGACATATGGTAGGGGAAGATTCTACAAGGCGTATAGACCAGAGCTGCTGATAGGCTCAGACCCCATGAAATGGGGTTGGCTGGTATACCCAGACAAGTTCTATCAGTTAACAGTGTTTCAGCTGAACATGAAGCTGAGAAACAAAGAGATAGAGATTCCAAAGATAATTGACTGCGTAGTTGTAGACCCACCAAAATGGTCAGTAAATGAGAAGTACAACAAGAGAGATGAGTACAACTTTATCATTGGCACACCTAAGCTGATTATAGAGTACGCAAAGCTTGTTGCACAGCAAATAGCTGCAAAATATTTGCTTATGCACTACAGAGAAATGCCAAACCTTGGAAAAATTGTGTATGCTGTAAAGTATACGTGGCTAGCTAGATACACATATACAGAAAACAAAAACATATCATACTTTGTTCTCTACGAGGTGGTGTAATGGCTAGGGAGAGGCATTGTCAGGAGATTGGAATCACGATTTGGTTTGACAGTCCTGTGCCTGGGTTGAGGACTAGGAGGCTTGAGACAAGTGTTGAGATATGTGAGGGCATGGATATTGACAGCATTGTTGGTAAAGTGCTTGAAGAGCTTGCAGAGAGATGGGCTGAGAAGGTAAAGCCAGAGGACAGGTCTGTGATAGAGGACTACAAAGACGCTTTGTATCCGCACATTGAGAGATATGTACTTGGTGCACTAGCGAATGTGCTTCAAGACCTTAGAAGAGCGGCTGAGACGTGTGCAGAGGGTGAAGAAATTGAAACTGAAGAAGAGGATGGGTACTACGATGAGGACACACATAGAGGGATATACGTGCGTGTATCAATGACAGCAACATGTGAAGAGATAAGGGATAAGATAGCAATGCTAGAAGACATTGTTGGGACAACAAGGATTACGGGAGATATTGTGAGAGACACATGCTCACTTGTGGAAGACAAGTACAAGAATGTGTTTGAACCGATTTTGGATAGGCTTGCACCACATGAGGAAATAATGCTTTTCCTTGAGCAGAGGTTCAGGGTTGGCTGGTGGTACACAGTCTACTACACATCGAATGTAGGTGGTTAGATGGCTGAAGAGGGTAGAAGACCCTCTAGGGTGCAGAAGTGGAGCAGAAGAAACGCTTTGGTGGCTCTGTGCTACGGGCTTAGAAGGGGCTGGTACAACAGATTGGGTGTATCAACAGATATGATACCGTTTATAGACTACGACGCTACTACACCTGAGTGCAGAAGAGAGTACAGAAGATTTGTATTGTCACTCTCCTCACAGTTCCCAGTTGTTGAGATAGCTACTGACAGAGGCTTTCACCTGATAGTTCTGCACATTGTGCTTCCATACAGGGTTATAGCAGGCTACCTAGAAAGCTTCTACACCACTGAAAGACTTGACATACCACCTCTAGAGGAGTACGAAAGATTGAGAAGCATGAGAAGCAGGGACGCGAGAGCAAGAGAGCTGAGCAGACTGCCACCAACGTGGAGAAGAATATTTGAGCGTATATTGGCAGGCATTGACCCGCCATACATCCTCTACCTCTACCCAAGAGAGATTAGGATGTGGGCAACTGCATTAAGGCAACAGGCACACATGAACACAAACTGGTTTGAGGGGTGGTACGAGTGGTTCAGAGAAGTGTATAGGTACTGGTATGAAAAGGGATGTGTAGACAAACTACATGTGGACATATCGATTGACAGGGGATACACCACGCTGAGGATATCAGGGAAAGAGAACAAGGCGTATGACCTGAGATACACAGGGATGTACTACAAGAGAAGGGTCTACAGAATACCAATGGAGGAGCTGTTTAACATGATAGAAAAGATTGGTATGAGCTACCCAGACATAGAAAGAGAGGTGTACGAAGCACGTAAATATTTGAAACCACCTGCAAGACCAGACACATGGGTGTATGTAGCAAGACAGCTAAAAGAAGGCATAATACCAAAGCTCTACACAGGTGAGAGAAGACGCAGATGGAGAGCAAGATAAAAAACAGAAACACATTTTTTTATTTTTGCTGGGTGCAAAAATGTGGTACCTCATAATCTTTGCAACATACGCAGTAATAATGTTTATCCTAGCAGAGTACACTATAGACTCTATACAGGTGTTGAAATGGATGATAGCCATAACATATTTTGTGATATCTTTGCTACTGTGTGCTGTGCTGGGTGAGTTAGAATGGTTGGAAAAGGTGGTGAAACATGCTCAAAGTGATTGAGGATGCATTCAATAAGGCTCTTGATAGGAAGCCTGAGAACAAGCCTAACGAGGTTTATGTAACTGAATTGGTTGGGTGCATTCGTAGAAGCTGGTACAAGCGTAGATATGGGTACAGAATGAACAAGGATATGATTGCTGGCACAGCCATTCATTCGGAGCTGTTGGACAGGGTTGCTGATATTCTTGCTGACTCGCCTGAGATTGACTTTGACTATGTGCAGGTTGAGAAGAAGGTTGAGAAGCTGTTTGAGGTTGATGGGCGTGAGGTGTGGCTTGTTGGCAGGGTAGACCTGTTCATTGTTGACATGGAGAAGGATTTCAGAACATTTGTAGAGTTCAAGACAAGTGAGTGGATATTCGAAGAACACATAGAACAAGCAAACATATACGCCGTTATGTTGAATACCGACAAGTTCTACATATGCTTCATGCCGAAGAGTGATAGTGTGAAGTGCAGGGAGTTTACAAGGACGTGGACAGAGAGTGACGTGGTTGAAAGAATAAAGATGCTGTTGAGCTGTAACGAGCCACCAAAGAGAGAGGGTTATTGGTGCAACTACTGCGAATTCAAGCACCTGTGCAAAAAGAACAAGACACTGGTGTAAAGAGTGAGCAAAGTGTGTATACTTGGAACAATAATTTTTTTCATACTGTTTACCGTGTTTTTAGCTGTATCACTATACGTGTTTAACCAGTCACTATCAATGATACTGAGGTACAAGACAGCTCCATATGTAAACATAACTGGTTTTCTCATAGACTCGGTAATATCTGCAATGTACCTGCTGTTTGCATCAATATTACTGCTTTTAGCTGGTGTAATGCTGTATGGAGCAACTGTGTCTGCTCTTAAATGCAGTGATACATAGACCAACACTATAAAGCTTAAATACATATAGCAACACATTTTTTTCTTATGAGCAGAGGTTTTTGCACTTTACACGAATATAGAATCACATATGCTTTAATTGGTTTCACAGGTTTTGTGACTGGGCTGATAGACGCATTGGTAGATGACTTCACAGTTAAGGCGTTTCTATGGGCGTTTGTGCTGTGGTTGGTGCTCATTGTAACCGCATATGAGCTCACAGTTATGCCCACACCTGTAAAACCATTTATACAGTCAATCCTATTGATAACGCTTGGCACAGCAGGTATGCTGAGCATACACCACTTCACGTGGCTAGGTGTAAGCATTTTGATTGGCAGAAGGTTCTATGATGCTCTGTGGCTTGCTCCAAACATATACGTGGACTTCAGGTTTTACACAACTGTAACGGCATACATGTTTATTGCGTACATGGTTTACCTCATATACATCAACATGAAGTCGTGTGACTAACCAAAAAACATTTTTTCTTTTTTTCACAGCAATCTATGCGGTGGTGCACGTGTCCGAGTTCTTTGCATGGATAGCAGACTTATTAAGTGTGCCAACAAACATGTTTAAAGAGGTGTACGAGTCTGTGACTCCAAAGGAGGAGAAGCAGGAGGGTAAACAGGGTGAGGAGATAGCAAGCATTCCGCAGACAAGGGTTAGTGACGCTATTCTTGCATTGGTAAGCATGTTGTACGGCTCTTGGATGATTTGGAGAGAGAACTACATAGAGTTCCCAGATGACTACAAAAGGCTGTTGGAGACAGTTGTTGAGAAGCTGAAGCCCTTGATGAAGCTCTACACACCTGAGACAAAACGTGATAAACAGCTGATGGCAATCATAAAAGATGTGCTGAGAATGATAGAGCCTGACCTGCCAGAGATGCTGGGCAAAGAGGAGTGAAGCATTGGCTGAGGAGGAGGTTGGAGAGGAGCGTAGGAGAAGGGGCAGACCAAGGATAAAGCCTCCTAAGCCAGAGGAGGAGCTTGTAAGAATTGCTGAGTACTTTGATGTGCTCAGAAGAGAGATTAGTACAACCGTTGCATTGGCTCTTGAACCGGTTCAGAGAATAATTGAGTCAGCACTCGGGTCAGTGACATTCATAATTGATGACAGTGTGCAGAGGGCTACAGCACCAGCAACAGAGGCTGTTATACAGCTTCTACCAACACTTGTACCAACCGTTATTGAATCCCTTAGAGACAGCCTCACAAAGATGCCTGATGTTTCATACTCGGCGTGCACAGCATTCATACCAGATGTGTGCACAACACAGTGCGGTGAGCTAGCAACCATATCACCCGAGCTACCGACAGAGTGCTACAGAAAGTGTGAGGAGAGCATCAAAGAGTTGTGCAGAACTGGAACGGAAAGCGTTAAAGCGTTTATAGAGAGGCAGTTGGAGAGAATAGAGTCGCTGGTTGAGGGTATAGTGAGCTTTGCACCAATTGTAGCAACAGATGTTCCGCAGATAAGCGACAGCACAGCAATAGTTGTGAGGAGGAGGTAAACAAAAAAATTGTTTTTGTTTTTTGTTTTATTTTTGCTATGCTACGCTAGAAGAGCCCTCTTAGCAGGTCTGATATTCCGCTGAATATCCTTCTACCATATCTCACTACTAGGAACACTAGACCTCCTGTTACTAGGAGTGTTGCTATTGTGGCGGCGTTTTGTGAAATCACGTTTATGACGTTTTGTAGTATAGTTACTATTGTGTTCATGATGCTGTTGAGTACATCTGAAAGGCTTGGGGTTGCACTCATGTTTCACACCAAAGGCTTAAATATTTGTAGAGACTAATATATGCTTGGTGTACAGTACACATGAGCGGTGTTGCACTGCCCTCACCACTGAATGCACAGCTTAGGAGGGCTATACAGGAGCTGGAGAAAATAGGTGTGAGGGTGCATGTAGAGGGCTTTGGAGACACTGGCTTTATATTTATTGATGTTAAGAGTATTGGAGAGGCAGTTGTTAAAAGGGTTCACATCGGCTGTAAACAGGTGTTTGTAGAGGGCAACTACCTGATTATAAAGGTGAGTGTGAAGTGTCAAGAGAGCGGTGTCCAGAGGACATAACGTACCAAGATATTGTGATAGCTATAAAGGTGCTTAGGTGCTACATTGAAAAGGTTGAAGAGGTTAGAAGACTGCTGAGAAGAGCTGGCATAGCAGATTTGATTGAGTCTAGGGGCTATTCAGATACAGACTTTGTGAAGTGGCTGTTCAGCTTATCAACACAGCAGGTAATGCAGCAACAGCAACAGGAGGTACCATCTTCATTCACAGAGGAGGAGAAGCAGAGATTGAGGGAACTGGCAAAGAAGTATATGGAGCAAAAAACTTAAAAATCTTTTTGTATACATACACACAACTCGGTGAATTATGTATGGTTAGAAAGAGAGTTGAAACTGTAACAACTGTACCCAGATACCTAGGTAAAATGAGGAGAATCGGTGAAGCCATCACTGGAGACCCACAGCTAGCAATGTTCTACGCAATCTCCTTGATGGCGGCTCAGAGAGCTGGTTACGGCAGATACAAGGCGGCTTGGGAAGTTGTTAAGAGGGCTCTTGTAGAGGCTAACATACCAGCGGCTCTGCACGGCTTGTGTAAAGCGGCTATGAATGAGTTCATCAACAAGGTTATGACAAAGAAGGAGATGTCTCCTGAGGACTGGAGGGCTAAGTGGGAGCGTGTCATTGGTGCAAACGCCTGTGATGTGATAATGGAGACTCTTGCAAGGCTACCTGGAGCAACACAGGCTCCACAGACACCAGCACCTAAGGGCTAACACTTTCTAGCGTAATACAGCTGTTTTTCTTTAAACCAAAAACATTTTTTTACCTCTTTACACACCTAGTTTTCTATTGGTGTCTAGATGTCTGTGGAGCTTAGGCTAGAGACGCATGTGAAGATATGTGCTGGAGACAGGTGTGTTGAGGGCAGGAACATATCTTTGTACCCGTGGGCATCTACAGCGTGTAACGCACTCTACACCACACCACCTCTAACACCATGTGCAACAAAGGTGCAGAGATTAGACATTTTAGACCCCAATGGCAACGTTATTAAGAGCGGTAATGTTGGTACAGATGTTTCTGTGTCTACACAGCAGATAACAAGCGGTGCAACAGGCATCATAAGGGTTGTGTACAGCTACAGAGATGTGTCAACAGACTCGTATCAGGTGATGTCAGCTAGGCTTGTGTGCAAGGATGCGAACAACAATGACCTTGCTGTACACTTGTACTCAATGGCTTCACCTGTTCAAAAGACTTCTCAGGATGTGCTCGTGGTTACATGGACAATTGACCTGATTTACACAGCAACAGCGTAGAGGTGATTAGATGAGTGTTGTAGCGGCTGGCACAGCTGGTGCGGCACTTGTTGGAAGCATTATAGCCGCTGTCTCTAAGATTGGGGACTGGCTAAAGGATGTGGGTAGATTAGTGTGGGACTTGTTCAAGAGGATTGGAAGCTGGTTCATGGCTGGCGTTAAGTGGCTGGGTGCAAGAATCAGGGATGCTATGGCAGGTGCAAAGGATGCTGTAAAGCACCTTGTGTACTTCATTTCACGTGTGCTTAAAGCGGCTTGGGATTGGCTGGGAAGTGTAATGCCCAAAATCTTTGCAGAGCTAATGAAGCTGATTAGATGGTATATGAGGATGCTTGCTGAGAAGCCAGAGGTGGGATTAACCGCAACGCTTTTATTCCTGTATCTCCTGAGCTAAAAATGGTGTACCGTATATGCTGAACTGGATAGCTGAAATGACAAAGGAGGCTCTCAGCAAAAGCAGTATAAGGGGAGAGGTGCTTACACTAGGAAACAAATTGGTAATCAAAATCCCTGCAGACGAGATTAAGAAGGCTGTGCTCAACTCGTTTGACGAGAAGCTCAGACCATATGTAGATGTTCAGGCATCTGACATAACAATTTCAATCACTTTATCTGCGTAAAAAGCACAAAACCCTTTTTCTCTACACATATTTTTTGATGTGTTATGTCTAGCACTAGTCAGCAGACTCCACAGCCTTTTCTATGGAGCCAGAGGTGCCAGAACCTACCAAGATTCAAGATTTATAGGAGTGGCAACTGCGTCTGCTTCTCTGACGCTCCTCCTGCTACACTCGTTCTCATTGTTTTTGAGGATGAGAACCCAGGAGGCTATGTAATACCAGTTCTATATGACAGGACAAGTGGTTGCTTCTGCCCAACAGTTGATATGGCACAGTTTGTTCAGCGTGGTAAATGGATATACTTTATTGCCACCGAATTGACTGATGTGAACACAATCTATGCATGCACAGACTACATAGACAACTTCTACACATCAGTAGACTTTAGCATAAAGACAAATATACGCTTCGAGATTATTACACAGCTTGCACCAAAAAATGTTTATGCAGTGCTTGAGATACAGCTCGACTCATCCATGCCGTTTCCAAACCTGCCATTCCTCACACTTAGGGATATGTGCTGGGCTGACACGCCATGGGGAAGACTTCCATATGTGTGCAGACTTGGCTACACATTCACTGTATACATGTCAATCTCTAGGTACTGTGAAAATAATAATCTTAACCCACCTGATTGGGTAACCCAGTTTGACACATGGTACACATTCCTTGATGCTGAGTTTGAGTATCAGCCCAACAGGATTGTGATTAGGAAGGTGTTTGACGAGACAGCACTTTTCAACCCAATCAACACAGGCTACTACTGCACGGATGATGCTGGCAGGCAGATACCGATAAAGGCTACGTGGCTGGATATAGACAGCTTTACTGTTGAGTCATACAACGAAATCATTGTGTATGAGATTGATTCAAATGCAAACGTTATATGTGAATGGCAAGTAGGCGTTATTTGTATACCTGCACCAACCGGCATCAGTGTTAATATTGGTAACCCGTTTAAAGTCGCAGAAGATGAGTATATCAAGGCTAGGCAGTTAATTGGTTTACAGCTGAACATGGTTGGTCTTCTAAGCAATGTTCAGGATGCGTTGGGCAAGGTTGCATCAGCTGTTTCAACCACTATCTTAAATGCGTTGAACATATTCCCGTTCTACATACCTCCAACACCTACAGAGGGTCTGAAACCTGTTTATGAGCCGTTCATCTCTTTTCTTGCACAGGTGATTGTAAGTAGCATTGAGGGTGCTGTAAGCAGGGCTGTGAGAATCGTTATAAAGAACATTGCCAGGACATACATGGCTCTAAAGACATACTTCGAGCTTGGCTTGAGTACACCTACTTCAGCAGTTATACTCTTCCTCAACCATTTCATCAAGCTGATTGCTGACATAGCGTGTAGGATAGCATCTAAGTGCATCGGCTTTGTAAGCATTGTGCTAACCATTCCATACGCTGTTAAGAGGCTTAGGGAGGTAGCTGAGCAGGAGTATGACATCAAAAAGCCTTTGACAAGCATAAGAAACATGCTTATCGGCTTCGGAGAGGCAGTCAGAGACATCTTTACAACGTGGCTGGCATCAATATTTGCAGGTGCAGTGCTATGCCCATTTGCTAAGTGCCCAAAGCTAGAGTCTATACCACCACCATTTATCCACCTGCCAGACTGGTACGTGTTTGAAGACTTCTGTGCAGATTTATGCAGGGTGCCATTGATAGAGGGTAGGATAAGGGACTACATGACATGTGTAAGCAAATGTATAGCAATGTTTGCACCTAGAATACCTGCAAAGGAGCTTGTTGTAGTTGAGAGGGATAGGGCAACAGTATACATAAACGAGTCTCTGTCGCCAGCTGATGTACAGGCAGGACCACCTCCACCAAAGAATGTACCAATAAGCTGGGAGTCAATGTCATTAGGGGATACCGCATCAATCACTAAAAGAGATAGGATAGTGCTTAGCGAAGTTGAATCCATTGGTTTATCGGATGCATACAGCTATATAACAGCTATTAGTATTACTTCTGGGGGTACGCAAGGTATTAGAGAATCAATGGGATTCTTCGACACAGCATCGTGTTCAATAGCCTTTGAGACATTGACAAAGTTTAGCGAATCAATTGGAAGCATGGATAGCCTAAGCATTTCCACAGCATTTGCTGTGAGTAGAACAGTTGAAGAGAGCATTGGCTCAACAGATAAGATACCTGAGTGGATACCGCTCCCATACATAAAGCCATACGCTAGGTGGGTAGAGGCTGTAAGCGAATATATAGAAATGCCTTATGGGTTATCAGTAGTCATTACAAATATCTTGACAGGTGAGACTACAAAAGTTAATGTAGCAAGTAGAGCATTTCACAGTGTAAATGTGGTAAGCGACTCTGTATCAATAGAGGCAATGCCAGCTGTATTCATACTGCCATCTGATTCAACACAGGATTTAGTGACAGACACTATGCAGATAGTTACAAAGCCACCGATATACATGCTACTATCAGACTCAACAGAAAACATGCTTACAGACCTGTTGTCAGTGGGTCTGGTTAGACTGGTGAAGCTCTCAACACCTGTAGCACTACTGGCACAAATTAAGATGCCAGGTGTGCCACCGTATATGAAAATGCTAATCACATACTCAGCAAAGGGAACATTGCTATATGTACTGGTACCGCATACAGTAAGGTCAAAGACAGCTGTAAAGCTAACATCACCAAGCAGACTAACTACATACACATTGATACCACAGGTAACAAGACAGAAGACTGGTATGCAATTAGCATCGCCTGCAGGGCTATCAACATACATATTAGTACCATACGCTGTTAGAACAAAGACTGGAATACAATTAACATCACCTGCTAGGACATGTACTCAGATAACCATAACAGTTTAAAATCTGTGGACAGAGATATGTATGTGAGGTGATAAAGCATTTCATCAACTCCTAGGATAGTGTTCTACGATTTTGAACAGAGCTACACGCCATGGGTACTTGACCAGGGTACATGGCCCACTTCAACAGATTTCGGCAATGGCATTGGATTACCGACAAAGTATGTAACATCATCGAGCTATGTATACTTCAGGCTTGCATACATAGACATTACAAGCCTTGGCTTCACACCAAAGCTTATTGCACTTTTCTTTAAGGTTGGCTCATACACAACAAATGTTAACTTTCCCTCAAAGGTGCTACTACTTATCAGATACTATGACTCTAGTGGGAATCTGCTTAGGGAAGATGCTGTTCTTTCTACATCTACAACCAGTACATCGTGGGTATATTGGAGTGGTGCATGGATAGCTACTATACCGAGCAACACAGCAAGGATTGATATAATTGTTGCTAACTACTCTGGCTCTACTACTTATGGGTCATATATTACTGCATGGTTTGACAATGTTACTCTTGCTGAGGATGGCAGTTTTGTTATTCATGCTACACCAGTTCTGTTCTACAGTGTTAGTGCAAGCTACGATATACCAATAAACAAGAGCTTATCTGCATCGGCAAAGGCTGTGTTTATGAGGCTTCCCAGCTATGGGCCTCCTGCCAATACCTCTGTTACAGCTACTCTATACTATGACTCATCATCTACCTCACCTTCTAATACAAATGTAATTACAATAAACAGCTCCATAGCTAAGCTGAACTACTCCGGCTCGTCAAACGCTAATAATGAGCAACAGTTCTCTGTAGATGCCTTTGCCATATACGTTGTGCAACCGCCTAACACATTTGTAGACCTAATCATTATTTGGCTCAATGTGAACACCTCTCCGCAGAAGCCAGAGGTTGTAAATATCTCCATACCTTCACCAGCAAACAACTACACAACATCGTATACAGCATCATTGAAGATTCAGCACAGCACAACATCAACACTAAGTGTACAGGCAAGCTTCAGCCTAAGCATATCAGGCGACACAACAAATGTTACATATGCAAAGATCGAGATAATAGTTAAGGATCCAAACGGAAATGTGGTGTATGATGACTACTTCGAGGTGCAAAGCGGTAGCGTTACAAAGACTCCTGCAATCCTCAGCATATCACCTAACGTAACATACAGCATAACATACATAGTAACCGTAACAGCTTCACCAACCAAACAAACAGTTATAAGTGTGTCTGTACAGTACACTACACTGCCGCAGGTGAGCTGATATGGTACCTAAGGAGATAAAGAATGTAAAGGGCAGGGTAAAGGTTGTTGTCAGAGATGCTAGAACTGGTGAAGTGCTGAAGGTTATTGAAAAAGAGAATGTTATTACAGATGCTGGCAAAGCCTTTGCGGCAGATGCTTATGCTAATTTTGTGTTAACACGTAGCCGAGCATGGTACATAGATATAGGTACTGGTATATGTGATCCAACACCACAAGACCAAGACCTGTGCTCACCGATTATAGAGAGCGTAACTATAAACACAGGTACAGAAGAAAACCCAAACTGGGTAACATATTATATTAGGAGGTGGGCAAAGCAAGCAGATGTTACTGTTCAAAACAATACAGTAATATTTCATGCTAGGTGGATGCCTGAGGACGCAAACGGCTACTCAATATGTGAAGAAATATTGTTTGCCGCAACTCCTGCACGAGTAACTTATCTTTATACTCCACGTGCATGGTTATCTCCAGACCCGTTAAAGAATATTACACAAAGTGCTGATGCTATTGTTGCTCAGCACGCCTCATTCTCCTGTGTATCTAAAACACCTTCCATACTTCTAGACATCTACGTAACAATAACATTTACATAGGGTGATGTAGTTGAGCTGGTTAGCTGACTTAATTGGCTCTGCACTTCAGAACTTTATTCAATGGCTCATAAACACATTTGTAACAATTGCAACAACTATTTGGAACGGTCTGCAATCAGTATGGAACACAATAACATCTACGGTGCAGTCAGCGTACGAAGGGTTCATATCGTGGGCTAAGGATAGGATATCAGATGTGTGGAACGCTATACAATCCATTGTCGCCTCTGTAATGATGTGGGTAGCCACAGGCATAACATCAACAGCTAACATGTTGCTACAGGGCTTCTCAGGGTTCACAACATGGGCTCTAGACATAATGGAGACTGCTTGGAGAAGGTTCTACGACCTGATAAAGGACTTTGGAAACACACTGTGGACAAACAGCTTAAACATCCTCAAAACACTTGTTGTAGACCCATTATGGGGGCTGTTTGAGACACTGCTGAACAGGGTTAGGGAGAAGCTGTTAGGAGCAATAATGATTGTAACAATAACACCAATTGTTATAAGAGGTGTGAAGCAAGTTGCACAAGGAAAGATAAAGAGCGGTCTAAACACAATCATCTTCGGTCCAATAGCAGGTGGAATAGCATCATACATCCTCTACGGAATACTATCCGGCTATGTACCACAGAATCCAATCAAGCTACCAGAAATCTTCCCAACATCCTCAACAACTGGTGGTTAGTGAATGAGCTACATACTACCACCAAACATCTTCCCACCGAAGGCATCGCCATATGACAGCAGAACAGTAGCAGATTCACCAACAATAATGATAGCAAAGGCTAAAGGAGCATACGCAACAGATGCACCACCAATGAGAGAATCCGTGTCACTCTATAGCAAACCGTTCATAACAATAGCACCACAGGAAACAGAATCAGCAAGAGAAACACCACTGACATACCCACAGACAAAAGCCATAAAAGCACTCACAATAAACGAAATAGAGATGGTGGGCGACTATGTCAAACAGCCTTAACTCCGCTACACTCGCAATCATTACTGCAATTCTCAGCATAACCGCAATGGCAATAACATACTTCGCCGTAATAAAGCAGGACGGAACAGTATTCGCAACAGCAACAACAACAATAGGCACAATAATAGGCTACCTCCTAGGCAGACAACGAAGCACACAGCCAGAGAAAGAGGCAGACTAGCAAATGCCTAGAAAGGGATACGTAACAATAACAATATCAGCAGACGCACGACTAAAACTAGAAGCACTCAGACAACTACTCACACAGCTGAAGAACCAGCCACTCACACTATCACAAACAATAGAAGAAGCATACAAAATAATCGTATCACACATACAGCGAAACACACAGCCAAACACCTAGCCAAACACACACTTTTTCACACATCCTTCTACACATTTACATCCACAACCACAACCACTTCCCCCACACCACACACCACCACAAACACACAAACACATAGCACCACATTTAATAGTTGTGCCCCCACACCACACATCAGCAAACTTACTTGCCATACCACCAGCAGACACATCAGTAGATTTACTAGTGTTGCCCCCCCCG
>Ga0315272_10000422_pt1 | contig 21099 bp, 18 predicted proteins | sample C3_middle_MG_FD_203918 | JGI IMG/M metagenome (GOLD analysis project Ga0315272, IMG submission 203918) | Sediment microbial communities from Yellowstone Lake, YNP, Wyoming, USA - C3_middle | ecosystem: Environmental > Aquatic > Freshwater > Lake > Sediment | place: USA: Wyoming | collected...
ATATATTGGTCTTCTGGAAATAAGAGCTGACGCGCTTTTTGAGCTGCGCTGCCTTGCCCACATAAAGCACCTGTCCTGTTGCATCCAGCATGCGGTATACGCCCGGCAATAAAGGCAGGGATGCGACGAATGCTTTTGGGTCAAACGGGATGGAATTCAAAATAATCTGGTCAGGTATTTAATTCATTATACTTTTACTGGGACAAATTTTAACGCACCTCAAGTGTGGCTGCGCAATAAAAAACCCCGCATTGCGGGGTTTTTTATTGAAATGAATACTCCGGTTACTCCGCTGGCGCTTCGGGTGCAGGCGTTGCTTCAGGCTGCGGCAACAATGCCTTCATGCTCAAACGCATACGGCCTTTATCATCCAGCTCCAGAACTTTGACCTTTACAATCTGGCCTTCCTTGAGAAATTCAGAAACAGAATTAATACGCTCAGCGGAGATTTGCGAGATATGCAGCAAGCCGTCTTTGCCAGGCATGATGTTGACTATCGCACCAAAATCCAGCAGCTTGATCACAGGGCCTTCGTATACTTTTCCGACTTCAACTTCGGCCACGATATCTTCAATTCGTTTCTTTGCAAGCTCGCCCGCTTCGCTGCTGACACAGGAAATTGTGACGTGTCCTTCATTGTCGATATCAATATGCGTTCCAGTTTCTTCAGACAAGGCGCGAATAACCGAACCACCCTTGCCGATCACATCACGTACTTTTTCCGGGTTAACCTTCATCTTTAACAGGCGCGGTGCATGGGCTGAAAGTTCAGTGCGAACGGCCGGCATTGCCTGCTTCATGATGCCCAGAATATGCATACGGCCTTCGCGTGCCTGGTTCAAGGCAACCTTCATGATTTCCGTGGTGATACCGGTGATTTTGATGTCCATTTGCAATGCAGTAATACCCTGCTCGGAACCGGCCACCTTGAAGTCCATATCGCCCAGATGATCTTCGTCACCCAGGATATCAGTCAGCACCGCAAAACGGTTGCCCTCCTTAATTAATCCCATCGCGATACCTGCAACGTGGGTCTTGATATTCACCCCCGCGTCCATCAACGCCAGACATCCGCCGCACACCGAGGCCATAGAGCTGGAACCGTTCGATTCGGTTATTTCAGACACCACGCGCATGGCATTGTTAAACTCCTGTTCGCTCGGCAACACCGCAATCAACGCACGCTTGGCCAGACGGCCATGACCAATTTCCCGGCGCTTGGGTGATCCCACGCGCCCCATTTCACCGGTGGCATAGGGAGGAAAATTGTAATGCAGCATAAAGCGGTCAGAATATTCGCCTTGCAAGGCATCAATTTTTTGCGTGTCACGTGAACTGCCCAGTGTAGCCACAACCAGTGCTTGCGTTTCGCCGCGAGTGAACAGGGCTGAGCCATGGGTACGCGGCAACACCCCGGTGCGTATGGTAATTGGGCGCACGGTGCGTGTATCACGGCCGTCGATACGTGGCTCGGAATTTAAAATCTGACCACGTACGATCTTGGCTTCCAGTGCCTGTATCAATTCGTAGATATGGTTTTTTTCTACCGAACCGTCACTGCTTAATTCTTTAATGACGCGAGCATGTATGGATTTTAATTGAGCTGTACGAGCCTGCTTCTCGCGAACTGTATAGGCCACTTTCAGCTCATTTTCAGCAAGCTCGGCAACCTTTGCTATCAGCGCGGCATTTCTAGCAACCGGCTCCCATTCCCACGCATCCGCTCCTACGGCATCGGCCATGTCATTGATCGCCTGAATAACTGTCTGCATTTGCTCGTGGCCAAACGTTACCGCGCCCAGCATAATCTCTTCAGACAATTCTTTGGCCTCAGATTCGACCATTAATACTGCTTGTGATGTTCCCGCAATAACCAGATCCATCTGCGTTAGTTTCATCTCAGCAGCGGTCGGATTCAACACATACTCGCCGTTAATATAGCCAACACGCGCTGCGCCGATAGGGCCGTCAAATGGCATGCCAGACAGCATCAGCGCTGCAGATGCACCTATCATTGCGGGAATATCAGCATCAATTTGACTGTCTGAGGACAGCACAGTGGCGATGATCTGCACTTCGTTATAGAAACCCTCAGGGAACAGCGGACGCAAAGGACGGTCAATCAGTCGCGAAGTAAGGATTTCCTTTTCGCTGCCTTTGCCTTCGCGGCGGAAGAAACCGCCCGGGATTTTACCCGCAGCGTAAGTGCGTTCCTGATAGTCTACTGTCAATGCAAAAAAATCCAGATCCGCTTGAACCTCTTTGCTGCCGACCACTGTCACCAACACCACTGTATCGCCGAGACTAACCATCACGGCGCCGTTTGCCTGACGCGCAATTTCTCCAGTTTCAAGTGTCAGTTGGTGTTTGCCGTAGCTGATTGTTTTTTTATAGTGACTCAAGGTAGACCTCTTTTTTGTGCGAGACAGACCGCCCCAACGGCGATGCGGTGATATAAATCAAACGGGCCGCAATTTGCGACCCGCTGTTTGAAGCTTTATTTGCGCAGTTCTAAGCGCTCAATCAATTGGCGATAAGCGGCATCGTTTTTGCTCTTGAGGTAATCAAGCAGCTTGCGGCGACGGCTTACCAGGCGCAGCAGACCGCGGCGTGAGTGGTGATCCTTGACGTGTTCTTTAAAATGGCCAGTCAGGTAGTTGATGCGCGCTGTCATCAAAGCTACTTGAACTTCAGGGGAACCGGTGTCGCCCTTGGCTCGTTGATAATCAGTCACGATTTGTGACCTCTGCGCTGACGTAATAGACATGATGTTACCTCCAATAAAAAGTGCCGCATTTTACTCTTGAATGCGGTTGTTGCTCAAGTAATACAACCAAATAACTGATGTTTTGTTTAAGGATTCCTGTTAATTCATCCTTAATACCCGCATCAAATCTCAAAATTAACGCCTGTATGTACCTTAAGGCAGGCCAGGAACACCCACATCCGCTGATGCTGCCGCACTGCCGCGTTGTGCCGCGATCTTTGCCACACTGGATATCAGCCTGCTGGGAGCCAGCCTGCGACCTGAAAGCTCTCCCAACCCGATAAATTCACCCTCTGCATACAAGCGCAACTTACCGTCCGCCAGAGGCAAATCCAGCCCCAAACGCTGCCCCTGAGCCAAGCGTCCCACCTGCACACTGTCCACATCCAAACGCGGTATATCCAGCAGCATACAATCCAGCGGTAACAGACAGGCATCACGTTCTGCGCTTGTCATTGCTTCCAGTTGCGGCAATGTATAGGCATTATCCTGACTAAAGCGGGCAATTGCTGTGCGCCGCAAACCTGCCAAATGCGCTCCACAACCCAAAGCTCGCCCTATGTCTTCAGCCAGTGTACGCACATAAGTTCCTTTGCTGCAACGAACACTGATCTCCAGTTCATCACCAGCAAATCGCTCCAGTACCAGCTCATGGATAACAACACTGCGCAATTCGCGCTCCACTGTTTCACCCTTGCGTATATATTCATACAGCGGTTTGCCCAGGTGCTTGAGTGCGCTGTGCATGGGCGGCAGCTGCCGAATCTCGCCGCGTAATCCCTGCAATGCCTCCTGCACTTGCTCTTCGCTGATCAATACTTCATGGCTGGCAGTAATCTCACCTTCCGCGTCGCCAGTAGTTGTTGTCTGCCCCAGTCTTATCCGAGCCCTGTAAGTCTTATCCGATTCCAGTAGTCCAACAGAAAACTTGGTCGCTTCACCAAAGCACACAGGCAGCAACCCTGTTGCCAACGGATCCAGCGTCCCCGTATGGCCGGCTTTTTCTGCCTGAAATAAGCGGCGAACTTTTTGCAGTGCAATATTAGAGCTGAGCTCAAGCGGCTTATCAAACAACAAAACACCATTTAAGCTACGCCAATTGCCAGCCATACAGCCTGCTCTCAGTCTTTTTTGGAGTTATCGCTGGCGACCGCGCGATCTATCAGTTGCGACAGTTGGGAACCGCGTTCTACCGAAGCGTCATAGGCGAAATGCAACTGCGGTGTGATGCGCAGTTTCATGGCGCTGGCCAATTTGCTGCGTAAAAAACCTGATGTGCGCTCCAAGCCCTGCTGCAATTCTTTACTATCGCCGTCCAGTGTCGTATAAAAAACCTTGGCATGCGCATAATCTCGTGTCACTTCAACTCCGGTGATCGTCACCATGCGAACACGAGGATCCTTCACTTCAAGACGCAAAAATTGCGCCAATTCACGTTGAATTTGTTCGGCGATCCTGTCTGTTCTGGCGTAATCCTTAGGCATTAAAGCTCACGTGCCACTTCAACGATTTCAAATGCTTCAAGTTGATCGCCCACTTCAAGGTCGTTGTATCCCTGCAATGACAATCCGCATTCAAAGTTGGATTTGACTTCCTTGGCGTCATCCTTAAAGCGCTTGAGCGAGTCTAGCCAGCCGGTATGAATGACCACGTTGTTACGCAGTACACGCACCTGTGAATTGCGCCTGATCAGACCATCGGTTACATAGCAACCCGCAACTGTACCAATCTTGGAAATATGGAACACCTGGCGAACTTCGACCATGCCAAGGATGTTTTCCTTTTTCTCGGGCGGCAACATACCGGAAAGTGCCGCCTTAATTTCATCCACCATCTCGTAGATAATATTGTAGTAACGCACATCCACACCAAAGGTCTCGGCCAGTTTCCGCGCAGCCGCATCGGCGCGAGTATTAAAGCCGATAACGATCGCTTTCGAAGCAAGCGCCAGGTTAATATCGGATTCGCTGATTGCGCCTACACCACCATGAATCAGGTTCACCTTCACTTCATTGGTGGAAAGTTTCTGCAGCGCATGAGCTATCGCTTCCGCCGAACCCTGCACGTCGGTTTTCACGATCAATGACAGCGTTCTAACTTCGCCTTCTGCCATCTGATCAAACATATTTTCGAGTTTGGCCGCTTGTTGCTTGGCCAGCTTCACGGCACGGAACTTACCCTGGCGGAATAGCGCAATTTCACGCGCCTTCTTCTCATCCGCAAGCACAACAAATTCAGAACCAGCCACAGGCACTTCAGACAAGCCCTGGATTTCAACCGGAATTGAAGGACCTGCTTCAGCTATGGCTTTGGCGTTCTCGTCCAGCATCGCGCGTACGCGACCAAAAACCGATCCCACCAACACCGCATCACCACGCTTAAGCGTACCTGACTGAACCAGCATTGTAGCTACCGGCCCACGCCCTTTATCCAGACGAGCTTCGACCACAATACCTTTGGCAAGCGCATCTTTGGCTGCTTTCAACTCTAGCACTTCGGCCTGCAGCAAAATACCCTCCAGCAATGTGTCTATGCCTTGTCCGGTCTTGGCGGAAACTTCGACAAACATCGAGTCACCACCCCAATCTTCGGGCACAACGCCTTCTGCCACCAGTTCTTGCCTGACTTTTTCCGAGTTGGCATCAGGCTTGTCTATTTTTGTCACGGCAACCACGATAGGCACACCAGCCGCTTTGGCATGGCTGATCGCCTCCTTGGTTTGCGGCATCACGCCGTCATCAGCTGCCACTACCAGAATGACAATGTCAGTAACTTTTGCACCGCGTGCGCGCATGGCGGTAAATGCTTCGTGTCCCGGCGTATCAAGGAAAGTAATCATGCCGCGCGGAGTTTCCACGTGATAGGCACCAATGTGCTGCGTAATACCGCCCGCTTCACCGCTGGCAACACGGGTACGACGAATGTAGTCGAGCAAGGAAGTTTTACCATGGTCGACGTGACCCATGACGGTCACGACTGGAGCGCGCTGCTCCAGCACCAGGTCTTTGTGCTCGGAAGCATCGGCCAGGAAGGCGTCCGGATCATCCGTTTTTGCCGCCTTGGCGATATGGCCCATCTCCTCAACCAGTATCATTGCAGTGTCCTGATCCAGCACCTGGTTTATGGTCACCATCGAACCCATTTTCATCAGAATTTTGATAATTTCTGCTGCTTTGACCGACATTTTTTGCGCCAGCTCGGCCACAGTGATCGTTTCCGGAACCATTACTTCTTGCACGATAGCTTCAGTGGGTAATGAAAATGCATGCAGAGCTGTAGTATCTTCCTTGCTATGCTTTTCATGTCGAGGTGAGCGAGCGGATCCACCGGCACGAACACCCACACCGGCACGCGCATCAACATTACGCGAAGGGGTGCGTTTTTTATGGCCGGCCTGATCCCATGGACTGGCTTTTTCGGCTTCTTTGTCAACCTTTTTTGCAGCAGCAGGCTTGGCTATTTTATCGCCAGGCTTCGGTGTAGGCCTGTGCAGGGTACCTTCCGGCAAAACGGTTTTAGCCTTCGGCGCATCGGCTTTTTCTTTAACAGCTTTTTCCACAACTGGCTCAACTGGTTTTGCTACAACAACAGGTTCTGGTACCTGGAACGCAGCAGCCTTACGTTTGCTGCGCTCCTGCTTTGCCTGAACCTCAGCCGCCTGACGCGCTGCGAGCTCAGCGTGATTGCGGGCATCTATTTCGCGAGCAGTCAATGTATCGCGCGCAAGCAAAGCCTCTTCACCAACCACTTCAACGACTTTGGGTGCTTTAGTTGTTTTGGATACTTTAAGCGCTTTAGCAGCAGCAATTTCCTCAACCGGGGCATCCATCTCGACAGGGGCAACCGCTTCAATGACGGCTGCTACTTCTTCAGCAGGTTCAGCGGCTACAGGAACAGCCTGAATAATCGGTTCTTCTGCCGCTACTGGAGCTACCACTCGTTTTTTTCTGACCTCAACCTGAATGGTGCGAGCCTTGCCACTACTATCAGTCTTCTTGATAGAGGACGTTTCACGCCGTGTCAGTGTAATTTTTCCCGAGTTACTGCCATGTGCGCTACGCAAATGTTCCAATAGCGTTGCTTTGTCTTTTTCAGAAACAGGGTCAATTTCCTGCTTTTTGGCCACACCGGCCGCTTGCAGTTGTTCAAGCAGCAACTCGACTGGCAACCCCAGTTCTGTGGCGAATTGCGCTACATTCATTTTTCCCATTACGACCCCTTAAACCCGAAACTTCTAATTGCTTAGAATTTTATCAACAAGCAACACCTAAATTAGATCTCCGCTACAAACAATCATGACTATGCGAACCAAGGTGCACGCGCCGCCATGATCAGCTGATTTGCGCGATCCTCCTCCATGCCAGTTATTTCCATCAACTCCTCTGCATCCAGATCGGCCAATTGTTCTTGCGTGCCCACCCCCTTGCTCGCCAGGGCGCGTGCGGTATCCTCATCGATACCTTTCATTTTCAGCAAGTCCTCAATGCTGTGCTCGACGCGCTCTTCATTAACGATTGCAGCATTAAGCAAAGCATTTCGAGCACGGCTGCGCAACTCATTGACTGTCTCTTCATCCAGCGCTTCAATTTCCAGCATTTCATCGAGCGGAACATAAGCCACTTCTTCCAGCGTATTAAAACCTTCGCGCACCAGGATGTCTGCAACATCCTCATCCACATCCAGCTTGGCAATAAACAAGTCGCGCACTTTGGAGAATTCAATTTCATTTTTCTGGCTCGACTCTTCTACCGTCAACAGATTGATCTCCCAACCCGTTAACTCGCTTGCCAAACGCACGTTCTGGCCGCCACGGCCAATCGCCTGAGCCAGATTTTCCTCTTCAACAATCACATCCATACTGTGCTTGTCTTCGTCAACCACGATACTGGTAACTTCAGCCGGTGCCAGCGCATTAATCACGCTGGTAGCAGGATCTGCTGACCACAATACGATATCTACCCGCTCACCAGCCAGCTCATTCGTTACGCCTTGAACACGTGAACCGCGCATGCCGACGCAGGTACCGATTGGATCGATGCGCTGATCATTTGAGCGCACCGCTATCTTCGCTCGCGAACCTGGATCGCGCGCAGCACTGACGATTTCAAGCAAACCTTCTTCAATCTCCGGCACTTCCAGCTCAAACAGCTTAACTAAAAATTGAGGTGTGATTCGCGACAAAATAATTTGCGGGCCGCGTACAGTGCGGTCGACACGCAACAAGTAAGCTCGCACACGATCGCCAACGCGCAAATTTTCTTTCGGTATCATCTGATCACGGGGCAGCAACGCTTCTATCTTGCCGAATTCAACGATGGCATTGCCGCGCTCTATGCGCTTTACCGTACCCGAAACCAGGTGCTCGCTACGTTCCATAAAGTCAGCCAGAATCTGTTCGCGTTCAGCATCTCGTATCTTTTGGAATATTACCTGTTTGGCAGCCTGCGCACCGATACGGCCAAAATCAATCGATTCCAGAGGATCTTCAACAAATTCACCTATTTGATAGTTCGGATCGATCTTTTGCGCCTCTTCCAGCTTGATATGCAATTCAGGCGTTTCAAAATTCTCGTCGTCCATTACTTCCCAGCAACGATAGGATTTGTACTCACCTGTATTCCGGTCAATATTGACGCGAACATCTGCTTCCTCATCACCAAAACGCTTTTTGGTAGCAGAGGCCAACGCCGCTTCGAGTGCACCGAACACGATTTCCTTGTCCACGTTTTTTTCACGCGCCAAGGCATCCACCAATAACAGAACTTCACGACTCATTACCGTCTCCAACCAGTCAATCCACTTGTACGACACAAGCGGGTTACATTACTCAAAGGCACCCTAAAATACCGGTACCAAACGCGCTTTATCCACATTCGACAGCTCAATTGCCACCTGATTTCCTTCCACATCAAATTGCAAAATGCCATTTTCAACAGCACCCAAAATACCCACAAAATTCTTGCGCCCAGCCAACGGCATGCGCAATTTAAGCTGCGCCTTTTGTCCACAAAAGCGAACAAAGTCAGCCTCCTTCTTCAGGGGTCTATCCAATCCGGGTGAGGACACCTCAAGCCGATCAAAATTCACCCCTTCTACCGTGAACAGCCGAGTCAACTGATTACTCACCAGTTCGCAATCGTCAACAGTAATACCCGCCGGCTTATCCATCAAAATGCGCATCAGCCCGCGACCGGAAATCTCGATATCAACCAGCTCATATCCCAATCCAGTCAGCGTTGTTCCAACAAGCTTTGCCACATCCATGATCCACACCCACAAATAAAAAACGGGCACGAAGCCCATCTAACCTAACGAAGCTTTGGCGATCTACACCTGCGTGCTATCGACCAACACCCGCCCTGAAAATTTTATACTGCACGGCTCAAAATATTAAAACTGAGGGAACGCAGCCTCCCAATATATTCCGCAGACACCCGACACAGACGATGTCGGTAGCAGTCATGAACAAATATAAATCACCAAAACCAACATATCGGAGCAATTATAGCAAGATTATTAGCCAATTGAAACAAGACTAAATCACTTGCTCTTAAAATCCATCATGTTAAGTTTATTCAGATACAAAGTAATTCAGAGTATTAAGTGGCGTCCCCAACGAGATTCGAACTCGTGTTATCGCCGTGAAAGGGCGGTGTCCTAGGCCTCTAGACGATGGGGACTTATCTTCGTGGTGGAGATAGGCGATTTCAAAATCGCTACCTGTCGCATTAAGAATTGAAATTGGTAAGGCAGACATACTAAAAACTGGCGTCCCCAACGAGATTCGAACTCGTGTTATCGCCGTGAAAGGGCGGTGTCCTAGGCCTCTAGACGATGGGGACTTGCTTCTTGGTGGAGATAAGCGGGATCGAACCGCTGACCTCTTGCATGCCATGCAAGCGCTCTCCCAGCTGAGCTATACCCCCAAAAAGAGGGCGCATTATAATGAGCTACCCTACACTTGTAAAGCAACTTAGCAGAATAAATCATCCGGAGTGAGGGGCGATGATTCAAGCCAAATAAACAGGGAAAAATAAAATATTTATTGGGTTTCTGACTTTTCATTCCCTGTTGCTGAGCATTTTTTCAGCCTCTGACAGAGAAGCTTCAGCAGAGGCTACTTAGCAGGATGTCATTATGCTATTGTGAGGACTTGACGCAATTAATCCCAACTCATAAATTATCATTAGCATACACAGATTCAACCCTGTATTGAATCGCGATAGCTTACAAAGGAATACATTGAGCTCCCAGCCGCTTGTCCTCGCCTCCACCTCCAGTTACCGGAGCGAATTATTGGCTCGCTTGCGCATCCCGTTTCTGACGGCTGCGCCTGATGTGGACGAAACGCCACTACCTGGCGAAAGCGCCAAACAAACCTCGTGGCGTCTTTCTCGCGCCAAAGCACAAGCCGTTGCCGCACACTTCCCTGATGCGCTGATTATCGGATCTGATCAAGTTGCCCTTTTAGGGAACCAGCAACTAGGCAAGCCTCTTACCCATGACAATGCAGTACAACAACTACGTGCAATGCGAGGCCAGACGGTAAATTTTTATACCGCACTCACCCTGTTCAACGTACATACTGGGGATATTCAAACCGACGTCGCAATAAATCGGGTGAGCTACCGTAAACTGACTGACGCACAGATAGAAAATTATTTGCGTGTTGAACAACCCTATCATTGCGCAGGCAGCGCCAAGTCTGAAGGACTGGGCATTGCTCTAATCAGCAGCATGGAAGGCGAGGACCCCAATGCCCTGGTTGGACTTCCACTCATTCTTCTTGTCAATATGCTTTTGCGGCAAGGTATGAAAATTTTGTGATACACGAGCATCAGGATACTAACTAACTGAGTTAATATGTTTAAAGTACAATTTTTGCCCTTCTGCACCTTGCAACTCATACACCCAGGACTAAATATAGTTGCGATGACAGTTTAATTCTGATATTAAGTCGCGTTTTAAATTTCACACGTTTTTGGAGGCATCAGAATGTCCGTACAAACCAATCAGTCTTTTACTCCCTACAAAGCCAAAAAGGGCGAGGAGTACATGAACCCCAAACAACTTGACCATTTCCGCAGCATTTTGACAGAGATGAAGCTGGGTCTTGGGCAGGACATCGATCGGACCGTTCACACCATGCAAGATGAAGCGACTGTATTTGCTGATCCTAACGATCGCGCAAGCCAGGAGTCGGATATGAGCCTGGAATTGCGAAATCGTGATCGCGAACGCAAATTAATCAAAAAAATTAGTGAAATGCTGGCAAAAATAGACAGCGGCGATTATGGTTACTGCGATAAATGTGGCATTGAAATCGGTTTGAGTCGCCTGGAGGCCAGGCCTACAGCAACCCAATGTATTGATTGCAAAACATTGGATGAAATTCGCGAAAGACAAGTTGCAAAGTGATTATTGGGGGGCGCTATGACCCACCCCCCAGCCCTATTTTCAGTTCTGCAAGAATTCAGCTCCGTATAAACCAAAGTTACTCACCTTATGGCTCCATAAGGATGTTTTCCATATTCTGCTACCAGTCACTCGCTTATGCTGCCATCTATTGAACAACGTCTCGCCCTTGAACTCGCCGCAAAACCCGCTCAGGTGGCTGCTGCTATCAACCTGCTTGACGAAGGTGCAACCGTGCCGTTTATTTCTCGTTATCGCAAAGAAGCAACCGGTGGCCTGGACGATACTCAACTGCGCATGCTGGAGGAACGCCTGCGGTATTTGCGCGAACTGGAAGAGCGTCGTGGCGCAATCATAGCCTCGATTGAAGAGCAGAAAAAAATGACCCCTGCCCTGCTCGTTGACATTATGCAGGCAGAAGACAAAACTCGCCTTGAAGACCTCTACCTGCCATACAAGAAAAAGCGCCGCACTAAGGCGCAAATTGCACTTGAAGCAGGTTTAGAGCCGTTAGCCGAGGCATTTTTGACCAACCCCCATCTGCATCCAGAAGACGAAGCCGCCAAATATCTGAAACCGTCATTTTCTACCGAACACGGCTATAACCCTGGCGTGGCTGATACCAAGGAAGCGCTGGATGGCGCGCGGCAGATTCTGATGGAGCGCTTTGCCGAAGACGCATCGCTGTTGCAGGCGCTGCGCGTATATCTGCTTGAACATGGTGTGGTCGAGTCTAAAGTTGCAGAGGGCAAGGAAGAGGCTGGCGCCAAATTTGCAGATTATTTTGATTACTCCGAGACCATAAAAAGCATTCCGTCACACCGCGCGCTTGCCCTGTTCCGCGGGCGCCGCGAAGAAATGCTGAATGTGACATTACGCCTCGATTCGGAAGCCGAAAAACCCAAATGGGATGCACCGCATAATTTGTGCGAGGCACGCATTGCCGCACACTTTGGCATCAAGAACCAGAACCGTCCTGCAGATAAATGGCTGAGCGATACCGTACGCTGGACCTGGCGCGTTAAGAGTTTTTTGCATCTGGAAAGCGAGCTGATGAGCGCGTTGCGTGAACGTGCCGAGATTGAGGCAATCAATGTTTTTGCACTCAACCTCAAAGCGCTCTTGCTCGCCGCACCGGCTGGACCGCGTGCAACCATGGGGCTGGATCCCGGCTTGCGTACCGGCGTGAAGGTAGCCATCGTCGATGCCACCGGCAAGGTCATGGATACGGCGGTTATTTATCCACACCAGCCCAAAAATGACTGGAATGGCTCGCTGCATACTCTGGAAAAACTGGCCGAAAAATACCAGGTGTCACTGATCTCAATCGGAAACGGCACCGCCTCACGCGAGACCGATAAGCTGGCACATAACCTGATCAAGCTGCGTCCAGACTTGAAGCTAACCTCTGCAGTGGTATCGGAAGCCGGCGCATCGGTCTACTCAGCCTCCGAGTTCGCCTCGCGTGAATTACCCGACATGGACGTAACACTGCGCGGTGCGGTATCCATAGCCCGCCGATTGCAGGATCCGCTGGCAGAGCTGGTGAAAATCGATCCCAAGTCTATTGGCGTAGGCCAGTACCAGCATGACGTTGGGCAAACTCAACTGGCACGCTCACTGGATGCGGTGGTTGAGGATTGCGTGAATGCCGTGGGCGTGGATGTAAATACCGCATCTGCTCCATTGCTTGCGCGCGTCTCCGGACTCAGCAGCGCTGTCGCACAAAGCATTGTGGCGTATCGCGACACAAAGGGTATGTTTAGCTCGCGTGCCGCATTGCGCGACGTTCCACGTCTGGGTGATAAAACTTTTGAACAGGCCGCTGGTTTCTTGCGCGTAATGAACGGTGACAATCCTCTGGATACCTCTGCAGTTCATCCAGAGTCGTATCCGCTGGTGCAAAAAATACTCGCCGACCTCAAGCAGGAAATGAAAACCATTATCGGTGACAGTAAACTGCTAAAGTCCTTGAATCCCGCAAAGTATGCGGACGAAAAATTCGGCATACCAACGATCACCGATATTCTTAAAGAATTGGAAAAACCAGGCAGAGACCCTCGCCCGGAATTCAAAAGTGCCACCTTCAAGGAAGGTGTGGAAGAACTGAAAGACCTGCGTCCGGATATGATACTGGAAGGCGTAATCACCAACGTGGCCGCTTTCGGTGCTTTTGTTGATATTGGCGTACATCAGGATGGACTGGTGCATATTTCAGCCCTCGCGAATACCTTCATAAAAGATCCGCATACTGTGGTCAAGGTGGGACAGGTAGTCAAAGTCAAAGTGCTGGAAGTCGATGAAAAACGCAAACGCGTCGCTCTCACTATGCGCCTTACAGACAGCGCAGCAGAAGCCGGACACAAACCTGAGGCGCGCGACCGCAATGATGCCAAGCGATCCGCAAAACAACCACAGCAATCTCATCCGCAACCTGCTGCCAATAGCGCAATGGCCGCTGCTTTTGCGAAACTGAAGGTTTAAAAATATCTGATGAAAATAATTTGCAATTGATTCTATTACCAATGAAATGCAATGGGTTAAGGAATTAAAGCCCAAAGAGGGCAAAACCGCACTGAATCTTCCAAATGGTATACTTGCAACGCAGTACTTTATATTTAATTCTTAATTCGATAAGGGGTTTTAAAATGCGTAAAGTTGCACTACTTTTTTGCCTGGCTTTGGCCTCTCTCCCTGCGATGGCCGATATACTCACTTGTGATGCACTTAAAGCCAGAGTTGATGCGAAGCTCCAGGCAAAAGGAGTTCCGTCATACACCCTTGAGATTGTCCCGATCGAAGCACCGGGCAGCACAAATGCTGCATCTGGTGTACCAGCCACTACAGCAAGCAAGGGCAAAGAAGTCGGGACCTGCGACGGAGGAACGAAGCGTCTGATGTATACAAAAGGCAATTAATTGCCCGCAGCTAATTCATGTTTATCGATTGGCTGTGCATACTCAAAACTTCTGGCTGATCGCCTGATGTAACCAAAAACGGAATCGACAATGTTTGCACTGCTTACAAGCTCGCCCTATTTCATCACCGCCGTAACATTATTCATTTTCGGAATTATCCTGACTATTGCCGGGATTGTGGCGTTATTGCGTGCCCGGATGAGCTCCTTCACCCTGCAAACTCTGCTTGGTCTCATCTTGCTATTTCTCGGCACATTAACTGGCATGATAGCCTTTGGCATCCAGGGCTACCAAACGCTTACCCGGGAAGAAGTTGCAGCCCGGATTTCAGTTTCACCTGTCGCTCCCCAGCGCTTTGCAGCGAGCTTTCACTATCCAGACGGACGAGTAGCGAACTATATGATCGCTGGTGACGAAATTTATGTAGATGCACATATACTCAAGTGGCAACCATTAGCCAATCTGTTTGGCTTGCATACTGCCTATGAGCTAGACCGTGTAGGCGGACGTTATCGTGATATCGAACAGGAACGCACAGCCGAGCGCACCATACACTCTCTCAGTCAGGATAAGCCGGTCAATTTATTTGGATTACGCCAGCGGCATACTATATTTGCGCTGCTACTTGACGCCAAATACGGATCGGCCACATTCGTACCAGTGATTCAGCCAGCAGAGCTCGAGTTGCGAGTTTCTACTACAGGGTTACTGATGCGCGAGCTGGTAACCAGCACAAAAACACCCTGATGCTTTTTTGAGTTCGCCTAGAGAAATCGTTACAATTCAACACCCGCTTAAGGGTGATAACAGGATGGGTAAATTTGCCACTTTTATTACCACCCTGACAAGAATCACTCCATTAGTCGCACTTTAAAATAAAATTAAATACCGTTATGACCATAATTGCAGTTTTTAATCAAAAAGGTGGTGTAGGAAAAACCACCACCGCTCTAAACCTTGCTGCAGCCCTCGCGCGCAATGGGCGAGAAACTTACGGAATTGACCTTGACCCGCAAGCTCAATTTAGTTCAATTGCAGGTGTTACAGCCAGTGTGGGGGATGACACTGTTTTAAGTTTATTTCAGCGTAACCGCCCATTAAGCGAACTTGTGACTGATTCAAGTAGCGGCATCAGGGTGATACCGGCACATGCAGAACTTTCCAAGGTTGATGCGTTATTTGGCAAGGGTTTCAACGTAGTAAACAGACTGAATACAGGATTGAAAGTTGAAAATTTAGGGAGCAAAGCCAATCCAGTGATCATTGATTGCTGCCCCATGATAGGCGTGCTTTCCCTTAACGCAATATTTGCCTGTGATTGTCTTGTTGTGCCGATCTCGGCTGATTATTTATCCGCAAAGGGTGCGGTACAGATCGATAAAACCCTTAAAGCTCTGGAACAAGTACTCAAACGCCGAGTTAAGCGACGTTACCTGTTAACCCGCTTTGACGGTCGCCGCAATATGTCATTGGATGTATTGCGCATGTCCGAGGAAAAATTTGGCGAAGATGTATGCAAAACTCGTATTGCAGAGAACGTCAGTCTCGCGGAAAGTCCTGCCCTCAATAAAACAATATTTCAGCACGCACCCAGTAGCCGGGGTGCACATGATTATGATGCCTTGCTGGCAGAGTTACTAAGCGACGGTACAATTGAGTAAAAAGAGAAGTGTTACTTTGAAATTAAAGACAAGATATCTTCAACAGAAGTAGAATCTGACTGTTTAACCGCGGCATCTTTTGATTCACAGCTGAGTATTTCACAATAACGATACATCTGATTCAATTTTCGTTCTGCATCTTGTTGGTCAATTCCGCCAATGACCAAGCTTTCAATTTTCTGCCCGTCACGCGTCCGTATCGCAAAGTCAAATCTTACCATATCTCTTCTCCTCGTCATTTTGACACATGACAAATTTTTTTTGTTACGTTATTATTTTTTTATACATTACCATATTCCATTAATATGCTGTCAGTTTTGTTGATGAAGTTTTTCTTAGTTTGTATGCGAGAAAGTGTTCGGGAGGGCGGATCGGGTCGTTCAGAGCTATTTAGTTGCCACTAATATACCCATCTCTGTATAATGTACGGCTGCTGAATAAAGCCAACGCGCTTACCTGATAAGTATTATTCCCACTGCCCGGATGGTGAAATTGGTAGACACAAGGGACTTAAAATCCCTCGACTGTAATGGTCATACCGGTTCAATTCCGGTTCCGGGCACCAAACAATATCAACTGATTTTTTCGAAACAAGGCCTGTAATTTCATCCAACGCACATACACCATCAATGGCCTTGCGGCGTGGAATTCCTTACCGCTGAAGCTGGCAATGCTGGATATTCACCCACCACCTGAAAAAACACCTCGCCAGGCTTGATCATGCCGAGGTCGCTACGGGCACGCTCTTCAATCGCTTCTGTTCCCTGTTTGAGATCGCGCACCTCTGCATCCAGCACCGCATTTCGTGTTTTTGTTTGCACATTGGCTTTTTTCTGCACTTCAACCTGGCGGTCGAGCTCCCACACCTTTATCCAGCTACCCTTACCCAACCACAGAGGGTACTGCCACAACAGGACAAGAATGAGTAGTATCAGTGTGACCCAGCGCATCTAGCCCCGCTCGCAAGCAGCATCATTCATAAGGCCGGACTAGGCTAATTGGTAATATGCGTTACGACCCGGGTAAGAAGCGCTGTCACCCAGATCTTCTTCAATGCGTAACAGTTGATTGTACTTTGCCATACGATCCGAACGCGACAAAGAACCGGTCTTGATTTGCAGTGCGTTGGTAGCTACCGCAAGATCGGCGATAGTCGTGTCTTCAGTCTCGCCCGAACGATGGGAAATGACAGCGGTGTAACCTGCACGTTTCGCCATTTCTATCGCGGCAAAAGTTTCGGTCAGCGTACCGATCTGGTTGATCTTGATCAGGATGGAATTGGCTATACCTTGCTTGATACCTTCGCTCAGAATCTTGGTGTTAGTTACAAACACGTCGTCGCCAACCAATTGCGTAGATTTCCCCAGTCTGTCAGTAAGCAATTTCCAGCCTGCCCAGTCATGCTCGCTCATACCATCTTCAATACTGATGATAGGATATTTATCCACCCAGCTAGCATACATGTCGACAATTTGTGCGGAGGTAAGGATCAAACCATCTGCTTTCAGATGATATTTTCCGTCCTTGTAGAACTCTGAAGCCGCCGGGTCCATTGCAATGGCAACGTCCGCTCCTGGCACATAACCTGCAGCCTCGATCGCTTCAACAATTACTTTCAAGGCTGCTTCATTTGAACCCAGAGTAGGTGCAAAACCACCCTCGTCACCCACTGTTGTACTCAGGCCTCGATGATGCAGAATGTTTTTCAGGTGATGAAAGATTTCTGCACCGCAACGCAGGGCTTCACGGAAACTTTGGCTACCTACCGGTACAATCATGAACTCCTGAATATCTGCACCACCGGTAGCATGAGCGCCACCGTTGATAATATTCATCATCGGTACCGGCATTTCCATACGTGAAGCACCACCCAAATACCGATACAAGGGCAGACCTGACTCTTCCGCCGCCGCTTTGGCAACAGCCATGGAGACCGCAAGGATGGCATTGGCACCCAGGCGTGATTTATTTTCGGTACCATCCAGTTCAATCATGGTCTGATCGATGAAAGCTTGTTCCATTGCATCAAGACCGATGATTGCTTCTGCGATTTCGGTATTTACAAATTCAACCGCTTTCAACACGCCCTTGCCCAAATAACGTGTCTTGTCGCCATCACGAAGCTCAACAGCTTCCTTGGTGCCGGTAGATGCGCCGGACGGTACTGCGGCACGTCCCATTACTCCGGATTCCAACAACACATCCGCCTCAACCGTAGGATTTCCACGAGAGTCTAAAATTTCACGCGCTATCACATCAACAATTGCACTCATCTCTATGCTCTTTTCTTTTTTCTAAACGTTACGTAAATTAATTTTTTCTTCTATTAAACCCTGGCTCTTTACAGCCGCATCCAGCACCATCAATGTCTGTAATAATTCTTTCAAATGTCCCAGCGGGAAGGCATTGGGACCATCTGATAATGCTTTTGAGGGATTGGGATGCGTCTCCATAAATACACCTGACACACCGGCGGCAACGGCTGCACGTGCCAATACAGGTACAAATTCGCGCTGTCCGCCACTGACTGTTCCTTGCCCTCCGGGCAACTGAACGGAATGTGTGGCATCAAAAACCACAGGACATTTTGTGTTGCGCATCACTGCCAACGAGCGCATATCAGAGACCAGGTTGTTATAACCAAATGATGCGCCGCGTTCACACACCATGATGTTGTCCTGGCCGCTGACATCGCGTGCCTTTTCCACTACATTCTGCATATCCCATGGCGACAGGAACTGACCCTTTTTGATATTCACAGGCTTTCCGCAAGTTGCTACTGCGTGAATAAAATCGGTCTGGCGGCACAGGAATGCAGGAGTTTGTAAAACATCCACCACTGACGCAACCGCGGCAATGTCTTCGATGTTATGCACATCGGTCAATACCGGCACGCCGATCTGTTTTTGTACTTTTTGCAGAATTTTAAGCCCGGCATCCAGACCAAATCCACGAAACGATTTGCCCGAGCTGCGATTGGCCTTGTCGTAAGAAGATTTGTAGATAAATGGCAGGCCAATCTGCTGGCAAATTTCTTTTAATTGCCCGGCAGTATCGAGCGCCATTTGCTCGGACTCGATCACACATGGACCGGCAATCAAAAACAAAGGCTGATCCAATCCCACATTAAAATTACACAGCTTCATACGCCCCCCTTGTGAGCTAACGCCGCAGTGACGAAAGCAGTAAATAATGGATGTCCGTCGCGCGGAGTGGAAGTAAACTCAGGGTGGAACTGCACACCAACAAACCAGGGATGCATGGCTTGGGGCAATTCCATAATTTCCGGTAGTGCTTCGCTCGGTGTGCGTGCCGAAATAATCATCCCGGCCTTTTCCAACTGAGGCACATAGTGATTATTTACCTCATAACGGTGACGATGACGCTCGTTTACATCTTTGCCATAAATGCTGGCGGCAAGTGTGTCACTCTTGATTGGACAACGCTGCGAACCCAGACGCATAGAACCGCCGAGATCGGAATCTGCACTGCGCGTTGCCACTCTTCCGTCACGATCCAGCCATTCGGTAATTAGCGCAACCACCGGATGTTCAGTCGCCAGGTTGAACTCAGTGCTATTCGCGTCCCCCATGCCGGCAACATGGCGTGCATATTCGATCACGGCCAGTTGCATACCGAGGCAGATTCCCAGATAGGGAATCTTGTTTTCGCGCGCGTAGCGTATCGCAGCGATCTTACCCTCGGTTCCGCGCACACCGAAACCACCGGGTACCAGAATGGCGTCAAAGCGTTTCAATTCATCCGCACCTGAAATCTCCAGCGCTTCAGAATCGAGATACTCAATATTGACACGTGTTGCGGTGTGTATGCCTGCATGACGCAGCGCCTCAATCAAGGATTTGTATGACTCGGTCAGGTCTACATACTTGCCCACCATGCAAATGGTCACTTCGTGCTTTGGATGTTCCAGTGAATCGACCAGCTTGTTCCAAACAGACAGGTCAGCCGCGGGAGGATTGATGTCCAACTCTTCACAGATAATGCGATCCAGTCCCTGATCATTCAGAATTTTGGGGATTTTGTAGATACTGTCCACATCCCAAACAGAAATAACAGCCTCTTCACGCACGTTGGAGAAGAGCGAAATTTTTGCGCGCTCGTCGTCTGGAATCGGTCGATCGGCACGACACAACAATGCCGTTGGGAATATACCGATCTCGCGCAATTTTTGCACACTGTGCTGAGTGGGCTTGGTCTTCAACTCTCCCGCACTTGTGATATAGGGAACCAGGGTCAGGTGCACAAATGCCGTGCTATGACGTCCGCTACGCAAGGCCATTTGACGAACCGCTTCCAGGAAAGGCAATGACTCGATATCACCCACCGTACCGCCAATCTCTACGATCGCCACATCAGCGTGACCATCATAGGATGACAACGCACCTCGCTCTATAAATGCTTGAATTTCGTTGGTAATGTGCGGAATAACCTGAACTGTCTTGCCCAGATATTCGCCACGGCGTTCCTTGCGGATCACGCTATCGTAAATTTGTCCGGTGGTAAAATTATTGGCCTTGCGCATCTTGGCCGTGACGAATCGTTCGTAATGGCCAAGGTCGAGATCCGTCTCTGCACCATCCTCAGTGACGAAAACTTCTCCATGCTGAAAAGGGCTCATGGTGCCGGGATCAACGTTAATATAGGGATCCAGTTTGAGCATCGTAACTTTGAGCCCGCGCGATTCCAGGATCGCGGCGAGGGAGGCGGCGGCAATCCCTTTGCCCAGTGAGGACACGACGCCACCAGTAACGAAAATGTATTTAATCATGGGGCGAAATTATACCGTAAAACGCCATTTCCTAATACAGATTAGGCTGGATATTTAATGACCAAGACAAAAAATGACCAATTAAATCTGGCCTCACCACTCACTCACGCATCTTCGCCACCGCATCCTCGACCCTGTCTACTGCGATGACCTCCATACCGGCAATGGTCTGCCTGGGCTTATTCGCCTTGGGAATAATGGCTCGGGTAAAGCCCAGCTTGGCCGCCTCTTTCAGGCGCGCTTGTCCGCGCTGCAACAGACGCACCACACTATGTCGACTGAAATATATACTTTTTTTCAAACTATTTGAAGCACAGCCTGTTTGATTTAAAACAGATTATTGAATTTTATACAGCAGTACAGGGTCACAGTACAGGGTCAGCACAGTACAGGGTCACACACACAGGGTCACACACAGCACAGGTAGAGTAGAAAACAGGCTCTCGCCTGCCCTCCCTCATCAAACCGTGCATGCAGTTTTCCCGCACACGGCTTTCCGATGTTCTTCACACTAGGCATGCGCCGATTTCCAGCCCGCTGTTGTCGGAA
>Ga0315272_10000423_pt1 | contig 21090 bp, 20 predicted proteins | sample C3_middle_MG_FD_203918 | JGI IMG/M metagenome (GOLD analysis project Ga0315272, IMG submission 203918) | Sediment microbial communities from Yellowstone Lake, YNP, Wyoming, USA - C3_middle | ecosystem: Environmental > Aquatic > Freshwater > Lake > Sediment | place: USA: Wyoming | collected...
GCCATTGAAGAAGAGGTCATTCTCGGGCTTGCTGTCCGCCACAGCGTCATCGCCACCGGCGGCAGCGCTGTTTACAGTCCTGCTGCCATGGCACATTTGAAAAAGGACGGCATCGCCGTCTTTCTCAACGTGACCCTGCGCACCCTGGGTTCGCGGGTCCGCGACTTCGCGACCCGCGGTCTTGCCAAACGGCAGGACCAAAGCCTTGACGACCTGTTCAAGGAACGGTTCTCGCTGTATATGAAGTATGCAGATATCGTTGTGGACTGTGATGACCTTACGCACGAGGAAGTCTGTGCCTCGATCATGAAGGAATTGCAGGGAGGAACCCACACGCCGGGGTCCACAGGACCGAAGGAGCATCCGGAGTAAAAACAGGTTCAGGTGCTGAGCACGTACCGTTTTCCAATGCCCCGGGGAGGCCTACGGTTTCATGGTGACTCTGCCGGCTAGAGTATAAGACAGTGTCCGCTCCCCGCTGATCAGCCAGGGCACCTTTTCCTCTTCCTTGTCAGCAAGCTGCCATGCCCGCTTATAAAGATTTCTTGGCTGCTTGATGACGACCCGGAACTGTCCCTGTTCCAGAGAAACGGGCATGAAAACGCCGGCCTCCCGTGCAAGAAGGTTCGCCTGCATGAGCGCCCACTCGCTTCCGGCGGTGAATCCGGCGTCTTTGCCAACAGGAAATCCAGCGGCAAAACCTGCACCCAGCAAAGCCAACGACAGTGCTGTCCGTGTTATGATCTTCATGTCCTCTCCTTTCGGCCGGCGAAGATGAGGCAACCCCCTCATGACCACCTGCTCTCTTGAGATCGCTTTCTGCTTTACAGGGCTGTTCATGAAGATATGAAAAAGAGCTCTCTACTCAAAGTATAGCGCACACGACGGCATCTTTTCGCGGTACTATGAAATAAAAAGCATAGTCCCATAACCCTGTTCACCAGGAACGAGGACGTGTCCAGGGAGGAGGCAGATTGAGCGGGTAATATGCCGACTCACGAACCTCTCTTACAATCTCCTCATCCCTTCCGGCTTCAGGAACGAGGCGTCAGCCTCCCGCACGAACGTCCGGATCATCTCCACCGTCTTGTCGCGCTCCGAGGGCATGCGGACGCGGACGGGAAGGTAGTTCGATGCATGGTTCGCAAAGAAAAGACCGCGGGTCATCTCGGTGTGGCTGAGCATCTCTGCGAGTTCCGAGAGGATGGCGAAGGCGGAAGGAAGGTGAAACCTGCCCTGCTGTTCAAGGTGATACAGCGGCGTTCCTTTCACCACCATGGTCGTGAGAGCGCCCACATACTCGGGGTCGATGGCGGAGAGCAGTTTTCCGGTCAGCCGGGCATGTTGTTCGCTCCTGTCTATGCCACCGATCCCGAGCAGAACAGTGACGGAGAGCTTAATGCCCGCACGCCTTACGCGTTGACCGGCCTCGGCCATCTCAGCGGCAGTAGCGCCCTTATTCATCCAGCCGAGCAACTCATCGTCCCCGCTCTCAATGCCGAGGTACAGAATGCCAAGCCCTGCTTCGCGGAGCTGCACCAGATCCTCGAACGATTTCCCCAAAATATTTTGAGTGTTCGCGTACATGCCGATCCGCTGGAGCCTAAGGAAGGAAGAATGCAGGAGAGAAAAGAGCGCGAGCAGGTCCGGAACGGGAGCAGCGAGCGCGTCGCCGTCGGCAAGGAAAATCCGTCGCGTGTCAGCACACACCGACAAACAGCCGAGGATGTCCTGCTCAAGTTCGCCGAGGCTGCGGATGCGGAAACGCTTTTGCTTGTACGCGGGACAGAAGATGCACTGGTTGTGGGAACACCCGATGGTGTACTGGAGGATCAGGCTGTCGGCCTCGCTGGGAGGCCGTATGACGATACCTTCATATTCTGGCATATGATCTCTCAGGGAAACGAATCAAGTGTTCTTTGCGATCCGGTCGTAGAGCAGAGCAGTCCGGTTACATTAAAGACTCGATTGCCGAAGCCGCACCAGTTCCGACAACCTGCCCTTGACCCTGTTCAGGCCGTAAGTACAGAGTTTATCCTCGCCCGTCATCATGCAGGCCGAGAATGCTTCCGAGGACTCTTCCAGCTGGTCGTGAGACTCATAATAAATACCCAGGTTGTGATAAACAGCCATCCGGTCTTTGGCCGACATACTGTCGATCTGCGGCAGCATTGCAAGCCACATTTCACCAGCTCTGTCCAATTCCCCCTGCTCTGCCTTTTTAACAGCTTCGTTTACCTTATCGGAGGAGCCCTTTTTCAAAGTTCGCACCGCCGTCTCGTAATGCGGCAATATCGCTTTAATGATTATTTCGACAGCTTTTCCGGTCATGCCTCTGCAGATATCCGCCCAGTCCTGGAAACCGTTGATTGCTTCATCTCTCGTTTTTCCGGTTTTGAAATCCTCGCTCCGGGTCCGGTACTGGTCTTTAATGACTGTTCGGCCGTTCACGAGGGACACGACATCATAGGCTAAATCGAGATTGTACGTTCTGCGAATTTGATAGGGATCCCTTGCATCGATAAATTCGTGCGCTGAGAATTTTCCGCTCAGATTGAGGGTGTACGTGGCTTCTTCTACAGAGTAGCGGGCAAAGGGATTGCCTGCAATGGAACTGATCACGTTTGATTCCATATCAACTTGAGCTGCTTCGGGTTTTATATATTCGTTCACTGCGGCCAGGACTTGTCGGACGAGATGTCGTTCCTCTTTCTCGCTTACGTTCGTGTCGACATCCAACTGTGCCTTCCCCAGTACCAGCACGATCTCCCGGTCCAGCTTAAACCGCGCCGGTTTGAGCTGTTGAAAGGTGACGGTTGGAGCGCACGAGAACAGAAGCATCAGGATGAGCATCACACCTAAAAAACTCATTTTCTCAATTTTTCGTATTGGCACACGCATATTTTTTACCAGATATGTTCCCTGCTCTGTCTTTGATTGTTCCCACAGCTTTTACACCGTTTATATTGAGTGCCGTTCTTCATCAGCTTTTGCAGGGTTTCTATTCGTTCATCCCTCCCCGGATGGTCAGTTCCAGGATGACAACATCGAGGGGGCGGCCTGCATCCAGAGCGGATCGACAGCCTTCAACCAGGGGGTTGTGAAGTATACGACCCTTTTTTTGGAACAAATCCTTTGCCCTCATGCTCAAAGACGATCGGTCTATTTTTCATCCGATAGATGCGCTGTTCTGTCTGGCTTCCGGGGGCCAGAACGAGATCATGATCAAATTCGATTGACCAGTATGTATTCTTAAACTTCACCCGGGCGTAAGGTGTCGCATCCTCTGCGTCATCTTCGCCGTCAACAGCTGCGTCAAGTGACCCAAGAGAAACGAGACGCCTATTCGTGATCTCGTACGCGAGAAGTCCCCAACTGTATTCGGTCCCTATTTCCGCCAGGATCAAGAGCTTCCCGGGCGCTACAAAGAACACCGGCCGCACTACATATGAATCTCCGGCCCCGCGTGCGCGATCAATGTCCTTAACGGTCTTGCCCTTCATTTGTACTAAATAAAGGCGCCGGCCGTAGTCTTCTTTTGTCGTGCCATCCTCCCACGACGAGACGATATAATGGTTCTTCAGCCCAGGCGCCGCATATATAGCTGCAATAGGATCGTCCGCCTTCTTTTTGAAGTGTTCATAGAGCGAGCGAGCATCAACCGGCGAGATGCGATCATCATACCGGTATTGCTTTCCGTCCGCCTGGGTTTCAATAAGGTTCGCAGAAACTTTTTTGAGTTGCCACTCGTTTGCCTCGGAATGAGTAGCGATCATCCCGATCAATGCCGCTGCAAGGACTGTAAGCATCTTCACTATCATCATGCTTCTCCTATCGCGTGGCTGATGTATTACAACTGTATCATTTCCCCGCCAAACATTTCCACGATCATCCTTACCAAAGCAGGCAGCGACGGGTCACGTGCTCCCATGAGAAGAACGCAGTCGCCCGGTTTTGCATCGGCTTTCAATCCGGACAATAACTCATCGCGACCACGTAACGCTTGCGCCTTGAATGCTACGGGGCCAAGGCCGTGTATGATGTCTTCCGAGGAGATATCTTTTTGCGCCGTGCCACCGGCATAATAGATCGGCAGGAGATAGAGCGAGTCATCATTACGGAAGGCGGTTCGAAAGGTTGCGACGTATTCATCCTTCAAGAATCGAGTCGGACCGAACCCGTGCGGCTGGTATATGGCAATAATGCGCTCCGAAAGACCCCGCGTCGCGCGAACAGCCGCCGCTATCTTTGCCGGATTATGGGCAAAGTCATCGACCACATGCACGTCCTGCTTTGTCGTGGTAACGGAAAAACGCCGGGCCACGCCCTCGTAATTTTTAACCGCATCAACAAGCGCTGCTGGCTCGCATCCGAAATGCTCGCACACGCAAAGCGCAGCGCAGAGGTTTTCAAGATTGTGATCGCCCGGTAGCGGCAGATGATATTCAACATTGTTCTTAAAAAGCTTGACCGAGGTCGGCAGGAGCTCTTCCTGGTCCGGTCGCCACGAGCCGGTACCATTTCTGCCGAAGCGCACGGTGGCAGGAAGGGAAGCGAGGATCGGATCGTCGGCATTGGAAACTGTCCAGGGAGAATGCGAAGCCAGCGTTTCGAACAGCTTAGCCACCTCGTCAGTGCTTTTGTGGTCCTTTGAAACATTCAGGAAGACCGCAGCCTCGGGTCGATATTTGACCAGCGATCCGTCGCTTTCGTCCGCTTCCACCACCAGGAGCTCGGAGCCGCCGCTATAGGCATTACCGATGAGTCCCTGTTTTTCGAGTCTGCGCAGACTCGCGCCGCTTATGAGGGAGGGCGACTTGTCGCAGGCGGTCAGGAATTCGAATATCATGGCGGTCACTGTCGACTTGCCGCTCGTGCCGGCGACGGCTATAGTCTTTTTTGTCCCGATGATGGCTGCAAGCAGATCAGAGCGATGGATGATGGGAATGCCGCGGCTTTTGGCAGCAGTGATGTCGGGATTGGAGTCTTCTATTGCAGTCGAGACGCAGACGACATCGGTGTCCGCACCTACGCCTGAACCGTCCTGATGAACGATGGCGCAGCCAAGCCCTTCCAGCGACTGCCTGATTGCTGCGGTATCCTCACTTGCATGGAAACGGTCGGAACCCGAGACTGTGAGCCCCTGAAAGCGGAGGTACTGCGCCAGCGCGCTCATGCCGCTGCCGAAGATTCCGGTGAAATGGACGTTGCGACACACGCGTTCGTTGACAACGATGGGGGGAGGATCGATATAGACGAGCGTGCCTTCTTTCACCGTTTCGAATAAGTGAATAACGTCGAGATTGCGCAAACAGACGCACCCGTGCGACAGGGGCGTGCCGATCAGATCTTCCCTGCCGGTGCCATGGATATATATATAGCGCTCATAGGTATCCACGCTCCCGCCCTTGTTGATCCCTTCCTCAAGACCTTCGAGCCGCAGAATGCGGGAGAGGATCAGATTATCTCCGGTTTGACTGTGGTCCCAGTCTTCGCCCGTGTCCTCACGGTCCCTGAAAACGCGGCCCGGAGGCGAGTCGGCCCCGAACTTTTCCTTGATCCGATGAATACCGAGCGGTGTTTTGAGCGAGTTCTCCCTGTTGCCATGACCGAATCGGGAGGTCGAGGCAGCGTAGCGCTCGACAATGGCGTCGTTCGCGCAGACGAGGAGCGTTTGCGTCTCGATGGATACCACGAGAAAAAGTTCCCGCGGGTCGGTCAAGAATGGAGCTACTTTTTTGTGAATACCACGTAATCGAGCTGTTTCCATAAGAGAGCGGTTGCTTTCCTTGCACGATATTTTTTGTAAATGCCCAGCAACAATATAATGGTAGCCATGGAGCATGTCAAGACGATATAAAAAATCAAAACAGGTTGACATATCGGAAAATTACCACTATTATAAAACAGGTGCATCAATATGCGTGCTGCCACAAAATGTTGCACGACGCTGTTTCAAAATAAAATTGAAAGCTAATCCCATATATCAGGAGGTCATCATGGTAGAGATCTGTCCGGTCGTACATACAGAGAAGTTGCTTCTGGCCACAGACGGTTCATTGTTCAGCGAAGGCGCCATCCGGGAAGCTATCAGGCTGGCAAAAAAGTGCTCGAGCAAACTCTCGGCATTATCCGTGATCGAAACGAATCCCGAATATGCAGCGATCGCGCCCCAGCTTCTTGAAAAAGCGGAGAAGGTGGCACGGGAGCATCTCGAGTCCGTGAAAGCGCAGGCAAAGAAAGAGGGCATGGATTGCAGCACCAGCATCCTTGAAGGCGAGGACTCGTATAATTATATTTCCGAGGAAGCAGCGAAAAACAAGATATCGATGATCATCATGGGCAGACGGGGCCGGACCGGCCTCAAGCGGCTCGCCATGGGTAGTACGGCTGCCCGCGTGATCGGCCATGCGCCCTGCAATGTGCTGGTCGTGCCGAAGGCAGCGGTCGTTGAGTTCAAGAGCATTGTTATTGCAACGGACGGTTCGCCCTATTCAACCGCTGCGGCCGCCGAGGCCATCGGCATCGCCAAAAAGAACGGCAGCAAGCTGACGGTCATCTCCGTGGTTCCTGCCGAGCTCGCGACGCCGACGGATGTTGATTTCGCCGCGACCCAGCGGGAGCTCCTTGCGGATAAAGAGATGCAGGTGGCGGAGAAGAACGCGAAGGCAGTGAAAGAGGCTGCGCAGAAAGAGGGTGTCGCGGTGCAGGCCTTTGTCATGACCGGTAAGCCCGCTGATGCCATTATTGAGACCGCGAATGAGAAGAACGCTGATCTCATCATCGTGGGCAGCCACGGACGAACGGGCATCGCGCGGCTCCTTATGGGCAGCGTGGCGGAGCGGGTGATCGTAATGTCGTCCTGCGCGGTGCTGGTGGTGAAAGGGAAATAAGCTGACCGGCTTGCAAGCTTGCAGGCTGACAAGCTGTCCCTGGTATGTTAAACATTCTCATCATCTCCGATGAAGCGAAGAACATCGCTTCTCTGTTCAAGGCCGCGGGATTCAGTTCTGATACCCAGAACCCGTCAAAGCCGAACAGCGCGTCTGAAGCAGCTCCGCCCAGGGTGGAAGGCTACGATATCGCCTTTCTGGACCTCGACACGGAGAACTGGCAGCAGCGGCTGCTCGAGGCGCGTCACAGCATGCCGGTCATCGCATTTTCGCTTCCTGACCTGAAGAAGGCCGTAGAGGCCATGAAGCTCGGCGCCAGCGATTATCTGGAAAAGCCGTTGACCGGCGCCGGGCTGAACCTGGCCATCGAACAGCACAAAAAGCAGATCCTGAACCATAAGTACGGGTTCGACGAGATCATCGGGATGAGCAAGCCCATGCAGGATGTCTTCGGGCTGATCAAAAAAGCAGCGGCGAGCGAAAGCAACGTGCTGATCACGGGCGAGAGCGGCACCGGCAAGGAGCTCATCGCCCGCGCGATCCACCGATGGAGCCCGCGCAGCGAAAAGTCCTTCATGACCATCAACTGCAGCGCCATCCCGGACACGCTGCTCGAATCGGAGCTCTTTGGCTTCGAAAAGGGCGCGTTTACCGGCGCCCAGTACCTAAAGAAGGGCCTTCTCGAACAGGCAGACGGCGGCACGGTGTTCTTCGACGAGATCGGCGATGTATCGCCGCTGTTCCAGACCAAGGTTCTGCGGGTCCTGCAGGAAGGGGAGATCATGCGCATCGGCGGGATGCGGCAGATCAACGTCGATGTGCGCTATATTGTCGCCACCAACGTGGATCTCAAAACGGCGTGCCAACGCGGCTCTTTCCGGGAAGACCTCTTTTACCGTTTAAATGTGATCAACATCCATCTGCCGCCACTCCGGGACCGGATCGAGGATGTGCCGCTGCTGGCAAAACACCTTATCAAGGAACATGCGTTCAAGCGGAAGGACATCATGATCAAGGGCATCACCAATGATGCCCTTGATATCCTGATGAACCACTCCTATGCCGGTAATGTGCGGGAACTTGAGAACATCATCGAACGGGCCATATCCTTTGCAAACACCTCGGACATCATGCCGGTTGATCTTCCTCCCTATCTTCTGCAGACAACGCCTGCCAAGCCCCGTCCCGCTGCACAGCGGCTGCGTGACGCTATTGAGACCGCTGAAAAAGAAACGATTGTCGCTGCTCTCCTCGACTCCAGTGGCAACATCTCCCGCGCTGCAACAGCTCTCGGAATTTTCAGACAGCAACTCCAGAGAAAAATCAAGCAGTATAAAATAGCAACATAACACATAGCAGCGCAACATCATCCTGCACCAAATACCACACCAAAGCAGTGCAATTCCGCGTCATAGCGCAACATTAAATTGCCCCAATTGCCCCGCGTCGTAAAAATATCAATAATTACAATGCTATATGTTGTGGCACGCCTATTGTAATACTTATAGCAAATCACAATGGAGGCTGCCAATGGAAAAGCTTATGAAAATGGTTGAAGACATTATGGTAGCAATTACTTTTGCAGAAGCAGGCGAATTTGACGAAGCGAACAGGATCGCCGGCAACGAAATGAACCAGGAAGAAAAGATATCAACTCCTGTACCTGCCACCGGAAGATAAGCAGGCGAGCTGTGGGAAAACAGCTTAGTTCCGCCAACTTGCTTGTTCGGCTGGCGTTTCGGGATCTCTGAAAAAGAGGACCCCGATTTTTTTGACCAAAAAAATACATTATAACAATCTGACGAGATGATCTTATGTTGACAGAAAAAACGGTTGATCGAGAGAGTCAGCAGAAACTCTATGTACAGATGTTCTCCATCATCAAGGAGAAGATCGAGAAGCGTGAATGGCCTGTGGGTTCGCAGATCCCTACCGAAGATGAGCTCTGTAAGACTTATGACGTAAGCAAGGCAACGGTCCGCATGGCGATTGCCGATCTGGTGCGGAGCGGCTATCTCAAGAAGCTGCAGGGTAAAGGCACGTTTGTGATGCATTCGTTGCCGGACCTCGGCATTACCATGAAGACGCAACTGACCGAGGATATGTTTGGGGAGGGGGTGAACGTACGCAAGGAGCTTCTGGTGAAGGGGATCAAGGTGCCGCCCGAGGACGTGAAAGGATATCTCAAGACCGACAGCGACATCTACTACATTCTCTGCAAGCGGGTTGTGAACAATGAACCGGCATACCTCGAGGAATCATTCATTCCGCTCGAGAGCGTTCCCGACATCGACGAAGTGGAGGTCTGCCAGACCCCTTTTTACGAGATGATGCAGCAGAGGGCAATAAAAAAGATATTCAAGGTTGTTCAGATGATCGAGATCGCTGAAATAAACGACGACGCCGCCTCGATCCTCAAGGTTGGCAAGGGCATGCCGGTGCTTCTGCTGCACCGGCTTCTTGTCGGGATCGACGGGCAGCCCATCGCCTATACCCGGTTGATGGGAGGCGGCAGGAAGTACAAGATACAGACGGAGCTGATACAGATCAGCTAAGGAAACTTCTATGCAGACGTGTCAGCAGCATAACGGCAAACAAAAGCCCCTCACCCTGCCCTCTCCCCTCGGGGGAGAGGATAAAGGCGAGGGGGATCTTCAGATGAATAGCACCAATACTATAAAGGAGGGTTTGATATGGGAGCAATGAGAAACACGTACGAATATTTAAAAGCCGCGTCGATCGCGCACGCCAAATGGGACTATGAGGTCTCCATGAGCATCATCCACAACCGGAAGAAGATGTGGATCATGCTGCTGCTGCTTCTTCCGATCGTAGCAGTATCGTGGGTGGAGGCGGGCAGTATGCTCGGCGGCAAGACCGCCTATGCGCCGGCATTCTATTCAACGACCATCTTCGTCGTCTCGATTGCCATTGGTTTGGCGGCAGGGCTCATCACCGGCTGCATCGGCGCAGGCGGCGGGTTCATCATCACCCCGGCGCTCATGGCCGCGGGCGTCAAGGGCATCCTGGCGGTAGGCACGGACGTGTTCCACATCTTTGCCAAGGCCATCATGGGCACCACGGTGCACAAGAAGCTCGGGAACGTGTCCACGAAGCTGGCCATGGCTTTCCTGGTGGGCTCGGGCGCCGGAACGTTCATCGGTGGCTCCATTAACAGGTTTCTCTATGACAAAGACCCGATCCTGTCCGAGGCGTTCATCAGCCTGGTCTATGCCGTCCTGCTCGGCTTCCTCGGCTTTTATGCCATGATGGACTTCTGGAAATCCCGCAATGCAACGGGCGGCGATGCCCACGGCGGGTCCTCAGGCACGACCGACTTCGCACGGAAGCTCCAGAAAATAAATCTTCCGCCCATGATCACGTTTGACGAAGATTATGTAGAGGGCGGCAAGAAGATTTCCGGCGTGTTCATTGCCCTGGGCGGCGTCATCGTCGGCATCCTGGCGGCCATCATGGGCGTGGGCGGCGGGTTCGTCACCTTCCCCATGTTTGTGTACACCTTCGGCGTGTCCACGGCGACCACGGTCGGTACTGATATTCTGCAGATCATCTTCACCGCTGGCCTGGCCTCCATCGCGCAGTATGCCATCTACGGGTATGTGTTCTATACGCTGGCCATGGGCATGCTGATCGGCTCGCTCATCGGCATTCAGGTCGGCGCACTCACGACCAAGGTGGTGAAGGGCATTCAGATCCGGGGTTTCTATGCCGTCTCGATCATCGCGGGATTCATCAATCGGGCCGCCACGCTGCCCAAGAAGATGGTGGAGCTTGAGTATATCGATATGTCCAAAACTACTATTAATGCAATCGAATCCGTCGGGAACATCGTATTCTGGATCGTGGTCGCTATCTTCGGTCTCTGGATCTTCAGCAAGTTCTTTGCGAACATTAAAACACTCAGGGAGGAGGTATAGCCATGATTGTCAAGAATAAAACAGCATTTGCACAAGGAGCAGTCCTTGCGGTGACGTTTGCCGGCGTGCTTGCGCTTATCTTCTCGCCTGTCTTCGGTGAAGGCAGGAACGGGCTGGTATACGCCGACGATATGTTCAACAAGCTTTCGAAAGGGTCGTCCTACTTTATCCCGAAGGTTACGAAGAGCAATGAGAAGTTCGCGAATACCGCCATCGCCGTGAGCGTAAAGTTTGAGAAGCCGGAGCAGATCGACGGCACGATCAAGCTCCTTGCCACCGCGGGAATAGCGGCGAAAAACGCGAATCCCGAGCTCCAGCTCAACGGCAATCTCGGGGCGCTTATGGCGAAGATCCTCCAGGACTCGGACGATATGTATAAAAACAACGGCGCAGCGGTTGCAGCGCGCTATGGGATAGACGAAAAAGAAGCAATGGCGTCCTGGCATGTCATGCTCAAGGGCGTGGATAAAGCGCTCAAGAAGCAGGGCAAGATAGAGGAAGCGAAGATCGTTTCGGATGTCATGAAAAAAGCGGTCGAACCGGCCTATAATTACTACAAGGTTGAGGCGCAGAACGTTGTGGACAAAGCTGGCATCATGACCGGCCTTCTTGTGTTCTATGTGGCCTACACCATGTGGTGGGGCTTTGCCATCTTTTTCATGTTTGACGGCATCGGGCTCACCATGAAAAAAGCCAAAGTTAAAAAAGAAGTATAGGAGGGGACATGAAAGTATTGGTACCGGTTGACGGATCCAAACACTCATCAGAAGGCATCAAGGTGGCATCGCATTACGCAAAGACAAAAGATGCGCACCTGACGCTTATAACGGTCATCCCGTCGGTGGCGGACATCGACCTCGAACTTTCCGCGTCAGATCGCGACCGGCTGCTCGAAAGCATGAAGAGACGGGGCGAGGAACTGCTGGCAAAGGCGAAGGAGCAGATGAAGTCCCTGGGCGTGAGCAAGGTGAATACGGTCCTGGCAACGGCGCCCTCGCCGGCCATGGAGATCGTATCCTATGCTGAGAAGGAAAAGATCGACCTCATCGTGATCGGAAGCAGGGGACGGAGCGCGAATCAGCGTTTCCATCTCGGGAGCGTGGCGGAGAACGTGGTGCGCCACAGCCCATCGTGTGTGTACGTGGTCCGGGAGCCTGCCTGGATATAAGGATCGCACTGACAGGGGTTCGGTGGAAACATCGAACCCCTGTTTCTTTTTAAACCGGCTTACGCTATAATGGCGCTCTATGAAGATACGGGACAAACTTTTCCTCGGCTTCGGACTGTACATTCTCCTCGCGGTGCTTCTCGGTTTTTTTGCCTATAAAGATCTCCGTACGATCTCAACGAGGCTTGTTCTGGTGGAAACGGCGGACGACATCACCAATACCATCCTCGAAGTGCGGCGGTATGAAAAGAACTTCCTGCTGTTCAAGGACAGTGAAAATCTCGCGGAAATGCAAAGATATCTTGGCATCATGAAGAACAGCATTGCGGGCATCCAGACGGAGATCGTTCTCGAGCTCGGCAGCGACAACGATACGAGGATGAAATCGGCCATCGCTGAGTACGAGCGGCTCATAACGGCCATTGCCGGAAATTTTACGGCGCAGGAAGAGCAGGAGGTCCTGGTCCGGAAGCTGGGCCGTGAGACGGAGCGGGCCGCCGCCGGCGCGGAGCTTCAGTCGCTCCTGGTGCTCAGGCGGTACGAGAAGAACGTCATGCTCTACAAGAACAAGGCCGCCTATGATGTATTCAAGCGGACCTATGATGCTTCACGGCTCGGTGCCCATTCCGAGGTAAGGAGCTATCAGGCCCACGTTGCCACGCTCTATAGCCTGTACGAAGCGGAAAAGCAGTCTCTGGACAAGATGCGGCTGACCGCGCGGGAGATTCAGGCTTTTACGCAGAACCTTTCGAAGAAAGAACGGTCGGATATCGCGACCACGATCAAGATGTCCATTAATCTACAGGTTCTTGCTCTCGTGCTGGTCGTCGGCGTCGGAATCTTCATCAACATAAAACTTGCAACAAGCATTTCAACGCCGATCCGGAATCTGCAGCGGATCACGAAAAAGATCACGCGCGGCGACTTTTCCGAAACCATCGAGGTCCGCGGACATGACGAGATCGCCTCGCTGGCCGAATCCTTTAACCAGATGGAGGACAACCTTGACCATGCCATGACCGCGCTGGAGGAGATCATCAAGAAGCTCCAGGAAAAGCAGGACCAGCTCGTGGAGGCGGAAAAGCTGGCCCTCGTGGGCAAGCTTGCCGCGGGCATCGCGCACGAGATCAACAATCCGCTCACGTCGGTGCTCACCTTCTCGAACCTTATGCTGGAGCAGTGCCCGCCCGGCGATCCCCGCCACGATAAGCTGAAGCTCATGGCGCGGGAGACGAACCGGGCGCGCACCATCGTGCGGCAGCTGCTCAATTTCGGGCGCGAGACCGTGATCAAGCCCGAGAAGATCAATATCAACCAGCCCGTATCGGAAATCGCGGACTCGCTCGTGGCGCAGGATGCGTTCAAGGGCATCGGGCTCGATATGAAGCTCGGCGACAACCTTCCCGAGGTCAATGCAGATCCGGCCCAGATCGGCCAGGTGGTCATGAACATGCTCCTGAACGCCATCCATTCCATAACTCCGCCGGGCAGGATCGAGGTTGTTACGCGAAAGACCGAAAAAAGAGTCGAGATCGTGTTCACCGACACTGGTGCGGGCATCCCGGAGGAGAACATCCATAAGATCTTCGACCCCTTCTTCACGACCAAGGATGCGACCAAAGGGACCGGGCTCGGACTGGCAGTAAGCTACGGCATCATCAAGAAGCATGGCGGCGAGATCGAGGTCGCAAGTACCGCGGGCAAAGGGTCAACTTTTATTGTGAGGCTGCCGATCTATGGATAAGTTCAGAGCGGTCGTTGTCGACGACGAATCAAGCGTGTGCGAAGCAGTGAGGGCCATTCTCGAGCTCGAAGGGATCGACGTGACCACCTTCACGGACAGCGTGGCTGCTGCCGAGGACATCAAACAGCATTCCTACGACCTCATCATCTCGGACCTGAAGATGCCGAAGATGACCGGGCTTGAGCTGTACGACGCAATCAAGGACGCGGCTCCGGACAGCATCTTCATCATTATTACCGCCTTCGGGACCATACCGTCGGCCGTGGATGCGGTCAAGAAGGGGGTCTACGACTATATTCCCAAGCCCTTTACCCCGGACGAAGTTCGAGCGCCTCTCCGGCGTGCGATGGAAAAGCGGAGGCTGGAAAAAGAGAACATCGTCCTGCGGTCGCAGCTTGAGACCCGCTATTCCTTCCGGAACATCATCGGCAACAGCACCGAGATCCGCGAGACCTTCCGGGTCATGCGCCACGCAGCATCCAGCGAGTCCAACGTGCTCGTGACCGGAGAGAGCGGGACCGGCAAAGAGCTGGTCGCGCGGGCCATCCATTCGAACAGCGTACGGGTGCGGCGGAAGTTCGTTACCGTGAACTGCGGCGCCATTCCCGACGGGCTGATCGAGTCCGAGCTGTTCGGCCATGTGAAGGGCTCCTTTACCGGGGCCATCGCGGACAAGAAGGGGCTGGTGGAGGAGGCGGACAAGGGGACGCTTTTTTTGGACGAGATCGGCGAGCTTTCGCCGCCCTTGCAGGTAAAGCTCCTGCGCGTGCTGCAGGAAGGGGAGTTCACGCGTATCGGCGACACCCAGACGCGGAAGGTGAACGTGCGCGTGGTGGCTGCCACGAACAAGGACCTGAAGAAGGCGATTACGGACAAGCTCTTCCGGGAAGACCTCTACTATCGTCTGAATGTGATTCCCATCGAGCTGCCGCCGCTCCGCAGGCGGCAGGAGGATATTCCGCTGCTGGTGAACCATTTCATCGAAAAGCACAAGTCCAAGGCGCCGGAAAAGAACATCACCGGCATTGCCAAAGACGCCATGCAAACGGTCTTGAACTATCACTTCCCGGGCAATGTGCGCGAGCTCGAGAACTCCATTGAGTACGCCATAGCCTTTACGGCCGGTCCGGAGATCAAGAAGGAAGACCTGCCCAAGTATCTCCTCGGGGAAAGAAACTTGAACCAGGACGCACTGAAGATACCGATCATGCCGCTCAAGGACGCCAAAGGCCAGTTCGAAAAAAGCCTCATCATCGCCGCGCTCGTCGAGTCAGGCGGAAATATTTCAGAGGCCGCGCGGCTCTTGAACGTGCACCGCCAGAACCTGCAGCAGAAGATCCGTCTGCTCGGCATCGACCTCGCGTCGATCTCGCCAATGCGGTAAGTTCCGGTCTTTGTTGTCGGGTATTGAGGCAGCGCCGAACAAAACGCAGGGTTCGTCTCCCGAACGAACCGCACCATATTTCAGCGATCTTTTCCTTCAATGCGTTCATTACTACTGCAAACCTACCTTGCAAATTTGCAATGTCGCTGATATTTTAAATCCATTGACCCACGGTTGTCGGATCTTTTTTGCCCGACCCCAGCCTGGGATTCTATCCAGTCGGAGGCGTGCCTTTCAGTTTTAGGCTTGACAGGTGTATATCAAATGCAGTATGTTTTGTATATACTAATTGCAGGAGGTTTATATATATTATGAAAACCATCATTGATCTGGACGCGGCCATGCTGGAGAAGGTCATGGCGGTATCCAAGTCCAGGACGAAAAAAGGCGCGATCGTGATCGCCCTGCAAGAATACCTTCGCATGAAGAAACGCCGTGAGCTGAAGGACCTTATCGGTAATTACAAGGACTTCGACCTTTCCCTCGAGGATCTCAGAAAGATGCGTCATGAGCGATAGCATCCTGGTAGATACCTCCGCCTGGATTCTGAGTTTTCGGGAAACGGGAAACCCGAAACTGAAGGAATTCATGAAAGAGGCGATCGAGCTTGACCGGGTCGCAACGACTAATTTCGTCATTCTCGAGCTTCTCCAGGGATGCAAAACCGCAAAAGAATATGACGCGCTCAAGGCGCAGCTCGATACTCTTCCGCTGTTTGCGCCAGATGAAATCGTCTGGACCATTGCCTACGAAACAGGGTTTTCACTCAGAAGAAAAGGGATTACGACGCCGACCGTGGATATCCTCATCTGTTCCATAGCAAAGCGAAATGAGCTGGCCATACTTCATCATGATGAGCATATCAGGATTATTGCGCGAATCCTGGGGATAGAGTCAATAGATTATCTCAAGATCCGTTGATTTTATTCGCGTTCATTCGGTTAATTCGCGGTTAACTGATTTTTTTCGGATAACCTCGGATAACAGAGACTACCTTTGACCACTAAGCCCGTACTCGAAATTCTCTCCGAAGCTACCCTATCCAGCCTACCTTTCAGATGTTCACCTGTCAGCCCCACCTGCCAAAAACCAACCAACTTTTAATTGGATTTTTATTGTTAAATTCCGTATCATAGGGCCGAGAATGCAGGCGGTTTCGCGCTGCAGCGTACACGAGGACGGCAATTGCTTCCTCCCGGGGGGCCCCATGGAAAACAAGCATCTTCCCGAAGATGGACGCATGACTGACGAGAGCTCGCAGATCCATGCGGACCAGGTCAGACAGCTCTACGACAATGCCCCCCTGGGCATGGCGGCGACCGTAGTTAATGCCGCGGTGCTCGCCTTTGTTCTCAGGAACCTCATTTCCCATTCCATACTTTTCTCCTGGCTTGCCTGCCTCCTCCTGATCACCCTGCTGCGCGCTTTCAACCTCTACCAATACCGGACCGCCCGACCCGCTGCAGCTGATGCGCACCGCTGGGGGGCCTGGTTCATTGCGGGGCTGGCTCTTTCCGGCGCTGCCTGGGGCGCCGCCGGCCTGTTTCTGCTCCCTGCGGAATCGCTGACCCACCAGGTCTTCATTGTCTTTGTTCTGGGCGGTATGGTGGCAGGCGCTGCCGGGACCTTTTCTGTCATCAGGACCGCCTTTCTTTCATTCAGTATTCCTGCACTGGCGCCCCTGATCCTCCGGTTTTTTTCTTTTGGCGACGAGCTCCATGTCACCATGGGCGGCATGACCCTCCTCTTTGCGATCCTGGTCCACGTGATGGCGATGAATGTGCACAAGGTGTCCCTCCAGTCACTGAGGCTTCGTTTTGAGAACAGCAGCCTGGTAGCGTTTCTGGCGTCAGCAAAAGAACGGACCGATGTGATGAATAAAGAGCTTCGTTCCGAGATCACCGGGCACACCAGGACCGAGGAGGATCTATCCCGGCACCGGGACCAACTGGAAGTGCTGGTACAAGAGCGTACTGCCGAATGGTCCCTTGCCAACGCCCGGCTTCTGGAGGAAATGGCGGCACGCGATGTTGCCGAGGGCCTGCGCAGGCAGGGCGAAGTATATTTCCGCTCCCTGATCGAGAACTCCATCGACCTCGTCACGGTCCTGGACAGCATTGGGAACATCCTTTTCGAGAACCCCGCCATTGAAAAACTGCTGGGATACCGGCGCGAAGAACTGATCGGCATGAATGTCTTCGCCTACCTGCATCCCGACGACCGGTCGGCAGCGCGGGATGCCCTGGGGAAGCTTATTGCAGTTCCGGGCAGCATTGCGTCCATCGAGATCCGCGTGCAGCATAAGAACGGCTCCTGGCGCATTTTCGATTCCATCGGCAAGAGCATTATTGACGAATCCCGGACCGTGCGCCTGGTCATTAATTCGCGGGACAATACGGACCGCAAGCGGCTGGAACAGGAGCTCCTGAAAGCGCAGAAGCTCGAATCGCTCGGGATTCTCGCCGGCGGCATTGCCCACGATTTCAACAATCTCATCACGGGCATCACGGCCAACATTGAGCTGGCGAAGATCCACGCCCTGCAGGACCGGGAACTCGCCGACATCCTGGGAAAAGCGGAGCAGGCATCCCTTCGGGCGCATGACCTTACCCAGCAGCTCCTTATCTTCTCGCGCGGGGGCGAGCCGATCAAGAAAACAATCACGATCGGTGATCTGATCAAAGAGGCAACAGGCTTTGCCCTGCATGGTTCCAAGGCAGGCTGTACTTTCTCGCTGCCGGACGGACTCCGGCCCGTTGACGCGGACGCGGGCCAGCTGCGCCAGGTCATTTACAACATGGTCATCAACGCTGACCAGGCTATGCTGCAGGGCGGGATGGTCAGGGTCAACGCAGAGAACGCGAGCCTCGACGCGCAGAACAGCAGGGCGCTTCCGGCAGGGGAGTATGTCAAGATCTCCATCGTTGACAGCGGCATCGGCATTTCAAGGGAGAATGCAACAAAGATCTTCGACCCCTATTTCACGACCAAGGAGACGGGCAGCGGACTGGGGCTTGCCACGTCCTACACGATCATCAAAAAGCACGGCGGGGACATTGTGGTGGATTCGGAGCAGTTCCGGGGGACGACATTCACCATTTTTCTTCCCGCGTCAAAGCAGGCTGCCGCGTCAGCGGACCGGACAAGCAGCATGCTGGTCCCTGGCACGGGCCGGGTCCTGATCATGGATGACGAAGAGATCATACGGGATGCGGCCGGAAGGGTCCTGCAGGCCTCCGGGTATGAGGTCGAGAGCGCAAGGGATGGAGGCGAGGCCGTCGAGCTGTACCGCAGCGCCCGTGCAGCGGGGAAGCCCTTCGCGGTCGTCCTTCTCGATCTGACCGTGCCGGGCGGGATCGGCGGCAGGGAAGCCCTGCAGATGCTGCTCCAGATAGACCCCGCGGTGAAGGCCATCGTCTCCAGCGGTTATTCGCATGATCCCATCATGGCGAACTACCGCGACCACGGCTTTCTCGGGGTGATTGCAAAGCCCTACCGGGTCCGGGAAATGAGCGAGGTCGTCAGCAAGGTCATGGCCATGGTTCGGTGAATCCCGTGTCCCCGGCGACAACCAGTAAACCCTGAAAAAGCATTTGGACACGGATACCAGAAGTAGGCGCTTCTAAGCGAAATCTGATAACATCGGATAAAGACAAAATAAAATCCATTTTTATACCGATTATATCCTCACCCTGGTGGTGAGTTGTCTTTCGACAAGAAGTTCTGATTTATCCGCGTTTATCCGTGTAAATCCGCGTCCAACTGCCGTTCTAAGGATAAAGGTGAGGGGGACTTTCAGGCGTCCTCTTGTCACCAGAAGTCTCCCCGCCCAGACACTTCTTCGCACCACCACAACCGTCTTGCAATAATTATTTCCTTGAGGTATTTTGTTCAGGTACGCATTTCCTGATACGAGGTTCCGGTCCGGATGACCAAACTGAAAACGCCTTTGGAAGTTTATAAGCTGCTGCCAAAGTCCAATTGCGGAGAATGCGGGATTGCGACCTGCATGGCTTTTGCCGCGGCGATCATCAAACAGGAGAAACAGCTTGCCGACTGTCCGTACCTGGGTGCGGATACCCTCAGCCGGTATGGCGGGAACATTGAGCAGCAGGTGAACCTCGAGAAGATCCAGGAAAAAACGTTCAAGGACCTGCAGGGGGAGATCAAGACTGTCAATATTGTCTCGCGTGCCGAACGCCTGGGAGCACGGAGCACGGGCAGCAGCATCGTGGTCGCCTGCCTGGGCAAGGACTTCGAGGTCGATGCAGAGGGCCGGGTCCTGTCGTCCTGTCATAGCCATGCATGGTTCTCCATTCCTCTGCTTACCTATATTCTGTGCGGCAAGGGGGTGGCTGTTTCCGGAAGATGGGTGCCGTTCCGGGAGCTGGCGAAAGGAGGAATGTGGGAGCGGTTGTTCGAGCGGCGCTGCGAGGCCCCGCTGAAGCGGATCGCCGATGCCCACGCCGAGCTCTTCCAGGACCTCATCAGCATGTTCAGCGGCGCCTCCTCCCCTGATCAATTCTCTTCGGACATCTCGGTGGTCCTCTACCCGCTTCCGAAGGTGCCGATCCTGATCTGCTACTGGAAGCCCGAGGAGGGCATGGAATCGAAACTGCATGTTTTCTTCGATGATACGGCGGAGCAGAACTTGACCATCGACTCGCTTTTCACGCTCGGGACCGGTCTTGTCCGCATGCTGGAAAAGATCATGCATAAGCATACCAACGGCAAAAGCGAACTGTCCTAGGCCGGACAGGAATGAAGGGGCCTATGCAGCGTGGATCATACCTCAAAAAAGCAGCGGAGCGCATGAGGCTCCTGATGCGCGCTCTGCAGAGCCGCAACTACCGATTGTTTTTCGGCGGCCAGACCCTGTCGCTCATCGGCACCTGGATGCAGCAGGTGGCCATGAGCTGGCTTGTGTACCGCATAACAGGCTCTGCATGGCTCCTGGGTGTGGTCGGGTTCGCAGGCCAGGTGCCGTCGTTTTTGCTTTCCCCGGTGGCGGGTGTGCTGGCTGACCGGTGGAACAAGCGTCGCGTGCTGCTCTGGACGCAATCGCTTTCCATGCTCCAGGCCGTGGTCCTGGCCGTACTGGTGTTGACCGACCTGGTGCAGGTCTGGCACATCGTCGCGCTGAGCCTTTTCCTCGGCACGGTGAACGCGTTCGACATTCCGGCGCGCCAGTCGTTCCTCATTGAAATGATCGAGAAACGGGAGGACCTGGGGAACGCCATCGCCCTGAACTCCTCCATGGTGAACGGCACGCGTCTCATCGGCCCGTCCCTTGCAGGCATTGTGATCGCCGCATTCGGGGAGGGTGTCTGTTTTCTGTTGAATGCCGCAAGCTTTCTGGCGGTCATCGTGGCGCTTATGGCAATGCGCGTGAAGAACAAAGCGGCGCGGGCCGTGAGAACATCGGTGCTTCACGAGCTGCACGAAGGCTTCACCTATGCGTACAACTTCCCGCCCATCAGATCCATCCTTCTTCTTTTGGCGCTGGTGAGTTTGGTGGGCGTGCCCTACACCGTGCTGCTGCCCGTGTTCGCCAGGGAAGTTCTTCACGGCGGGGCACATACCTTTGGTTTTCTCATGGCAGCCGCAGGTTCCGGCGCATTTGTGAGCGCCATCCTGCTTGCTACACGAAAGAGCGTAGTGGGCCTGGGCAAGATCATTCCCCTTGCCGCCGGCCTGTTTGGCATCGCCGTGGCCGCATTTTCGTTCTCGCGTTCGCTCTGGCTGTCGCTCCTGCTGCTGTTCATCGCCGGCCTCGGCATGATGGCCCAGATCGCGTCGAGCAACACCATTTTGCAGACAATCGTGGACGACGACAAGCGTGGCCGGGTCATGAGCCTCTTTACCGTGTCGTTCATGGGCATGGCGCCCTTTGGCAGCCTGCTGGCAGGCGCGCTGGCGGGCAAGATCGGCGTCACCTCCACGATGTTCCTGGGCGGGTCGCT
>Ga0315272_10000426_pt1 | contig 21047 bp, 18 predicted proteins | sample C3_middle_MG_FD_203918 | JGI IMG/M metagenome (GOLD analysis project Ga0315272, IMG submission 203918) | Sediment microbial communities from Yellowstone Lake, YNP, Wyoming, USA - C3_middle | ecosystem: Environmental > Aquatic > Freshwater > Lake > Sediment | place: USA: Wyoming | collected...
TGAGCCGCGCGCCGTTTCCACGGCATGGTAATAATCGCCCTTGGTCGGCTTAAGAATCTTGGGGACTTTCTCGGCCATAACCGGGCCTTCCGGCAGTTTATCCAGCGCCTGCTCAATGATGCGCAGACTCTGCTCGATCTCATCCATCCGCACCATGTAGCGGGCCATGGAGTCGCACTGCTCGTAGACCGGCACCTCGAAATCAAATTCCGGGTAAACGGAATACGGCTCGTGCTTGCGCACATCAAAGTTGATGCCTGAACCCCGGCACACCGGGCCGGTTGCCCCGTATTTGCGGCACATCTCCGCAGAAATCGGTCCGACTTCCTGAAGCCGCTTCATCAAGATGATGTTCTTGGTGACCAGGTTGTGGTACATGGGCATCCGTCCGCGCAACCGCGTGATAAACGCCCTGGTTCCACCCACAAAATCACCATCGATGTCGTTGTACACCCCGCCAAAGCGAAAATAACAATAGGTGAGGCGGGAACCGGTTACTGATTCCAACAGATCAAGGATATGCTCCCTGTCGTCAAAGGCATAAAGCAGAGGAGAAAATCCACCCAAGTCTAGGATAAAAGCACCAAACCAGAGAAGATGACTGGAAACCCTGTTCAACTCGGAGGTGATCACCCGCAGATATTCAGCCCGCTCCGGCACCTCAATGCCCGCGGCCCGTTCCACCACCGAGACATAACCATGATTGAAAGCAAGAGCATGGAGATAGTCCATGCGGCCGGTGTTGGGCAGGAACTGGGCCCAGCTCCGGTTCTCCCCCATCTTCTCGTGCATCCGGTGGATGTAGCCAAGAACCGGCTCCGCCTCGACGATGTACTCGCCGTCCATGGTCAGCTTGACACGCAGAACCCCATGGGTGGCAGGATGCTGGGGCCCGAGGTTTAAGACGAATGTTTCTTTGGCTTCACTTTCAGCAAAGGCGCTCATGGGCGAAAATCCTTCAGCAGGGGATGGTAATCAGCATCTTCCGGCAACAGCAACGGCACCAGATAGGGGTGCCCGCCAAAGATGATCCCGAAAAAATCATGGGTTTCCCGTTCATGCCAGTTGGCCCCGGGATAAATCTGCGAAATGGTGGGAACCTCCGGCTTGCTGCGCACCACCCTGGTTCTGATCGTCACCCGACACAGACCTTCATAATGATTGAAGTCGTACACCGCCTCCAAGACGTCTTCAGGAAGCTCTCCCTGCTCCGCAGGCGGCGCAACGGCGGGGGTTTCTTCTCCCGCGGCCGCGGCGGCCTCAGCCTTGGCCTTGGCTTCGGCGGCAGCTTTTGCCTCCGTCTCCTTGCGCAGGGCTGCCTGCTCGCCCAACCAGTCCACCCCGGTGACAGCCTCAATGAAAAATCCTTCCGCATCCAGCACCGAGACTGCGGCAACTAAACGTTCCGGAGCAACCTGCACGTCCAAGGCAAAGCCTTTGCGGACATACTCCGTTTCGATTACCGTCTCAGCCCCAATGGCGGCCAGTTTCTGTTTGATCGCGGCACAATTCATGATCAACCCACCTCCACTCTTGGCCATCTGCGAGAACCCGTTATCTTTTCTTCAAGCTCGAGAATCCCCTCGATCAATGCCTCGGGGCGCGGTGGGCATCCGGGGATGAACACATCCACGGGAAACAACTTGTCCGCTCCCTCGACAATACCGTACTGGCCTTCAAAGACAAAGGGTCCGCCGGAAATGGCGCAGTTGCCCATGGCGATGACCCATTTGGGTTCGGGCATCTGGTCGTACAGGGTTTCCACGGCAGGAGCCATCTTTTTGCTGATGGTGCCGGCAACAATCATCACATCGCACTGGCGTGGAGACGGCCGGAACACCTCAGCGCCGAACCGGGCCAGATCGAAGCGGGAGGCGCCGGTGGCCATCATCTCAATGGCGCAGCAGGCAAGGCCGAAGGTCATGGGCCAGAGAGAATTGGCGCGTCCCAAGGCAAGCAGTTTGTCAAGCTGGGCAAACTGAACTATCGCGGGTTGTATATTTTGCGTTCCCACTTGAACACTCCCTTTTTCCAAGCATAGATGATTATCAAGGACAGGATTCCGACAAAAATCAGGATCTCGAGAAAAGCGCGAAGGTCGCCGACATTGATCCCGGCCTGCCCTGCCCTGTTATAAATAAGCGCCACTGGGAACAAAAAGAGGATGTCCACGGCAAAAGCCACAAACATCAAAGCATAGAGATAGTAGACAACCCCAAAACGAATCCAGGCGTCGCCGATGGGCTCCATGCCGCATTCAATGAGTTGCTTTGTTTTTTCCTTGGTGTTTCTGGTGGACCGGGGGGCCAGGATGAGGGCAATTATAAACGGCCCCACCGCAAAGCCGAGGCCACCAAGAAAAAAGGCTGCCACATAGAGAATATCAAGAGTTGCCTGCTGTTCCACGACTGTATGCTCCTTAGGTTGAAGCGCATTATGCGAATAGCTTCCGGTCTAAATAGCCCTATCAAAAATTGATGTCAAGCAAATACTGAATGAGCATTCAGGAAAAACGCGGCGTCAAAAAACAGGGGGGAAAAGCCCATTTTTTTCCTTTTTTTCAAGAAGTTAAAAGCAGAGATTCGCCACAGGATTCTTTCTTGACCAGCAAGGACAATGCCCTGGAAATCGTCACAAAATCAAACTGTTAGCCCCGGTAAAAATACCGTGGCGGCAACTACCTAGACCGCTCTTTTTTTTATCGTTTTTTTTATTTTTACATCGGAGCAGCGACAGCATGCCCCAGCAACTCGAGAAGCCGCTGATGGATGTTATCAAACCCGCCATTGGACATGATGGCCACCACATCGCCCGCACGGACGCTGCCATCAAGATAGGAAAGAACCTCTTCGGTTGTGGAAAAATACTCGGCGCGCAGGCCGCGGCCGGCAAGATCGTCAACCAACTGTCGGGAGGAAAACCGTTCGGTCTCCGGGATATTGGACAGAGGGGCAGGTTCGCGCACCAGAACCTCTACCGCAGCATCGAAAGCAGAAGCGTAAGCCTCCTGAAAGACCTTGCGCCTGCTGGAATTTGTCCGGGGCTCAAAGACAGCCACCAGCCGCCGCCCTGCATAGGCAGCAGCCAGGGCACCCAAAGTTTCCCGGACTGCAGTCGGGTGATGGGCAAAATCATCGATCACCGTCACCCCGCGCGCCACGCCGCGCACCTCCTGCCGCCGCCGCACCCCTTGAAATTTTCGCAACCCCTGGGCCACGTCCTGTTGGGCAAAACCCAGGATATCAAGGACCGCGATCACGGCCAGAGCATTCAAGGCATTGTGCCGGCCGGGCAGCACATTTTCGTAGCTGCCGAAGGCTACCCCTTGCCTGCTTACCTGAAACGAGGTGAAATCCGGGCGGACCAGCAGATCAGTGACCCGCCAGTCGCAGCCTTCGGAACAGCCATAGCCGACCACCGTACATCTAGCCCCCTGGCACACCTCCCGGACTACCGGGTCATCCCAGCAAGCCACCAAAAACCCGTCCGGTGGCATACTGGCGACGAGCTTGGCAAAGGAAACCTTGATCGCCGCAAGATCCGCGTAAATATCGGCGTGGTCAAACTCGATGCTGGTCAGAATGGCGATCCGGGGCCGGTAATGGAGAAACTTCGGCCCCTTGTCGAAAAAGGCCGTGTCGTACTCATCGCCTTCAGCGACAAAATATTTCCCATCCGCCACGTTGAAATTCCGGCCAAAGGCCTGCACCAACCCACCAATCATAAAACTCGGCTCCGCCCCGATCTCGCGGAGCAGGCTGGCCAAAAGGGAAGAAGTCGTGGTTTTGCCATGGGTTCCGGCAACAACCAAGGATATCTTGTCGCGGATAAAAAAATGGCTCAGCGCTTGGGGAAAGGAGACGTAGGGGATGGCGCGTTCGGCCAGGGCCAGGGCTTCCGGGTTTTCCCGCCGGATGACATTGCCGACCACCACTAAATCTGGACGCGGTTCAAGATTGTCCGGGGAATACCCGGACTGGACGGCAATATTCTGCCCGGCCAGAAAATCACTCATGGGGGGATAGACCTGCTGGTCCGAGCCGGTCACGGTAAAGCCCGCACTTTTCAGCATGCCGGCCAGAGCACCCACCCCGGTGCCGCAGATGCCCATGAGATGGATATGCCTGATCTTTTCAGGAAAGCGATTGAGGGCAGGATCAAGCCCCCCGGGAGAAACGGACATGTCAGGACCTGACGGTATCGCGCACCGAACGGTAGATGGCGCGGAACATCTCGTCAAAATTGGACGGCGCGAGCCGACCCACCTCAATGAACTTCACCACGATCTCCTTGGACACCTTGAGGATAGCGTCCTCGGAAACAGGTTTCAGAGCGGGCTCGGACGTTTTATCGGGATGACTCATAAGAGTTCTCGGGGAAATGAGCGCTAGGAGAAGGCAAGAAAAAAAACCTCTGCCATACACGAAGAAGGCCAATTCTTAAGGCTGGCAGAGGCTGACCCATTGAGAAAAACCGGATAGGCCCTTCCCAAGGGTGCGTTTAGATAAAGAATGGTGGAGCTACGCGGGATCGAACCGCGGACCTCTTGCATGCCATGCAAGCGCTCTCCCAGCTGAGCTACAGCCCCACATTGTCTTAGAAGTGCCGGGCAACGAAAACCCGCCAGACACGCTGGTTCAAATACCACCCGCCGTATTGCATGTCAAGCGTTTTCTCCCGAGAAAAGCCCTGCCATTTTTCTTGCCAAGGCCTGGCGAGTCTGTTACAGTTTGAAAGATTTTCTTCGATGGCCATAACTCTCTGGAAATTAAAGGCATTCTAATAAAACGTAGAGGTAACTGCATTATGTTCTCACCCTTTGACTCGCTGTTCGGATGGCTCTCCAACGATCTGGCCATTGACCTGGGAACTGCCAACACTCTGGTATTCGTAAAAGGCAAAGGCATTGTTTTGCGGGAGCCTTCGGTGGTTGCCATCCGCAAGGACGCGCGCACCAACAAGGTTCTGGCCGTGGGCAAAGAGGCGAAGATGATGTTGGGCCGCACCCCGGGAAATATTGTCGCGGTCAGACCGATCAAGGATGGCGTCATCGCCGATTTTGAAGTTACTGAGGCCATGCTGCGCTATTTCATTAACAAGGTTCACAATCGCCGCACCCTGGTACATCCCCGCATCATTATCAGCGTGCCCTCCGGCATCACCCAGGTTGAAAAAAGAGCGGTCAAGGAATCGGCCGAATCGGCAGGCGCCCGCGAGGTATACCTCATCGAAGAGCCAATGGCTGCGGCCATCGGCGCGGGACTTCCCATCACCGAGCCAACCGCCAACATGGTTGTCGATATCGGTGGCGGCACCACCGAGGTTGCCGTGATCTCCCTGGCAGGCATTGTCTATGCAAGCTCCCTGCGGGTGGCTGGCGATAAAATGGACGAGGCCATCCTCCATTACATCAAACGCAAACACAATCTGGCCATCGGCGAACACACCGCCGAAGTCATCAAAACGACCATTGGCGATGTTATGCCCGAGCCTCCTTACGATACCATGCAGGTCAAGGGCCGCGATCTTGTTTCCGGCGTACCGAAAACCCTGACCATTACCTCGGAAGAAATCCGCATCGCCATCACCGAACAGGTCGACGCCATAATTGAGGCGGTCAAAATGGCCCTTGAACTCACCCCGCCTGAACTTTCCGCCGATATTGTCGATCAGGGTATCGTTCTCACCGGCGGTGGCGCCTTGTTGCGCAATCTTGACAAAAGACTTTCCGAAGAAACCGGCCTGCCGATCATTATTGCGGAAGACCCCCTTTCTTCCGTTGTGCTTGGCTCAGGCAAGGCCCTGGAGAATATCGACATTCTCAGAGAGGTAATGACCATCTAAGGTGAAGCAATCCCGGCCATCACCTTGGTTTTTCATTATGCAAATGCCCAAAACACATCTTTATTCTCTTTAAAGTTTGAGAAAAACATGACGACAGACGTAACTGACCGCAGGGTGTGCAACCAAGGCCAGCGCTACGTCCCCAACTGTAATCGCTTGCCGACATACAACTATTTTCAGAGTCTGTGATGAGGAAAAAAAACAAACGCGCCAAACAGATCAGACTCTTTCTCTTTTTCGGCCTTCTTCTGACCCTGTTCATTATTCTGATTGTCTCCACAGTGGGTCGCCAGGAATTTAACGCCCCCCACAAATTAGCCCTCGAAGTCATCGGCACCGCCCAATATGGCATGACCCGGTTAACCGGGAGTTTTAAAAATGGCTGGCACAACTATTCCGCACTGATCAACGTCCGGGAAGAAAACGCCCGCTTACGGGAAGAGTTACAGAAACACAAGGCGGTCAACAACGAATATCGGGAAGCTGTGGCTACCAATGTCCGGTTGGCAAAACTTCTCGAGATGAAAGAATCCATCCCCGCCCCCACCCTTACTGCGGAAATCATCGGGGTGGACCCTTCCCAGTGGTTCAAGACCATCATTATTGACCGGGGCAGCAGCGATGGCGTCCAAGCCGGCATGCCTGCGGTGACGGTGGAAGGCGTTGTGGGGCAAGTCACAAACACCTCCCCCCATTTTGCCAAAATACTGCTGGCAACCGATCCCAACAGCGCCCTTGACGGTCTCGTTCAGGAAACCAGGGTCCAAGGAATCATCAAGGGAGGCGGCGCCGGTTTTCACATGGAGTACGTGTTGAAAAACTGCGAGGTGGCGAAAGGCGACAGAATTGTCACCTCCGGTATCGGTGGAATTTTTCCAAAAGGCGTGCCCATCGGCACGGTGTCAAAGGTCGAAAGATCAGGGCGGGGAATGTTCCAGGAAATTGAGATAGAGCCCGCTGCAGATTTCTCCCAGCTTGAGTATCTGATTATTGTCATGAAAAAGGATCCGCTGGCAAAATAATGATGCGCACCCACCCAACAAATATCCGCTCCGGTCGCAATGCAGTGCGACGCCCCACCAAGACCTCGGCTTTGCCCCAGGCGACGCCCAGACCATTGCTGCCTACAATCCCAGCCCAGACCTGTGCCCAATGGTTCTAAGTTTTCTTTTTCTCTCAGGGACCATTCTCCTCATCCTGCAGACCACTCTGCTCCATTCCTTACCTGAATGGTTTGGGCGCCCCAACCTTTTGTTTTTGTTTATTGTTTTTCTCGGCACATACCTCGATCTCTATAAAGGCGCGATGCTGGCCCTGCTGTTTGGCCTGATCATGGATATCTTCTCCGGTGTTTTTCTTGGTCTCCACCCGGTGATCTACCTCGTACTCTTTTTCGCCCTCCAGGCCATTTCCAGGCACCTGGCCATCAATGAGTCGATTCACCAAATCCCGCTGGTGGCCTTGAGCTATCTTTTCACCGCCAGCAGCATTTTTATCTTCACCTCGATCCTGACCCCGGAGAACCGACTCTACTGGGCCTGGGGAAATGAAATCCTGCAAGTCCTTATTCTCTCGGTTATCTGTATCCCTTTTTTCAATTTTTTCCATTGGCTCATCACGGCTTTTGACAGCAAAAATGCGAACAATCCATTCCGCCGTCACAAAACAGGAAACCGCTACCGGATGTAGTAAAGGTCCCCCTAAAAAACATGTCACCACGTCCCCTTGCCAAAATAAACAAGATTGATCCCGCCGAGCTCAAGATGCTCAAAAAGCGGATTGATATCGCCATGGCCGTGATTATCTTCTTCGCCGCCCTGCTCCTGACCAGACTCTGGTATCTCCAAATATACCATGGCGATGATTTTGCAAAACTTTCAGAGATCAACCGCATCCGTATTCAGCAGATCGCCGCTCCGCGTGGCAATATCCTGGACCGGACCGGCCAGCCGATTATCACCAACCGCCCCCGCTTCAATGTGACTTGGAGCAGGGAAGATGCGCCCAACCCCGATGCGGTGATAAAAGATCTCGCCAAAATCCTCCACGAAGATATTTCCGTGCTACTGGACAGAATCCGGGCCGCCACCGAAAACCCCCGCTACATGCCCACCAGACTTAAAGAAGATATCGACTGGGAGACCCTCGTCACCATCGAGAACAAGCACCTCTCGCTTCCCGGGGTCCGCATCGAGGTTGTACCTTCCCGAGACTATCTCTACGGAGATTTTGCCTCCCATCTCGTCGGCTACCTTGCCGAAATTAGCCCGGCGGAACTGACGGAAAAGCGGTACGCCAAATACCAAAGCGGCGATCAGGTCGGCAAGCAGGGGGTGGAAAAGATATTCGAAGAGTACCTCAAGGGGGAAAAAGGCCGCAACTATCTGGAGGTTGACGTCCATGGCTTTGAACAGCGTCAGATGCAGTTACAGGAACCTTTCCCCGGCAATGACCTGCACCTGACCCTCGATATCGAGCTGCAACGCGCCGCAGAAGAAGCCATGGGCGACAAGGCCGGAGCCGTGGTGGTCATGGAGGTGAACACCGGCAATCTGCTTGTCATGTGCAGCACCCCTCCACTTCATCTCCAGGAATTTGTCGGCGGTATTTCAACAACCGCCTGGAACAAACTGCTCAACGACCCGCTCAACCCCTTGCTCGACAAAACCATTCAGGGACAATACCCGCCCGGCTCCACCTTCAAGATCGTCACCGCCCTGGCCGCCATTTCCGAAGGGGTTATCACCCCTGACGCCACTTATTTCTGCGGGGGGTCCCTGAATTTCGGCAACCGGAAATACGGCTGCTGGAAAAAAGGCGGCCACGGCACAGTAGATTTCCACCGGGCCCTGGTCGAATCATGCGATGTCTATTTTTATTCGGTGGGAATGCGGCTGGGGGTCGACAATATTGCCAAGTACGCCAACAGCCTGGGCCTGGGGAAGAAAACCGGCATCGAACTCGAGCATGAAAAAGGCGGGATGATTCCTTCCACAGCGTGGAAACAGCAACGCTACAAGGAAAAATGGCAGGAGGGGGAAACCCTTTCAGTCGCCATCGGTCAGGGCTATGTGCTGACCACCCCCCTGCAACTCTGCCGGATGACCGCTGCCGTGGTCAATGGCGGCACTCTCTACCGTCCCCAGATGGTGCACAGCGTCACAGCTCCAGACGGCAGGACCCTGAAAACATTCAGCCCGATCAGCGATGGAAAGATTCTTGGTTCCGCCCACTCCCTCGCGCTCATCCAGGACGCCCTGGTCGGGGTGGTAAACTCAGCAAGCGGCACCGCCAAGGTGGTGGCACTCCCAGATGTGCTCATCGGCGGCAAGACCGGCACCGCCCAGGTGGTGCGTCTCTCCCAGAACGAAGGCTTAAGCGGGAACAACATCCCCTACAAATACCGGGACCATGCCTGGTTTACCTCGTTTGCCCCTGCGGAAAAACCGGAGATCGCCGTAACCGTACTGGTGGAGCATGGCCAGCACGGTGGCTCCGCCGCTGGCCCTGTCGCCAGGGCCGTATACAAGCGCTATTTTGAGCTTAAAAACGGCAAACAGGGAGGCGCAGCAGATTCGGCGCCATCCCTGCCCAAGGATGAAAAGGAAGAATAAGATGCTACGCTTTGACCGCCGCCTGCTGCTGAATATCGATTGGGTTTTGATTGGGGCCGTGCTTGTTGTCGCCCTCATCGGCCTGGCCAACATTTACAGCTCAACCCATCTCTACAAAGAGACAGGCGCCCCGCTCTACCTCAAGGAGCTGACCTACTACCTGTTCGGCGCTGCCGTCCTCCTGCTCATCGTCAGCATCGACTACCGGGTGCTGCTCACCCTGAATTACCCGTTGTATGTCGTGATGATCCTCCTGCTGCTCTTCGCGCTTGCCTTTGGCAGAAACGTCAGCGGCGCCCAACGCTGGATCAATCTCGGCTTTTTTCGCCTACAGCCTTCGGAACCGGCCAAACTCATTCTGGTCATTACCCTGGCCAGTTATTATTACCGCAAGGAAACCGGAAAGGGCTTCACCCTGCTCGACCTGGCTGTCCCTGCCCTGCTGACCGGCCTGCCCTTTATTCTCATCGCCAAGCAGCCCGATCTCGGCACCGGCCTTTTGTTGGGGTTTATCTTTATCTCCATGACCCTGTTTGTCAAACTCCGCTGGGCCACCCTGGCGACGCTTTTGTTCGGTGGGCTTTCCGTCATCCCCATCGCCTGGAAATTCTTCTTAAAACCCTACCAACGCCAGCGGGTTGAGACCTTCCTCAATCCGGAAAACGACCCCCTGGGCACGGGCTATCACATCATCCAATCAAAAATTGCGGTGGGTAGCGGTTTGATCTTCGGCAAGGGATACATGAAAGGAACGCAAGGCCAGCTCGATTTTCTGCCGGAACGGCATACCGACTTCGCCTTTTCGGTATGGGCCGAGGAATGGGGCTTTATGGGCTCTGCCCTTCTGGTGATTTGTTATTTTTTCATGATCCTCTGGGGGTTGAACATCGCTATCTCCGCCAGGGATAAATTCGGGGTGCTGCTTGCCTTTGGCGTGGTCTCGCTCATCTTCTGGCAGGCATTCATCAACCTGGCCATGGTCATGGGATTGCTCCCGGTGGTGGGAGTGCCCCTGCCTCTCATCAGCTATGGCGGTTCTTCGTTGCTTACCAACCTGGCTGGCCTCGGCCTTCTGATGAACATCCGGATGCGCCGTTACATGGGCTCAAGCTGATCGCTGCCGCCCTGCCTTACCATCAATTCACAACCAACCTCTTTGCCGACAGGAATCAGAAACAAGGGAACGCAGCCCACGGATAAAGTCCAGGCTGGTGTTAAGGGACGCGGTCCGTTCAAGCCGCAGCCCTAAGGACGTAGCTAGTTCCCGATACTGGATGTCGATCTCATACAGGGTCTCCACGTGATCGGAGACAAAGCTGATGGGCATCATGAGGATATTCCGGCAACCTTCGGCTGCCAACCGTTCCAACATATCCGGGGTGGAGGGGGCAAGCCACTCCACCGGCCCGCTGCGGCTCTGGAAACACAATTCTCCGGCCATGCCAGTGATCTTTTCCACGGCAGTGATGGTCTGCTTGATCTGCTCCAGATACGGATCGCCTTCCTTGATGAAAGAAACCGGCAGGCTGTGCGCACTGTAGACCAGCTGCACCGGTTCTCCGCCAAATCCCGCCATCCCCTCCCGAATCCTCTGCACCAGACACGCGACATACTCCGGCTGCTCCGGCCATTCCCGTACCTCGGCAAGCTCAAATGCCTGCCCCGATACGGCGATAGCCTTACGAAGCTCATCCAGGGATGAACCGGTGGTGGCGCGGGAATAATGCGGGTACAGGGTCAGGGCCACAATCCGGCTGATTCCCTCCTGGGCAAATTCCGCAAGGGCAACTTCCGCCCCGGGCTGCCAATAGCGCATGGCCATACGCACCACGAAGCACCCATCAACGAGCAAGGCCGCTTGCAGCGCCTTCGCTTGCTCCCCGGTGATCCTTGCCAGGGGCGAGCCGCCGCCGATCAGGCGATAGGCCTCCCGACTTTTCGGCGCCCGTTTGGCAGCAATCCGTCTGGCAATGAATTTTTGCAAAAATGAAAAGGGAGAAAGCCGGATGATTTCGCGGTCAGAGAAAAGATTGACCAGAAACGGCTTCACATCGGCCAAGGTTTCAGGCCCGCCGAGATTAAGAAGGATAACACCGATTGATTCGCTCGATTCGCTCATACCCCAAACGCCTCCAACAAAAACCTGTCCCTGTTCAGCCGCGCCCCCAACTCCTCCGGGGAGAAATCAAGCTCGCCAAAAAGCAGTTCCTCGATGGCATGGGCCTGGGCGAAGTTTTGCCGGATCCTGACGTGGAGTCCCTCGTCCCCATTGCCGTAGCGGTGGATGATGTAATCGAGCCGCGCCTCAAGGGTGACGATCTCATCGTGGAGCACCCGTTTGTCCGCGTAGTAGACGATTTCTTTTTCCGTGCAACGATCCGGTGGTCCGTTTTTCAGAACAACATGCTCGGCCACGATTTCAGCAAGCTCATCAAACCCATGCCGCAGGCAAATTTCCCGGCCCAACTCGTCGTGGCGCAGGTCTGTTTCAAGGCTGGCGGTCTTGGCGATATCGTGCAGCAGGGCGCCGGTTACGATAAGCTCTTGGGAAAGGGTGCGACCGCCCCGCGCCAGCCCGCTGCCGATGAGCCCGGCCACCCGACCGACCATCACGGAATGCTCCCGGATATTGGGCAGCATCGCATACTGCTCCATGAGCCGAAAACACTGGGCAATGGAGGGAATCATCCCTAGCCTTTTTTGCTCAGCCGATGCACCGCCTCAACAAAGAATTTCGCCTGCTCCGGCGGAATCTCCGGGACGATACCGTGGCCAAGGTTGAAAATATGGCCCCGTGCGCCCTTGGCCTGATCGAGGATATCCTGGATCAGTTTTTCCATCTTGGTTGGCGGCAGCAGCAGGGCGATGGGATCCATGTTGCCCTGGAGGGACACCTTCTGCCCCACCACCTTCACTGCCTCATCCAGGGGAAGCCGCCAGTCAAGACCCAACACGTCCGCCCCGCTTTCAAGGGACTGCGCCAGCAGGGTTGCACCGTTATTGGCAAAATAGATGATCGGCACTGTCACGCCGCTGGCCTTGAGGGCCGCGATGATCCGCTTTACATATGGCAGCGCGAACTCGGCAAAATCACAGGGCGCCAGCACTCCGACCCAGGAATCAAAAATCTGCAGGGCCTGGGCTCCAGCCGCGGCTTGGGCCTTGAGATACTCGATGGTGCAATCGGTGATCTTGTTCAGTAGATCGCGGTACAGCTCCGGGTCGGTGTACATCATCTTCTTGGTCAAATAGAAGCCCTTTGACGAGCCGCCCTCAATGAGGTAGGTGGCCAAAGTGAAGGGCGCTCCGGAAAAACCGATGAGCGGCACCCGGCCTGCCAACTCCCGTCGCAGGATGCGGATGGTATCCATGACATAGCCCAACTCCGCCTCGGGGTCGGGCACATGCAGCTTCTCCATCCCAGCCCGGTCCCGAATCGGCTCAAGAAAAACCGGACCCCGCTTCTCGTGGAACTCTAGAGGCGCTCCCATCTTTTCCAACGGCACCAGAATGTCGGAGAAAAGAATGGCCGCGTCAACCCCCAGGATATCCACGGGCTGGATGGTCACCTCCGCTGCGGCCTCCGGGGTCTTGCACATCTCCAGAAAGCTGTATTTGCTGCGAACCACATGGTACTCTGGCAGATAGCGGCCAGCCTGACGCATGAGCCACACAGGGGTATAATCAACCGCTTCTCCGCGGCAGGCTTTCAAAAAGGTATCGTTCATGATTTTTTGTCTCCTGACTCCTGATTTCTACAATCGTTCACTAGAGGCACCAAATTTCTAGTAGCCCCGAAAAGTAACCGTCCAGCAGTGCCGCAGATGCGCGAAAGAGGCCTGCGAAGTGTGCTATTGCACATGAGCAGACCGATGACAAAGCAGATGTGGTGCTGCTGGACGGTTACTTATTTCTCATCTTGAGCGGCACATAGGTGCAGTACGGCTCCTCCGCCATGTAATCGCCGGTCACGGCATAGGCCCTGGCCCGGCAACCCCCGCAGACATTGACATACTCGCAGGAGCCGCAGCGGCCCTTGTAGGCCTTAAAATTGCGCAGATCGTGAAAAAGCTCCGATTTCTCCCAAATATCCTTGAAGGATTTCTCTCGGATATTGCCCGCAGCCATGGGAAAATAGCTGCACGGCAGCACGTTGCCATCCACATCGATCAAGGAGATAAGCTGGCCCGCCAGACACCCCTTGGAGCCGCCGGTGGAAAATTGCAGGGTCCGCCGCTCGTAGTCATCGCCCTTTTCCTTGGCCTGCTGGAGCACAACCCGATAGTAGTTCGGGGCACAGGTGGGGCGGACCAGAATATCCTTTTCCCCTTTTTCCATCTCATAATGCCAGACCAGGAGCTTTTCGTAATCCTCCGGGGCGATCAGTTCGTCCATGATATCCTCGCCCCGGCCGGTGGGCACGATCATGAACATGTACCAAGCCGTGGCGCCAAGCTCCTTGGCCAGATGGTAGATCTTGGGGATCTCGTCCTGGTTGCGCTTGGTGAAGGAGGAGTTGATCAGAAAGGAGATGGAGTTCTCTTTGAAAAGCTTGGCCGCGTTGAGGGTTCCGTCAAAGGCGCCGGGCTGGTTGCGGAAATTGTCGTGTACCTCGGCGCTGGCCCCGTCCAGGCTGAGCGATACCATTTTTATCCCGGCCCCCTTGATCTTGTCACAAATCTCTTGGGTCACAAGGGTGCCGTTGGTGGCCAGACACATCCGCAACCCCAGGCCGGTTCCATATTGGGCGATATCGAACACGTCGGGCCGCAACAGGGGTTCGCCCCCGGAAAGCACCACCACCGGTTTGCCGTAGGAGGCGATATCGTCGAGCACCCGCTTGGCTTCGTCCAGGGTAAAATCAGGGTGTCCCTTTGCTTCAAGCCCGGAGGAGGAACGACAATGCACACACTTGAGATTGCAGCGTCTGGTAATCTCCCAGGCTATCCATTTTGGTTCAAATTCCACGGTTGGACCTCACAACGTTGAATACAGAGACTAAATAGTACGTTGGGACAATATACCCAAAGTCGATAAAAGAACAAGTCTATTAGAGAAAATCAGCTGCTACGGCGGCCAACTCGCTCCGCTCGCTTTTGAGCAGGGTGATGTGCCCGTGAATCTTTTGCGCTTTCAGGCGTTCCACCGCGTAGGTCAAGCCGTTGCTGCTGCTGTCAAGATAGGGGTTGTCGATCTGGTCTGGGTCGCCGGTGAGGACCATCTTGGTGCCTTCTCCAGACCGACTGATAATGGTTTTCACCTCGTGGGGGGTCAGGTTCTGGGCCTCGTCCACGATGACGAACTGCTTGGGGATCGAGCGGCCCCGGATATAGGTCAAGGCCTCCAGTTCCACCACATGACCCTGCATAAGCTTATCCACCTTCTGCTTAGCCGATTCGTCGGTTTCGTGCTCCTTACGCTTATTGCCGTCGGCCATCAGATAAGTAAGGTTGTCGAAGATGGGCTGCATCCAGTGGGCCAGCTTTTCATCCTTGTCGCCGGGCATGTAGCCCAGATCCTTGCCCATGGGAATGATGGGCCGGGAGACCAGAATCCGGTCGTAGCGCTTGAGGCTGATCACGCATTCCAGAGCAGCAGCCAGAGCCAGCAGGGTTTTGCCGGTGCCAGCCTGCCCCACCAGGGTCACCAGCTGGATAGTCGGGTCCATCAGCAGCTCAAAGGCCATACGCTGCTCCTTGCTGCGCGAACGGATGTTCCAGACCGTTTCGTACTCCTCGTGCAGGGATCCCAGCATTTCAGTGCCCAAGGCGCGGGTCAGAGCGGTGTGCTTTTCATCCGCCTCGTCCCGCAGGAGAACAAACTCGTTGGGCATCAGGTTGAGGCCTTCGCTGGACACCTGTTTCTTCTGGTAAAATTCGTTAATCACGCTGGCCGGCACCAGCAGTTCCCGCTGGCCCCGGTACAACTCGTCGATGTTGACCTTCTGTTTCTCGAAATCCATCACCTCGATGCCCAAGGCATCGGCCTTGAGCCGGGCATTGATGTCCTTGGAAACGAAGATGACCTTTTCCCCTTTTTGCAGCAGGGTGAAGGCCACGGCCAAAATGCGGTTATCCGCCACATGCATGTCCAAGCCCGTGTCGACGCATTGGCCTTTTTCCATGTAGATCATCAGGGTGCCGCCACCCTCCATGGGGACTCCTTCGCTCAGCTTGCCATTCTGACGCAGACCATCAAGCTGGCGGATCACATGCCGGGCATTGCGACCAAGCTCGTCGTTATGGCTCTTGAACTTGTCCAGTTCCTCGATGACCGACATGGGCAGCACCACGGTATTGTCGGCAAAGGAGGTGATGGAATCGGCGTTGTGCAGAAGGACATTGGTGTCGACAACAAAGAATTTTTTCAAGAAGGCTCCTGATTGGGAAGGCGGCAGCCAAAGATGGCGTCGGTAGGGGTTGTCCGCAGGTGAGCCACCATGCAGTTCCAGCCAAGCCGTTGCGACAAAAATGCCATGTAATTCACATGGCAAGAACGGCATAAAGAGCCGTAACGGAGCAGTGCGACTGGTGACAATTCTTACGTAACGGCTCTTAAATTAGCCTGTTCCACCGTTTCTTGGCAAGCAAAATGATGTCCTGACCGCCCACGGCTGGTCAATCCTTTTTCCATCCCCTTTCAATAGTGAGTATGCTATGATAGCGGCCATGAAAATCGCCCTCATCCAATACAATCCGGTTATCGGCGACTTTGCCGAAAACACCGCCCGCATCACCGGATGGCTGGAAAAAGCCAAGGCTGCGGGTTGCCAACTGGCCATCTTGCCCGAGCTTGCCCTCAGCGGCTACCCGCCCCAGGATTTGTTGGAGCGCCCCGCCTTTCTCGATGACCAGGACCTGGCCTTTGCCCGGCTGATGGCACAGGCCAGCAATATCGGCATCGCGGTGATCTGCGGCCTGGTCACCCGCAACCCAGGCCCCATGGGCAAGTCCCTGCACAACAGCGCCGCGTTCTTTGCCGACGGTAAGGTGCTGTTCACCACCCACAAGCAGTTGCTCCCCACCTACGATGTCTTTGACGAGGCCCGCTATTTCGAACCAGGGCCCGGCAACGGAACCTTCCGCTACAATGGGTTGCACCTGGGGATCACCATCTGCGAGGATATCTGGAACGACAAAAGCATCTTTCCCCACCCCCTCTATACCACCGATCCGGTGGACGGTATGCTGGCCCAGGCCGATGGCCCGGTGGACGTGTTGATCAATCTGGCGGCTTCGCCCTTCAATCTGGGCAAGGGGGCAATCCGGCAAAAAATATTCACCAACCTCTGCCAACGCCACCACCTGCCGCTCCTCTATGTCAATCAGGTGGGCGGCCAGGATTCCCTGATCTTTGACGGCAACAGCGTCGCCCTCGACAAACACGGCACGGTTGTGGCTCAGGCCGCTCGATTTACCGAAGACCTGGTGGTGGTGGACACCGCAACCTGGCAGGGCGAAATCCACAATGCGCCCACCGATACAGATCAGAAGACAGCCGAAGTCTGCGAGGCCCTGGTCCTTGGCACCCGCGACTATGTAACCAAGTGCGGTTTCAGCAAGGCAGTCATCGGCCTGTCCGGCGGGGTGGATTCGGCCCTGACCGCAGCCATCGCCGCCCGCGCCCTGGGGCCTCACAACGTGCTGGGGGTCGCCCTGCCCTCGCCCTATTCCTCCCCGGAAAGCCTGGAAGACGCCGCGCAAGTGGCCAAGAATCTTGGTATCGACTTCACCGTCCTGCCCATCAGCGACCTTTTCAAAACCTATCTCTCCACCCTGGCTCCCGTCTTTGCCGGGGCAAAGCCTGATGTCACCGAACAGAATATCCAGGCCCGCATCCGGGGCAATTTGCTCATGGCCATCGCCAACAAACAGGGGAGGCTGCTGCTCTCCACCGGCAACAAGAGCGAAAATGCCGTGGGCTACTGCACCCTGTATGGCGACATGAGCGGCGGGTTGGCGGTGATCTCCGACGTGCCCAAGCAGCTGGTCTACGCCCTGTGCCGGTATCTCAACACCGAGGGGGAGATCATCCCCCCGCGCACCATCGACAAACCCCCCAGCGCCGAACTGGCCCCCGACCAGAAGGACGAGGACGACCTACCGCCCTACCCGGTGCTGGACGCGATCCTGGCCGCCTATCTCGAAGAGCACCGCTCCATCGCCGAGATCGTGTCCATGGGCTTTGCGCAAGCGGTGGTGGAGGATGTGGTCCGCCGCATCCGGATCAACGAATACAAACGCAAACAAGCCCCCCTCGGCCTCAAGGTTACGACCAAGGCCTTTGGCCAGGGCCGCCGCTACCCAACTGCCGAAGGCTACCGGGAAGGGATGCTCCCATGAAGCGCCCTTCCCTTTCCCCCCGCGCCACCATCCTCGCCCTGCTCCTGGTGGTGCTGGCCCTGGTGATCCGCGAGAACCTGACCAAACGGCCGGACAAGCTCTACCAGCTCACCAACGGCCAAGTGGAGATGTGCTTCTCCTGCCACAAGGACGAAAAGCTCGACCCGGCCCATGGCCGCGAGGTGCTGGGCTGCTCGGCCTGCCACCTCGGTGACCCGCTGGCCATCGACAAGAGGACGGCGCACAAGGGCATCGTCAAGAATCCCGGCGATCTGCGGGTGGTGGAAAAAACCTGCGGGGTCGAAGGGTGCCATGCCCAGGACGTCAAAAAAGTGAAGAACTCGCTGATGGCCACCAACCGCGGGATTCTCGCCACCCTGCTCCACTACTGGGGCGAGGCCCCGGACCAGAACGGCGATTTCTCCGTGGAAAAACTCAACAAAACCGGCAAAACCTCGCTGGCCATCGACTACTACCGCAAGCTCTGCGCCACCTGCCACCTCTGGAAACAAAAGGGCGACATGGAAGGCTTCTTCGGCGAGAAGGGCGGCGGTTGCTCCGCCTGCCATTACGTCCGGCCCCAGGCACCCACCGCGACCCGACCATGGGACACCTTTTTCCAGTTCGGCCAGGTCAAGAAAAAACCGCACCCACTCATCAACAAAAAGGTGCCCATGGAAAACTGCATCCGCTGCCATAACCGGAGCGGCCGGGTGGGCACCTCGTTTATCGGCGTCTACGAAGGGGAGAGCTACGGCACCCCCTACGAACACGGCGGCCCCTCGAAAAAAGAGCTGCCCGGCGACCGCTTCTATCTCGATCTGGCCCCGGACATCCACCACCAGAAAGGCATGGCCTGCATCGACTGCCACACCCGCGACGAGATCATGGGCGACGGCACCAATTACGCCCATTACGAGCAGTCCCTGGAGATATCCTGCACCCTCTGCCATGTGAATCCCAAGGACGGCAAACCCGGCCTCACCCGAAAGAAGAAGCAGCTCAACAACCTGGAACAGACCCCGGATGGAAAATATCTCCTCACCGGCAAGCTCACCGGCAAAAAGCACCCTCTCAACCCGCCCAAGGCCGGGGTCTGCGATTACCAAGGCCACAAGCGCATGGGCTGCGAATCCTGCCACTCCACCTGGATCCCGCAATGCTACGGCTGCCACGCCAAGCGGGACATGCGGGAAACCCATCTCGACAAGCTGACCGGCAAGGAGACCGCAGGCTGGTGGGAAGAGGGCCGCTCCTATCTCCGCTTCGAAAAACCCATGCTGGCCATCTGGAAGGACAAAATCGTCACCGTCACCCCCGGCTGCCAGGACATCGTCACCCTCATCGACAAACAGGGCAAACCCGCAGGCGCCTTCAACTCGCTGACCATGGCGGCGCTAAGCCCCCACACCACCCAAAAGGCAGGCCGCACCTGCGCCGACTGCCACACCTCCACCAAGACCGTGGGCTTGGGCGAGGGTACGGCCTGGAAGGAAAAGGGGGCATGGCGGTTCAGCGGCGTTGACCAAGGGTTGCAAACCCAGGCCGGCCCCACCCCGCCGCTGGACGGCTATGTGGATATAGGCGGCAAGCCGCTGCAAAAAAGCGCCCGCCCCGACCTGCGCCCCTTCAACAAGGAAGAGCTGACCCGCATCCTGCGGGTTGGACAATGCCTGCCCTGCCACAAGGATTACAACGACAAGGTGTACACCAATTACACTCCCGAGAAGAAATGCCCGGTGTTTGACGAGGAGAGCGGAACAACAAGACGATAATCCCCTTGCGCCTCTCGGGCGAGCCAACTTGACACAAAACTTACAGGAACCATTTTTTCTCTCACAATACGCCAGCCAGTTGTACCGCCGACAGGACTTTTGATACGGAGGACCACCACATGCGTAACATCTTCATATTTTGGTGCGTAGCAACGCTCGCTTCGACAGGTTGCGCCAGCGCGGCGCCGTCTCCCCCAGTGTCCGTTGCGCCAGAACCGGTTATCGCTGGCACCCCGCCGGAAACTGCGGCGCAGCAACCCGCACCAACGCCAAAACCGCGCGCCACAGGCACTCAGGAGGATGCGCGAAACCATATGATTCGCGGCATGGCTGCCATTAAAATGGCGAAATCCACTGATGATTTGGCATTGGCCGAAGATGAATTCCGGATGGCCACCGAAATAGCGCCACGGATGGCCATCGCCTGGTTCAACCTGGGCAAGGCCCAAACGCAGGGGGGACATTATGCCGAGGCCATGGACAGTTACCGCCAATACCTGGCTCTTGCCCCCGACGCCAAGGACGCGCAGAGCGTGCGCGATGAAATAGTCGAACTCCAGTTCCGTCAGGAATTGGCGGCAAAGGCCAAGGCGCGGGCGGGCGCTTGGGTGGGAGGGGATGGCACCGGCTACAGTCTGAGCCTCAACGGCGACCGTTTGACCATCAAAACCAACAAGCGGCTCGTGCCCCAAGACGAAGCGGTTTTCAACAATGACGCGCGTCCCAATGGGGTCTTCACCCCGGCTGAATACCAGCTCACCCTGCGAGGAAATCACCTCTCTGGCACATGGAATCGCGGAGGCATAACAAATCTTATATGCACGTTTCCACCAGACACCTCGGAAGTGACTGGCGAACTGAATGACAAGGATGGCAGGATGGTCCTGCATCATGACCGAACGAGCTACCATGCCTATACGCAGTTTAACCTTTTTGGCAACGACGCGTGTACCGGAGTCAACGCCAGTGTGAGGGGAACGGTTGACGAAACCATCTATGGCCCTCTCGCGAAAGGCGGGGTGGGGATAGAGCTCTACGGCCTGACGGGTTGGTATGACGGCGGCTTTTCCGATATCCGGCACGGTTGGCAGGGTCGTCTGCGTGCCGCGAAAGTGCGCCCCGGCACCCCAGCCTTTGAGGCCGGGATGCAAGACAACGATGAAATTCTGGCCATCGACGGCGTGGCAGTGAAGAGCCTCTCCGCGGGAGAAGCCGTGGTACGGCTGCGCGGCGAACCGGGGAGCACTGTCACCCTGGAGTTGTGGCGAAAGGACAACAAAACCCCTTTCACCCTTACCATCCGGCGTATCGACCTGTTTTCCAAGCAGCCCAACTGACGATACCCCGGCAGCCTTGATCCCCATCATTTTTTGGGTCAGCCTCAAGGTGACGCTAGTTTCACGAAATTTCAGCGGTTTTCAGTAGAACGACAAGGAGGATACCCAGCCATGCATTCGTTTAAAAGCCGTGTC